>Ga0080013_1005260_pt1 | contig 12178 bp, 21 predicted proteins | sample ETNvirenome_6_85_FD_69236 | JGI IMG/M metagenome (GOLD analysis project Ga0080013, IMG submission 69236) | Marine viral communities from the Pacific Ocean - ETNP_6_85 (SPADES assembly) (version 2) | ecosystem: Environmental > Aquatic > Marine > Oceanic | place: Pacific Ocean | collected 2013-06-19 | reverse complement strand
CGCAACGCGGCGCATCAAAGACATACAGCGCCCCGCCTATCCACTCGCCATCAAGCCACAGATCCGAGCCATCCCACGCGCTCAGCGCCTCACAGAGCCCTTCGTGGTAGACCCTCTTGCCTTTACGTGTCCACAGCTTGACCTTGCCACCCTCGATGCGAACGAGCCGCCGGGCGCCGTCCAACTTGGCTTGGCACGTCCACCCGCCCGATCCTAGAAGCACGTCTAGCGCCGCGCCACCATAGACGCGGCGCGGCTTACCTGGAAACCGAGTGAGTTTGTCGCGGGCGCTCATCCGAGCACCACGGCATAGCTACACTGGGCGTCTGCTTCATAGCTATCCAGCCACGACGCCGCCGCCGGTCCCATCCGACGATGAGCGACAAAGCGCTTTTTGGAGTAGTCTTTGATGGGTTGGACCCGTGCAGACACCGCCGCCACAGACTGCAGGCGCCGCCAACCATCAGCGCCAAGAAAGCACTCCAGATCTTCAAACCCCACGTCTTGATCGACCTTCACCGACACGATCTCTCGAAACAGCGACTCAGCCGCCTCAGGCAACCCATCAGGCGGAACCGCCTTCCATTGGCTCTTCATCACGACCTCGACCGGTTTGTCGTCACCCATGTCCACCTTCACGGCGTCGATGTGTTGGCCGTGGGCGCGGCGGGCGTCTACTAGGCCACGGACCTCAGAGCGCAGTTCGCCCTTCATCGTGTTGAGTTGCGCGGCCAAGCTCTTGATCTGCGCATGGATGCGCCGCATCTCCGCCGCTTGGTCCTCTCGACCTAACAGCCATAGCGTCCCATCCTCGTCTAGTTCTTCCGTCTGAGCTTCTACGATCTTCAGTGCCACCGTCATCGTCATACCTCCTAAAGGTATCGACAGTATACAGTGCGCGCATATCAAGGTCAAGGCCGGAATCGCTCCCACTCCTCAGGTGTGACCTCCAAGAGCGCCAAGACACGCGCTACAACCTCCCACCTTGGACGCGTGGCGCCGCTTTCCAGACGGCTAATAGACGCCTGAGGTACCTCAAGAGCATCAGATACATCGGTCTGTGTGAGCCCCCGATCCCGCCGTATCGCCTTGATCTCGGTCCCTACGTCTATCCTACGTGCCATTGTTGGCCTCCCACTAGCGCAATCCATAGCGCGTCTGCATGGTTGTCGTCTTCGATCTGTACCGTAGGCCACTCTTTACGAGCCGCCGCTATCATCAGCGCCTTTGACGCGTTGCCTTTGCCCGTGGCCGCCTTCTTGATCGTCCCCACGGGTATACTCGCGTAGGGTATCCCCTGCGCCTCACAGCGTTTCTGCACGGTGGCCAAAATGCCGCCGTAGACGTGGGCCGCGCTCGTGCCCGCGTGTCTGCGCACTTCCTCAATGTAGACGGCCCCAACGCCCTCTAAGGCTTGCCTGAGGTACGCGTCCAGACGGAGGTATCGCATACCCCCGCCCTCATGGCGCCGGGGTTTCAGATCCCAAACACCTGAGGCGACGTGGTCGCCTTTGTCGAGGACCGCCCAGCCGCAGGCGGTACCCGGATCGATCCCTAAGATTCTCACTTCTCCCCCTCGATGTATCCGCCCTTCAAGAGCTTCCCGAATACAGCCCGGAGCTTGACCACGTCTTGGACGCAGTGATCACCAATGAGCGCCCGATCGGCTTCATCGCCAGTAGCCCACAGACGATACACATCCGCCCCGGAGATCGTGTCGTCGTCTTGGATGCCAAGCAGCTCACACAGATCCGTCATATTGCCGGGCGTGCGCGCTCCCTCTGTCCACGAATAGTAGGTATCCACCAAGGTACTAGCCCATGGCTTACCTTTCTTGAGACGCACGGCAAGCCCGTACATACCCAAAGACATCGCCCGCGCCCGCAGATACGGAAAATCGAAGCGGAAACCGTTGTGAGCCACCAAGCGCGGGCCATGCCCGCTGATCACCTCAGCCACGTGTTCCAGCGCCGCCCGCTCATCCTCAGGCGTATCCGCCCACAACAAGATGGGCTCAGCGTCGTCCAATGCGTAGGCAATGCAGCAGATCCGCCCGTGGAGTGGGTTCAGGCTCGTCTCCTGCCACAGCTTCGAGCCCTTGGAGTCCATCCATTTTGCGATCGCCTCAGGTTTTTTATAGTTGGCGGGCACCTTGCGCGCCGCATACGCCGCCCGGCGCTCCTCATCCCAGTGGTACGCGGGCAAGGTCTCGATGTCCAAGTACATCCGCCGCGCTACCCGCCGCCCGTTCCTGTTGTGCATGTCTTTCTCCTGTGGTGGTATCCGCTCTACACATATCACATTCGAGCATATGCCGCCCGTGTATCGGCTCGCTACCCCTTTTTGTAGTCTCGCTACCCCTCTCGCTACCTTTTTTATTGCCGGTGCAACGCCGGGTATGTCATTCTCGGATATTCTCGCTACCCTTCTCGCTACCTCGAAAAGTCCGCTTCCTTCGTTGGCTAATTGCAAAAGGGGTAGCGAGATCTCTCTTTTCTCCAAGATTAGATTCAAGATTATATATATGTGTTTCTTACACACTGTAGAGCGGGGGGGCGGGATCTAGGCTACCTCGCTACCACTTTGCCGATATAGCCCATAGTCCGCACACTTTTCGAGGTAGCGAGAATTCTCGTCTCGCTACCCCTTTTACATTTTGTCAAGGCCCAACGAGAAAACGCCCACAATGAGCGGGCGTTGTCTTCCAGGCGTGGTGGGTCGCTACCCGTCCACCGTCCAACGCCAATTCCCGCGCCTCTTGGTCTCTGAGCGCCTCAGCCGCGCCCCAGTCAAAGCTACCCGCGCCTCCCACCGCCTCAGCCTCCTTCCAATCCGGCGGCTATTGGGCGCCCCGCTCTCCATGCCACCGATCAAGGCGATGACGTGGCGGCATTCGTGGTCCTCCCACGCGGTGATCATGGACGCGTCCACCGCCCGCGTAAATTCGCCCACAGTCCACCAAGTACCGCCCTGGCGTTGGTACGCCGCACACAACTCGATCAAGGCTTCAAACGAATCACCCTCCGTGTCTTGTCTATCGACCCCCCGCCGCGCCTCGATAGGGTCTACTCCCCCGGCGGCAACGATGGCGCCACGCACCACCTCCGACCACGCGGAGAAGCTCCCCCACTTCTTCAGAGAAGCCCCACGCCGCCCGGATACCTCCCACGCGTCCAGTATCGAAAGAGCCGCCCCAAGTAGCGCCGGGCGTTGCTCCGCCGCCGCCCGTCTCAAGTCCTCATGGACAAAGCCTTCACGGTCCTCAGGCCGTGCACACTGAACCTCGATCTCGATTGGCATCGCACGGCGGGCGGTGTCTGCTCGATATGCGGCGCTATTGGCGGTACACACAAGCGTGGTAGGCACTCGATCCAGCGTCAACACCTTGGAAGTGCCCAGGATCCGCGCCGAAAAGGACGCGCTAGTCGTCATCGCGTCAAGCGTAGCACTCCCTATCTCATACGAAGCATTATCCAGACAGCAGAACGCCGCCCCCTCCTGAACTATCCCGCGCAACGTCTTATCCAATTCCTCATCATTTTTCGGATACGGGACCATCCTGTACCCACTCCCGGCGGCGATCACCCCGGCGGTCTCTGCTAGAAGCGTCTTCCCTGCGCCCCGCACATTGGCACTCACCACGAATAGCGGTGTTGGCCCGTGGTACAGATGCCGAGCAAGAGGAGTGAGCACCAAAGACACCCACGCAGAGAAAGCCGCCTCACTCATCTCGTAATCGCACACGATACCGCGCAGCACATCGAGCCCTTCAGCCGCCCCACAGAGCGCCACGCGGGAAGGGCGGTGCAGATACATACCAGAAGCCGCGTGATAGCCTCCCGCGGTCCCCACGCCCCCGCCACGCCCCACGATCGGCACATCCACCACACCTTGAAGTGGTCGCAGTCCCGCCCACTCCTGCATCTCTAGCAGCGCCGTGGCGGTATCTTTTGGCGGCGGTGATGGCTTCTCCTCGAATCCGTCTTTCTTCTCGACGATTCGGAAGTACGACGCCACTTGGCTCAGCATCACGCGCACCGTCTCCACCTTCACGGGAGTGATCTTGCCACCGGCTACCCTGACGGCTTGACCGCCGTAGACGTACACCTCAGGGTGCCTCTCTAGCGCATCCAGTGACCTCAGCGCCGTGTCTGCTATGTCCGTGGTGATCTGGATAGGCGTCCTCGGTGGCGGCGGCTCTTCCTCCGGCGGCTCATCGCCCCCGCAGATCGCGTCTACATCTACCGCCCCACCATCGCGACTCCACCACGCGTAACCATCAACCGCCGCCGGGCGATAGTACATCCGGCAAAACTCGGCAGTTTCAGCGCCCACTTTGCCGCGGCTACCATCCATTGCCCACGCCGCGATCTGTGGCCACTCCTCAGGCGTTGCCGGGCGTGATAGCGGGACGATAACGCGCCCCCGTGCGCAGGTTACGCCCTTCTTCTCGACCATATGACTCATTGAGGTATGGGCTACCCACTGATAGCCGCTCCACCAATACGCTACCGCTTCCTCTGAAAAGCTCGGATCGTCGTCATAGTCCAGAAAGAGCGCGTGCATCGCAACCGGCGTGCGCCCTTTGTGGTTGTCATCGTTCTCCAGTTCATGAGCCGCCCACAGTTCGAGCGCGTCTTTGCCACCCCGCGGCGGCGGCGCTGCACACTCGATCGAATCAACGAGGTCGCCCCACGGCATAGACTCCCCATGGCCCTTCCTCGCGCGCCGTCCCGCGTAGAAGGTCAACCGGACACCCGGCGCCGCCTCAGCCCTTGCAGGCGGCAACGCGGGCGCCACAGACACAGCGGCGGGGGCGTCCACCGTGTAGCGCCTCCCATCGCCCCACATCATTGACGATCTAGACGGTCTACCTCCCGCGCTGGACGGGTACCAGGCATCGGCGGCGGTGCCCTTAGAGAGCCCGTGCGAGATACCCCGCGCCGTCTCCTTCGCCCTCTTGCCACCAAGCCCAACGTCATGAGCGGCGGCGGTTAGGTCAGCAATGACCCGCCCCACTGCAATCGACCCATCGGCCACATAGTCCGCCATCTTTGCCGCCATGGATACCACAGCATCATGGCGCGGCCCCTCAGGGTTTCTGATCCCGTCTACCGCTTCAGATAGCACCTTCTCCGCCCACTTCTCTGGTGTCCACATTGGTTGGTCCTCACAAGTGACAAAAAAAGCCGGGCGCTACCCGGCATCCTCAACACCTACACCCTAGAAGGGCACGTCTTCATCATCGAGCGGGGCGGCATTCGGGGCGTTGCCGAGTGGCGTCCCCTGCAGAACATCGGACTCCTCGACATCACGGCTCAGCGCCTCGATCTGTTTCGGCGTGGCGCGGTCTTTGGCGCTCACTGTCCACCGCGTCTTCTTGCCTTTGCCCTTCCTTTTCACTTGCACCCAACGATCGAAGCCCTCTTCCTCAAGCTCTTCAGAGATCATATCAAAGAGAGTCTGAGACAGTTCCCAGATCCGAAGGTTGTTCTTGTCGTCGTGACAGTAAGAGATGAACGACGCCCGCGCTGGCTTGTGTCTTTGGCAACAATCCCCGCCGGTACACGGTACAGACCGCCCTTCGCTCTCGTCCCAATGCTGAAGGTTGACATGCGGCGTTCCACCAAAGAGAACGAGCACCCGCTCTCCGTCCTCGACTTTGACATAGGTACCACCACCACCACCACCATACTGTTTCGCTGCTTCTCTAGCGCCTTTCCATCCCATCATGTCACCTCATCATCATCGTTGGTTGTTTGGGCAATATCGCCCGGTGTGAAACTCTCCACGGCGTGTTGAACCGCGGTCCAAAGACCAACCACGCGCCTCAGTGCGGCGTGTCGTGGCTGGTCAATCTGCATGAGTGTCTGCAGCGGGGCGGATTCCACCGCCGCCACTAGCCGATCGATCACGGCGGGCGGTTTGCTCTCCGCGTAGGTGTCGGCGTAGGTCTGGATCTCTAGCTTCAAGGCTTGGATCTCTTTCTTTTGCCGTGCGTGGTCCGCCGCCCACTTGTCCCGCGCTGTGAAGGCGTTGTCCCGCTTTTTCTCTACCGCTTTGACGCGGGCCCTGAGTCCTTCGATCTCTTTCCCCCGTACACCCCAGTTCTTTTGCAAGGCCTTGATCTCACCTTGCTTTGAAATCTGAGCGTGCACTAATGCGTCCCGATCATATTCCGCCGCCGCCAATCGGGTCTTGAGTCCTTCGATCTGTGCTTTGTGCTCTGAGGTTGTGCCGTCAACCCGCGCAAGCCTTTGCGCGCTCTGATTGCGATTAGTTAGGAGCGTGAACAATTCCTCGCGATCAACCATCACACACCGGCTACCTCCTTTTGCGGGGGATGCGCCTTCATGGCGTGTAAGGTCGCCAGCCCTAATCCAGCGCCGGATCGTTGCCACACTGCGCTTGGACGCCGCTGCAGCATCAGGCAGCGTACACATTCTCTTCCCGCGCTCATCCTGCGCTGATTCATCACTCAAACCACAGCGGGACTCTAGCCACGCAATCCGCCTCCTCAGTCGAGCTACCTCGTGTGTGTTTACGCCAACTTCCAGCCGCTCAGCCCACGACCGGCGGACCTGCCAACGAAATCCGCCGTAACCCCGCTTCCCTGTGGTATCCAATTTTCGGCAGTTGCCAGGCTCGTCCTTCATCTTCACATAGATCGTTGTCTTGCTGCACCCTGCAACCTCTGCAGCCTCGTCCATAAATATCCACTCATCTTCTGTCGTCATCTCATCACCCCATCGTCATGGTTGGTCTTCTCATCAACACAGGCGTCCAACGCCTGAAACAACGCCTTTACCGTGCGCGGCGTCCACGGTGGCCCCACATAGCCGCGGGGCGGCTTCTGTCCGGGTACTAGCTCGCCATCCTCGAAGCGATGCACCCACGCCACATAGAGCACCGCCCGGCGCTTCCTTCGCTCGATGACCTCTCCCCGCATATCCGCCCGCCGGGCTATGTCGGCCACGCTGATTCCGTGCTTGAGTCTGCAGAGGATGAAGTCACGGGGCGTCATCGTCACACCTCACAAACGGCGGCAAACCCCGCCTATTAAACATCGGAGCATCGCCCGCTATCCGTGCTTCACTTATGCGCACATAGTCGGGGTTCATCTCACAGCCTAGAAAGCTGAAGTTCTCTCGAAGGGCGGCTATCCCCGTGGTTCCACTTCCAAGGAAGGGATCTAGGATGAGTGAGCCGGGTTGTCCGCCCACCAAAGCACAGAGCCATTGCATCAGTTTAACGGGCTTTATGGTCGGATGGCTATTGCGTACTGTGTCCGCCGTCCTACCCGCCCCCGCCCTCGGATTGTTGACGCCCGCGCTACCTTCCTTTCGTTTGACCGCCTCATGTCCAGCCATGGCGGGAAGACCCTCGCACCCCGCCTCCCTCTCCGCCCTGGATGCTTTTGGTGTGGCGAATGTGTTGCTTGGGTACCTTCCGAGCTTCTGTCCGTCCGTCTGCTCTGGTACCCGCTCCCGCCCTTTGAATGTGGACGTTCCAAGGTACCCATTCTCACCCGCCGCCCGGCGGTGTATGCTCACCTCTTCCCCTTCATTCGGACCAATCCACCCGCTACCCTTCGCATACGGATACCTGCAGCGGTCAATGTTGAGCGCCCCGCAACCCCACTTCATCACGTTGTGGGCGTATGTCCCATCAAGCGGCTTCCTAGCGAAGATCGCAGGCTCAAACGCCGGTTTCAATCCAGAGCCATAGCCCGCCCAGGTTTGGGCGTCTTTGGTGGTGGGGGCGGTTATCCATACATCACCCGCTCCATTTAAGCCCGGAGTCACCACGCCCGCCGATCCGTTGGGCTTTCTACTCTGCCACGGCGATACCCCCACAACCTCCCGCACCGCCCCGCGCATATCGTCAATAGCCTTGGAGATATCTAGCGATTTTGGAAACCCTTGGAACTGATTCCAGCTAAACAGATCGCGCACTTCAAACTTTGCAAGCCGCATAGCCAGCCCCAACAGATCGACCGTCCGCGTACCAGAGAACGCCACACAGAACCCGCCGGGGCGAAGTACCCGATAGCACTCAGACCACACATGAAAGGGTACAAAGGCGTCCCATTCAGCGCCCATGAACCCGCCCCCCGTGGGGCGATACTCTCGCCCGTTCAACCAGTGCTCTAGGACCACGCGAATATCTGGCACCTTGCCGAGTCCGTACGGCGGATCCGTGACGATGGCGTGGATCGAGTTGTCGGGGATCTGCTTGAGAAGCTCCACGCTATCACCGGTCCAGACCTCGTATCGCCTACTCACTCTCCACCTCCATCATCCCGCCCTCGATGACGGGGAATTGCCCAACCCACCTTCGAGCGTGTTCGATCTCCCCTTCTGTCATCCCGGCCTTCACCTCCTCGGGGTCGGCGAGAGCGACTCGATCAAACGACCCAAGTTTTACCTGACGCTGGTTTTTCCCTACCAAACGCCGAGTGTTTAGGACAGCTTTCTCCACAGGCGGCTTGAGATCCTCCTCCCAAGGGTCGTACTTGGCGGCGATTCTGCGCGCCGACTCAAACTCGTCGATGCTCATCCCGCCCATCGCCTCACGCACGGTATCCACGACCGGTGGCGCGTCATCGTCGGGATCTGTAGTCGCCTCTTCCGCCAGGCACGGCCACCGGTATCCCCGCTCTTCCCGTAGTGGCACCCGTGGCGATGTTCGCCGCTCTGGACCGTCGTAGACGAGCCTATCGTCCATCCAGACCTGCACTCTCGGAGGCGGCGGCGGCGGCGTAGGGGGGCGGCGCTCTTCCCGCCGGTGTGCGACGTAGCCAACTGCGACCAGTGCCACCGTGGAACCTATGAGAAGGCCGGTCAAAAGCTCAATCACTGGTCACCTCCCGCACGCTCCATCCGTCTTCGTCACCATCGATCTCGCCGCGAAACTCGCACACCGCACAGCGCACGGAGTCACCAGCCCCCAGCCCCCTCCATGAGGGCTTGGCTGCCAGGTGATCTCCGCATTTGGGGCAGTCATCCCAAGAGATCCGCACACCCTGGCCACGGATCCACTCCCGCCCCTCGCCGTCCCGGGCGGCCACGATCGGAAAGACCGCGCGCCATAGTGGCTTCTCCTCAGTCACTTGGCACCTCCGGTGCTGCCTGGAGTGCGCGTAGGAGGGGCTCGGCTTCGGTGTTGCCCCAAAAATCGAAGTCATCCCCACCTAGCGGCACAAAGCCAAAGTACCAGCCAGCGCTCCCGGCTTGCGTCAAATCCCAATCGACGATACCCAACACGTCCACCACGATGTGACGAATGCACCCAAGGGTGGCTGGGTCGGTGATGTCTGGGATGGAGGCGCGCAGGGAGATGCAGGACAAGCGCGCCTCATCCCATCGCGCCACCCACCACAGAGAGCCATCCTTGCGCACAAGCCGATAGCCGCAGTCAGCCCGCATCCCAGGCAACCACACCCACCGCGGGCACGCCACAAAGGCGCGGGCGGTCTCCATCTCTTCCTCAGTCATTTGGCGCCTCCCACACCGCTACCGCGGCACATAGATCCAGCATGTCCCGCCCATAGATCGCGAGCACTTCACACAAGATTTCAAGCCGCCGCCCACTAGGGAGCCGCCCGCCGGACATCCAGAGCGACACGGCGGCGGCGGAGACCATGACGCCCCGGCGTTCCATCTCCCGGCGTATCTCCGCCTGTGTGACGCCGATGTCATTGGCGCGCGCTCTGATCTTTTCGCTTGGACTCATGGGCTCAGGCTCCCTTGTTCGGTCCTACTGTATGCCACTGTTGACACGTTCCGCGCCCGTTATGTCTTTTCTGTATGCCAGCATACTAAAGTAGCGGGATAGGTTGCCGTGGTATCCAATCGGTGTATGTTGGGAGTGTGACTAGGAGTTGACAGATGGCGATAACGATGACGATGAAGGAAGCACGCGCCGCCCTGAAAGCGCACGGCGTGACACCCAAAGACTTGATCGTAGATATCTACGACGCGATCCACGATACGCTGGATCCCAAGTACCCCAATGCAAGCCTTGACGACATGCACGACTTCGTGGATGAGATGACCTTCAAGGTGGCGGAATAATGCGACGCCTAACCAAGACACAGATCAAAGAGTGGAACGCGCACAAGAGCGCGATCGAGTCCGCCGAGAACGACGGGCGGGAAGCATACGAGGCGCTAACCGCGCAGATCGAAGCGGCGCGGGCGGCACTCGAAGAGGCACACGCAAAATATGAAGGCATCTTGGAAGACGCCCGATCGAAGTACGCCGCGGCTGAGGACTGGCTTACTTGCGTACACCTGACTCAGAGTGACTACTATGATGAGCGCTCAGAGCGATGGCAAGATGGAGACGCGGGCGGCGCCTATGCCGAGTGGCAAGGTGCGATCGAAGAGATGCGAAACCGCATGGAAGAGGCGGGCGGATGTTCAGACGCCCCCGTGATTGAGTTTGACGATGATCGAGAATGGACCACAGACTATTGCTTGGAGATCCCCGCGTCTCCAGAGGAGGTGTAGCGATGACGGACCGACCAAAGACAGGACGCACCACATTACACCGTGACGGCACAGTCACGACTTACAATATCTTTCGCGAGCAATGGCAACGAGGCGCCCGCGTATCCGATCGGGTACTGGCGAGCATGGGTCAGGAAGAGCGGCGGCGCGTGATTCGTCACTTGGAACGCCACAATGGTTGATGCACTAGTGTTTACCGCCGCCTTCATTGCCGCCGCCGGTGTGTGCTTCATCGCTCAGTATGTCGAGCATGGGCGGGTACAATGAAGCTCGTACAGATCGAGACCACCGCACAAGTCAAGCCATACCAGATCGATCGGCTTGGGTATCTCTACTGCGGGCGGTGTCTTGAAACAGAGACTCATTGCGCCATAGACCGCCCGCCGTGGCACTCTGGCTCAGACGCCTGTGACGGTTGCGGCGCTCATTCTGAAGAGTGGCCAGAGCGCACAGAGCGTAGGACCGCCACGATAGAACTAACGCCTGCGAGGATCTTCTAATGAAGCACCCCAAGACATCCCCCGCCGCCCTGCTACGATGGGCCAACATCGCCCGCGGTGAAGCCGACACAGCCCACGCCGCTCAGGTGAAGTGGCTAGACCTTATGACCGCCGCCGCCGGGGCCATAAGCGTCCACCTTGGCTACCTCGAATCAGAGGTGGCACGCCTGACCAAAGACAATCAGGACGTGCGTGGAGAGCTTTGTGAGGCGCTCCTGGCACTGGACGCGGAGACTGATCACCCTGAGGTGGTTAGCGCCCTCGCCAAGCTGAAGGCTGAGGTGAAGGAGGTAGGCAAGAGGGCGGCGGATACCGTCAAGATGAGGGAGGTCATTGAGTCGCAAGAGCAGATCATCACCGATCTGCGTGTGAAACTTGCCACGCGAGAACACCACATCAGAATCCTAACGAAAAGGAAGGACCAACCATGAAGACTAAGACACAGATCTATCACCGCGCTATCCATCACTTAGTGATCGTGGTCTACGTTGCCAATACACCCACAGAGAAGCCCGCCGCCGGTGGTTGGCCGGGTGATTGGGCGGCGTATGTGGTCCCGGTTCCAGGCGTGAACCACAAAGAAGAGGCGGCGGCGTGGCGTCATGATGGCGCCAAGCTGAAAGAGTCAGAAGCCCGCGCACTATGGCCAGCCGTGGCGGCTGACTTTGACAACGCCGGGATCAAGTGGCGCCCCTAGTGACCGAATCCCGCCGCCTCAACAGCGCCGCCGTGGCCCAAGTCTTTCTCCGTCTGTGCATCATCGCAGAGGAGACCGGCGTGGACGTGGACGTAGACGCCCACGGCGACACCGTCAGGGCATCCGGCGCGGCGGTGCAGGTGCGTGCATGGGTGGCCGCGGCTGAGCGTCTTGGGGCGCTACACAGAGCGCCACAGGATGAGGAGCCTGAGCACTAATCTTCCCCGCAGATCCCGACCCCCGGGATCTCGACCACTCCCCCCGCGGCGTCGTGCAACATGAGCGATTGCACGGCGCTGCCTACCCACTCCACCGCGGCGGCTACCTCACACGATGCGCCGCCGGTCACGAGCAACAGATCGACCTGTTGGAGCGCCACAGCTACCGCCGCCTCGATCACTGGCATCTCAATCACCGCCGGTTCACCTTGCAGCGCCACGCACTCCGATAGGTCCACCGAGATCGCGG
>Ga0080013_1005257_pt1 | contig 12186 bp, 21 predicted proteins | sample ETNvirenome_6_85_FD_69236 | JGI IMG/M metagenome (GOLD analysis project Ga0080013, IMG submission 69236) | Marine viral communities from the Pacific Ocean - ETNP_6_85 (SPADES assembly) (version 2) | ecosystem: Environmental > Aquatic > Marine > Oceanic | place: Pacific Ocean | collected 2013-06-19 | reverse complement strand
ATGTGTCAATTGGCACCGCCCTTACCCTGGGCATCAATTTTCAGGCGTGTTGGGATGAGGTCCATCGCTCGAACATGGCCAAGCAACGAGCAAAGCCTGACGGCTCTGACTCTAAACGCGGATCCGGTTTGGACGTCGTCAAGCCCCCTGGCTGGGAGTCACCAAATATCGAGCGCGCTATGTGGGTGCCGATCTCTGAGACCCAGCCGATCCTCCTTCGAGCTCATGACATCATCGACAACCGAACCGAGGAGCGCGAGCGCCAATACGGTTCAATCACTGAGAATTGTGAGCACGCCGCGCAAATAGCTGGTATCATGCAAAACAAGGACTTTACGAAGTCGGACGTCCTGGCCGTCCTGGCTGCGTTAAAGCTCGCGAGGCATCGTCGCTCGTACAAACAAGATTCACTACTTGATGCATGCGCCTACCTGGGCGCCATGGATAACCTCTTTCAGGAGGAGGGCGATGATCGTGGCAACTGATGAATGGCGTCAACACGTAAAGGAGATTATTCTGGACATTGAACCGGGCAGTGACCCGGTAAACCCCCGCGGGATGCCTTCATGGGAAACCCGAGCCAAGTCCATTCAGATTTCGATGGAAACCCCCATTGTATTGTGTAAAATACGCAAGCTGAATTATCGCTTCATGTTTGGTGAGGCATACTGGATCCTTTCAGGGTCGAACGATCTTAAGGGTGTCCAGGAACACATGCAACGCATCGCGGACTACTCAGATAACGGGCGGACACTAGCCGGTGCGTACGGCCCACATGTCGTGCGTCAACTCCAATATGTCAAACGCACCTTACTGAACGACCGTTCAACAAGGCAGGCAGTTTTGACGATCTGGCAGGAGAGGCCCGAGCCTTCAAAGGACATCCCGTGCACCCTGTCCATGCAATTCATGATCCGCCAGAACGAGCTTCATTGCGTCACTTCGATGCGATCATCCGATGCCTATCTCGGTTTGCCATACGATCTCTTCGTATTCTCATGCATTGCTGCCAGGGTCCGTGATATGCTAGGCATCAAAGGGCTGAAGCTCGGTGAGCTCACGGTCTTTGCTGGGTCATCTCATATCTACAAACGCGATTTCGGCAAGGCCTTCAATTGCACCATTAACCAGGGCAGCGACCCTGACGGAAGGCTGGGATTGTACCCTGGTGAACAAAAGCATGATAACCCACCGCGGGCCTTCGACGTTTACGCGCGTTGTGGGGTCATCCACGAGTTAGAGCGGGTGTTGGAGGCGATCAAACATGGTGATTAAGAATAAGGCTCGCCGTGAGGCAATCGCACGGCATAGACTAAAGCGAATGCTCGAAGAGACCCCGCTTAATCGCAGGCGGTCTTTGAGGCTCCGTTTAGCACGTAGTATGGGCTACGGTGGGAAGCCCAAGAATCGTAGCGACGCGATCACCGCGATCGCTCGTGGTCGGCGCGGTCGTTGGACTGAGCTTCGTATGCGAAGGGTCAACGAATGGTATCGGCGCAGGGCACTCGGTCAAGTGCCTGGTGTCGACGTGCCGGACATCAATGCCAGGGATTACACAATCCTCTATGACAATGAGCGCATGAATTTGGCTGGGATGCACATATCCGACGTCGATGCGGACACTTTTGCCGCGGACCCCGATGTTTGGACGATCCCGCCACCACCAAACTTGATCATCGACACTGTGGCGCATATCCGCTCATTCGCTTATGCAGTGATCCAATATGGCGGTGGCCTCGAGGTCGGTGCGAGCTTCATGATCCCCTGGGGTGACATGCTACGCAAAGCGGTCGGCACGGACATTCGGAAACTCTTCGCTAGGTTCAACGCAGTCATCTATGACGCTTTTATGAGCCCACCACCTGATGGTGGCTATAGGATCCTGGCCCTGGCCTTCAACAATGCGGGCGCTCAGGCGATCGCTGCGGTCTCGGACACCGAGGTTGATGCTTATGGCTATGGTATTTTCCTGGAGTCACGACGACGGCCCAAGGGGCAGACGTACAAGTTGAAGACGGTGATGCTATGAAACTACCAAGAGCCATCCCCTTCTCTGAGGCCAAGGTCGAAACGTTCAATGGACAGATCGAGACTAGAATCAGTCCGGCCTTGCACCTCGTTTGTAAGATGTGCAATGGCACTCGTTGGCGCTTCCATGTTTTCAAAGAGCCCTTCAGGCGTCCGAGGATTATGCGTCGGTGTGCTGGTCGTGAAGGCGCGGGTGCTTGGTGCAACCACACCAAGGGCCGGTGGTTGACGAAGGCCCAGCTCGACGAGATTCACCAACAGGAATTTGAAGAAGAGCAGAGATATAGGGAGGAACATCCGTATTATGACTATTGACAAGTTTCACTTCATACACCCGCAGAAGCCCATCGCCAAGAAGAACAAGGAGCAGTTTGTCGTCGACATCGAAACTCGCGGCTTGGATGCCGGCGAGTACATGTTCGGTGTCATGATGAACATGGACACAGGCGACTATTGGGTTCACATGGACCCTGTCGATCTACGTGATCAGCTCGAGGCGAGTCAGCCTGCGGTTGTCTACGCACACAACGCCTTCGGCTTTGATTTTTGGGCCTTTTACAATAAGGAAGAGGTAAAGCAAGCACCCAAGATGTGGAAGGGCTCAAGGTTGTTGTCAGTCAGGATTAACAACGTAGAATGGCGTGACAGTAAGGACCTGATGCCAATGCGATTAGCAAGTATAGGGGACGCTTTGGGAATGCCCAAAGGCCAAACGCCTGAGGAGTACATCCTGGGCACCGTGACCGAAGTCACGCAGGAGCACATCGATTATTGCGTGCTCGACTGCAGGATCCTCGTCGCGGCACTCAACGGCCTTGAGACTGAATTCGCTACTTGGTGCGGTTTGACAGCAGGGTCCGTGGAGCTCCCACGGACCGTGGCGAGCATGGCTTATCGTGCCTGGTCGAACGTGTATTGGCCGACACACTGGGGGTATGAGACAGATGAATGAAGAGAAACAGAGACAAAACAACGAACGCATGAAATCAACACGAATGGCCTATGGGGTCCACACCTTCGCCGGTGGCTTTGCCCTGGGGATGGACCAATTCTTGCACGTGGCTGCCCAATTCGAGAAGAGCGGGAGTGCTCTCACGGGTCCGCGGGCGAGCGAGCACCGCCAGGCGATCAACGACGCACGACGCAATAACCTGTGGCCCGTGCTCGAAGAGAACGACGTGACTTTTATTCCGCATTTGTTCAATTGGTTCGAAATGAAGCGCTGGGATTATCTCGATCAGCCATGCGTGGTGTTTGGAAACCCACCATGCGCGCCTTGGTCTACTATGAACACCAATAATCGAGATTGGAAGCTCGACAGACGCCTTGAGCTAGTCAATGACATATTCAAAGTGGCGAAGCGCCTTAATGCCGACATCATCGCGATCGAGAGTGTCATGCAGTCCTACACCAAGGGCTTGCCATTCTGGGAGGATAAAATGGAAGATCTCGTCGATCAGGGCTTCCATTTCTACCTATGGCTGCACAACGTCAATGCCCTGGGTGGCTTCCAGGATAGAAACCGGTTCATGTTCATCGCAAGCAAGGTCAAACTCGATTTTCCGGACGTCCTGCCCAAGGATAAGCGGCCGGTGCTCAAGGACTATTATCACAAATTTGAAGAGCTTTCGGGCGGGATCTCATACCGCCCCAGGAAAGCGACCGCTGAATGGGACCAATTTTTGCTATTGGCCAAACCAGGACCCTTGCGCGCACAAGTTAACGGTCATAGCATTCCGATGCCCCCATTCACCGCCCGTAAACTCAGCATGGACAAGGCTGTTCCGACCATAGTCGGACGGTATGTCGTGCACCCCTTGGAAGGCCGTTGTCTGAATTGGGATGAATTTCGGTTCTTGTTGGGCTTCCCTGATGATTGGGAGACGACGCGCGAGCAAGTGAAGGTGGGCGACCTCGTCGCCGGCATACTGCCTATGACGCGTGGCGTGTGTCCGTTAGTGGGTGCATGGTTAGGCGAGATCATAGCCAGGGCAACTGAGCCAGTCGATCATAACGAACCGGTATTGACGATAATCGACCAAAGGTGATTCAATGGCTTGGAAGAAGTGCGGGAGATGTTGGGGTGACCATAACGCCAATGCCGGACGGGCGTATTACGGCGGCAGGGTCCAATGCTTCAAGCCGTTGGGTGAGCTTTTGGGACCGATCCGCTCGATTGACCAAAATTCGATGTTCCCAACCATGATGAAGCGACATGAATACCCCGATATTGAGGACGTCACTAGGTGTGCGGGTAATGAGAGGATCCTGCGCGGGTTGCTGGAGCTCCCACACCGCCTGGTATGGGCGGACGTCACTTTATCAGCTGGTGATGCACCGCGCTTCTTGCCGAACACTAACGACGAAGGGCGTAGAGTATGGGACCTCCCGGTCTTCGACGGTTGGCTCTGCCAGCCCGAGATCTCACATGCCCTGGAGCTCGGATGGACAATCGAGCGAGTCGGTATGATTCACCATGCCGCAGCGATCCGCCCGTTCGCTGGTTATGTCGACAATTTCTACTCGTTGCGTCAGGAATACCAACGTGCGGGTGATGGGCGTCAACTTTTCTGCAAGCTAATGCTCAACAGCCTCTACGGGAAATTCGGGCAAAGGGCGACCGGTGAGAGGATCGACCAGGACTACCGAATAACCGAGGTCATGGACGATGATGCCTGGGAGGAGACATGGGACCTCAATTTCTACGATGCCGACGGTGCATTGCCTTACATGGTCAAGCACACTAACCTGAGACAACCACGCAACCAGTGGTTCGCTTTTGCCGCCTTCATCACGAGTTATGCCAGGGTTGAGCTGAATCGGGCAATCATGTTAGCTGGTGACGACGTAGTCTACTGCGACACCGATAGCGTGCATTATCTCGAAGCCGCACATGAGCGCATGATGAGTGGTATGGACATGGGCGCCGAGCTAGGGCAGTGGGAGCTCGAAACGCCGGAGGCGATCCCATACGCGAGGTATTGGGAAGCGAAAGTTTACGTCCATTTCAACGAGGCGATGGACAGGATCCTTGTCAAACATAAAGGCGTCAATGTTCGTGATCATCACGGGTCCTGGTTGGTGAACGCCGGAGACTTGACTAAGGCACAACCGAGCTTATCCACTTACGGTTATGCCGAGTCTTTTAGAAAACAAGTCGAACCAGGCCGTATGCGGATGGTTATGAAGAAATCGAGGAGGCATTACGACGATGATGACGAAGCGGGAACGTAGGCGACGCGAATTCCAAGCCCTGGCGGTTGAGTACGTGGAGCAGCGCGGTGAAGGTGAGCTCAGCGACATAGTGCGCTACATCCAGAAGCATACACGGTTTGGCGTTGAGCGAAACAGCCTGGGCAATATATTGAGATCAGAGTCAAGGTTGATTCGAGAGCGATACACCCATCGCGGTGTTTATGTCACGGTCTACGCCTTAGCGCAGGCACACCCTTAAATTGGTGTGTATTCACACAAGGTCCCATGGAATGGGCCGAAAATGCAGATGTCATGAAGGCGCTCGATGATTTGGTTAACGCGGCTTACGTGGCCTTTGATACGTTCATGATCAGTCTGTCACGCAATAACTTGCTTTTGGGCTCGGATTACTCAACCATGATGATCATCATCGGTCTGTACGGCAAGGCATATACCGAAGCCAGGTCGGACATGACTCGCGAAGAAACACATGAGCACGCAATGCAATTCGTTGCGAACCACCCGATAAGCCAGAGACTCGCCACCCAGGCCACCACAGCGGCGTTGGACAGGGTGGCGGAGGTGGAACAATGAAAGTTAAAGAATTACTGAAAGCAATCAAGGACTTGGACGATGACGACGATCTAACAATACGAGCTCCTAATGCGCCTCCCTGGATTACGGACTTCGTGATAGTGCCGGTGTCTCAGGAGGACGAAAATGAGTGAATATGCTACTATGGATGACGTTATTGAGGCGTTTCGCTCCAGCACAACACGAAATCCAAAACTGGCTTTTGGGGATGCTCTGGAAATCCTGGTCGAAGAATATGGGTTCGCTCAAGACGACGCCTCTTTGGCTCTGGCACCCATGATGGATGGTAGTGAGCTCTTGGAAATCTGGAATAACCCATCGGAGGAGGAATGATGGGCCTACAGTACACACACACTCCATTGCAAATGTCGGTGAATCAAAAACGCTGGCTGAAAAACGATCCATTACGTGCTAAGTACTGGTATGCGGGCTGCCCTAACCAGGAGCCTGATCATGATATTCATTGGCTGGAATTCCGTTTGGTTCGCCCTGGTAGTGCTACAGTAAAGGAGGTGGTATGCCATGACTGCGGATTCACAGACACCGGCGACACGCAAGGTGACTGACGACGACGGCACGGCCTGGTTCGAAGCCACGGATGGGTCGCGGTACAAAACTCGAGCTGGAGCCTATAAGAAATCCAAGAAGCTCGAGACGACTGAGGAGCAACCGACGTCCGAACCCACTATGGACGAGGCGCCGAGTCCTGAGGATCCTGAGGATCCTGAATGGGCAACTTTCGAATGGAGCGATGACGGGCCGGTTGAATTCGTCCCTGGGATGCTGAAGAAGGTCCGGCCTGTTCGTAGCACTCGTGGTGCACCGACCAAAAAGCAGCTTGAAGCCGAGAAGCAGATGAACATGGCGATCCTCAAGGTTGGTTATCGCACCGGTGACTGGGGCTTAACCAAGTGGAAGCGCGGAGTGCTCCAGGACCCAGAAGCTCCCGAGATTCGCCATACTGAAGAGGATTATGATTGGATCTCTGACGTCACCGAGGAGGCTCTGGCGGACCAGGGGCTCAATATCGGTGCGGCGGTCGGTCCAGGGATGTTCGCCCTGGGTGCGAATGCTATTTGGTTTGGTAAACCGATCCTTGAGACGCGCAATCAGGCTAAGAAGCTTGGAATCATTGCTAAAACTAGTCTGGGAATAGGCAAAATCCTCGAAAGAGTGCCGATTCTAGGTAAAGCACTTAAAACACGGCGTATTCGCAAGGAGCGTGAGGATTTGCTTATGAGCCTGCAGGATGAGAAGGAGGTGTTGTGATGGTTAACATTGTAGCGACACTTTTGGGCCTGGATGACCAAAAAGCCCCGGCCAAGAAGGCCAAGAAGAGCAAAAAGAAGAAAACTTCGAAGAAGGCAGAGAAGAATCCCGTATTCAGAGTGCAGAAGACATTAGAGACCTACGAGGAGGAATGAGAATCGTCACGCGAGCCTACGTCGTCAAGATGGACGAAATGAACACGACGGACGTTTTTGAGTCAGCGAAGGGCGCCGCCCGCTTCATCGTTCAGAATATCGGCACCGAGTATAACACGCGAGCCTATGTCTCCCATGTCACAGTCGATCAGTATGATAGATCGTGGTTTCAAACACACAGCATGGGCGGTGGTATGTCACACGTCCTAAAGCCAATGAGCAATGACGAGCTCACGATGGCCTGGGCGCAGTTATTCCGAAAGAACCCCGGCAAACAAATCACAATTCAGGTGAATGGCGTCCCTGTGGGCAGCGAGGGATGGCTTCGGCCTTCCGTAATTGTCTTTAGGATCACAAATGCCGATTACTTTAAGGGCAGGAAATACCCACGCTACGTTTCCAGAAAGGCGCTTGTGGAGAAGTATGACGAGGCGTCTCGCCAAGATGAAGAAGTGATCGTTGATGTTCATTCACCTCAGGACTCGTTCGCTACACGTACCCAGTTTGGTAAGTACGAGTTAAGTTTCGAATCCTGGAAGGAGGAGTTTGGTTTTGAAAAAGAATACGGGATAACCTTCCGATGGGACGAAGAGTTTGGCCAGTTATTCATTGAGGGCCCGAAGGAAAACGTCAAGCGATTTCTGAAGGAAGTGCATTATGCGGGTGAAAGTGACGCAAACTTAGCGGAAATGTTCCCCGAGCTTTACGAGGATTGATCCCACATGGGGATGCTTGAAGAGCTATACCTGCCAGACGCCAAGCGTCTTAACGTCATGTGTTGCGGCCAGCCTGGAAGCGGCAAGTCCTTCTATCTGGAGCACACGCTCAAGGAATTCCTGAAGCAGAACAAGTCGAAGAAGCTGCGGATCGTCTACATATCACCCAAGCACGAGTCGATATTGGGTTTGGAGCCCACACCAGCGGGAGACCTCGAAAAACACCTCCGTAAGGAGAGGGTCGCGGTAATATTCCCCGACCCCGAGTATGCCCAGGAGGACACCGACCACGTGATCGACACCGTCTTCGAGATCGGTAATGCCAATGAGGGATTCAAGGGTGTGGTGATCATAGACGACTCCCAGGTTTTCCTCAGCTCGAGGCGGGATGCTTCGGCAGCGATGCGCAGACTCACCCTAACGGGGCGCTCGCACAATATTCGCGGAATCTTCGTGGCTCATGCAATGATCCTGAACAAAGCTCTAGAGGGCTCGATGCAGTACATACTTAATTTCACGCTGCCTCAACCGATGTTCTTCAAGGACGCACAGAGACGGTTTGGGTTCGATCCGACACCGCATCAGGAGTATTTGCGCACCACCGACTACGGTTATGTGTGGTACGATGTCACGAAGAATCTGGCGCGGGAGATGCCGGCACTCGATGTGACTCGGGGACAAAAGAAAACTCCTCAGAGTCAGTGAACACCCCACCGCAGTACTTGCAGAAGTAGGCCATGGGCCGGAACGGAAGCTCACGCGTTGGTTTGACGTCACCAGGTAGCTTGATCCTACCATGCAACTTATTCATCACGCGACCGCAGATCGTGCCAGGATCCTTGGGGTCAGGGAATGGGCAGCGCTGCTTCTTGACCATAGTGCATACTCCAAACGCCGACCCGTTTGAATGTGTGCACGCGCCCTTGCTTATATTGGCGTAGGATCCCCGAAATCGTTAAAGGTGACGAATATATGGCATTTATGAGCAATATTGTTGGTGGCTTCGGAGTGGCATTTGGTGTGTTGGGGGTCCTGGCGATCGCTAATGGGCTAAGCACTTACATCTTCGACGGTCAGAGCATCCAAGAAAAAGTGAATACCCGAGTGGGCGGCGGAGGTAGTGCTTGATGTTTCCTCTTCCTAAGTTAACAGGCGCAGGACTTCTAGACTACGCAGGATTGGCAATTGGGCTAAGCCTGGGATTCGCTATACTCAGCGCTCCTATGGATCAGCTCGAACAGGCGATCAGAAGGTCGTGATTGAATGAGTGGCGTACGATATACCCTTGTTGAGTCTAATTCGACCGACGTTCCAACCGCGGTCACAGCCGCCACATTCAACCGCGGGATGAATATCCCGGGCGGAAGTATTGATGAGATCATAATGCGCTACACTCTAACAGGTGTGACCGCAGGTGATATTGATGCAGATTTCCCTAACCTGGTGTCTAGCGCTCGTTTCATCCTCAACGGTGAGACGTTTTTTGACTTCGTTGCGGGCTACTCCGCAGCAACCCAAAACAGCCCCTCGACTCTTGGCTATCTATTGAACAGCCTTGGACCAGGACGATCGGTCGAGGTCAACGACTCTCAGACGGCAAAAGAGGCCTGGCTGAGGATCCCGGTCGGAAGAAACGTCCCTGCCGGCGTGTCCCGTTTGGAATCAACCATCAGCTTCAACGCCCTGGCTAACGCAGCAACATCGGGCACGGTGCAATATTGGATTCGATACAACCCTGCAATGCAAACAACGAGCACAGTCGGTGCTGCAACGACCTTTGCGTATTCGGCAACCACGCAACAGTTAGTCGTGCGACTTCCCCAGAACGTACCAGGGACCCTAGTGGGAATCCTGATCCAGAACGACGCGACCACAGACACGGACCTCACAGATTTCCGCGTGGTCAGCCAATCGGACTTCAGCATGGACGTGGATCAATGGCGTATGCTTAATGGCGATATGTATAATGGCGTTTTGTTCGCTGATGATGACACTGTTGGTGAGCTCGACACCGCCCAATATTGCAGCGGCTCTGTTTTCATTCCCCTGTACCAATTATCACTCAACGATGATCTGCGCATGCAAGTCACCGCGGCAACGGGTTCTGGCACACTAAGTGCCACGCCTGTCATAACATCACCAATAGCAGGTAAGCCTCAACCCGCTCAGGTACAAACCGAAAGCGTGCCCACCAACGTCGCAAGGTCCGTCCTGGACGCGTCTGGAGCACAGAATTAGACCATGAGGCGTGAGCCAATATGGGACGAATTCTTAGATACGCTTTAACAGAAGATCGCGTCACTGCGATTGACTTGGGTTTTCCCACGCCTGGTAAGCTCTTGATCCACCCCGTGACTCAGGACGTTCGAGTGGCCTATGACCGAGCAGACGCGAGCTCAACCACCGGTGTCAATTACTTCACCCTTTTCGCGGGCACCCAATACACTTTTGATTTGAGTGCCGGTGTTGGATGGTTGGCCCAAGGCCAACAGATGTACTTCAACTCTCCAGACGGCGACACCGTCGTTGAAATATGGTTTGCCAATGAGAGGTGATCCTGGATGAGTGGACCCGTCACCAGGCCATTGAAAGCCAAAGAGAGCGATAATTCCGTTTCGGTCTATCCCTGTACGACCCTTAACTTCGACTCGAGCGACTTCAACATCACAGCTACGGCGCAGGAGGCGACGATCACCACTAGCGGGTCGGCAGGGACGATAGGAGGCTCGATCACGGAGGGGCAAGTCGCCTTCGGTGAGGCTACGGCTAACAGCATCGAGGGGTCGGCTAACTTCACTTACGATGGCTCAAAGGTGACGATAATCAGGTCGGACACATCTGTCTGTTTGACTTTAGAATCAACAGATGATGGTGCAAGTGGCGCACCCGATCTTCAATTATATCGGAATAGCCCAAGCCCGGAGTCGGGTAATGACATTGGAATCATAATATTTCAAGGACAGGATGATGCCGGAAACTCTACCACTTATGCCGACATAAGAGCGGAAATAGACTCACCTTCCAACAACGACGAATCGGGGCGATTGGAATTCAGGGTGCGCTCGGTGCAAGACGGCTCGACGGGGATGAATTCATGGATTCGCTTGCTAGGAAATGAGGGTGCGGGACAGGATATCATGCGTTTCAACGAGGGCGGTAATGACATAGATTTCATCTATGAGGATTCGTCGGCAGGGACTCTCATTAGATTCGACGCTGAACAAGCGAACGTCGGGATCGGTGCGCAACCACCTTCCACGACGGAGCGACTTCACATCCTTGGAACCGGCACAGACAACACGGTGGTCATTCAAGCAGATGCCGATTCAGGATCGGCGGCTCCCGATTTGGTATTCTATCGAACAAGAGAAGGGGAACCGGGGGAGGATGATGACTTCATTGCCCAAATTGATTTTGTAGGAGTCAACGACAATCCGAGCCCCCAAGATGTGACTTATGGAAAGTGGGAAGCGCGAATCGCAGACGCGAGCGATGGCTCAGAAGACGGAAGCCTGTATTATTATGTCATGAAAGCAGGGGCATTAACCCGAATGTTTGTGATGTCTCCTTCGGGATTGACAGTCAATCCCGATGGCAACGATTGGAATTTCGCGCATGAGTTTTCGGGGGGTGCTATCGGCATAATGTCGGACGCCGGACTTTCAAGGGTAGGGGTTGGTGCGGCTCCCGTAACAGGCGGGGCTCAATTTCAGGTGGATGAAGATGCAGCATTCTTGAGGCCTGTGCTAACCAAGACGGCTACCTATACCCCGATGCCCGCCGAAGAGGCATACGGACATATCTTCAACATGAACAACACGACAGGGGGAGCCATCGTCTTAGGCTTACCACCTGCTGTCGAAGGGATGCACCTTTCGGTCATCCTCGGAGGGACGGACGAGGTGACGCTAACCCCTTCGGGGAGCGAGGTGTTGAACGCGGAGACGGGTGGCAACACATTGACGCTCTCGACGGTATTAGCCAAATGGGACATAATATGCTATCGTGATGCTTATTGGAGCGTGACGAGATCGGTGTTCGCATCATGAGGTGAATGAATGAGTGAGAAAACCGACAAGATCGACACGAAATTTCACGAAATCCGTGAATGGATGGGGGCAAACCCGATCCTTGCACTAATCATAGCATTCTTAATAATCGGGGCTTTACAGGCAGGGAGGTGAACGTATGAATGAAACTACAATACTGATTCTAGTTATTCTCATTTG
>Ga0080013_1005256_pt1 | contig 12187 bp, 15 predicted proteins | sample ETNvirenome_6_85_FD_69236 | JGI IMG/M metagenome (GOLD analysis project Ga0080013, IMG submission 69236) | Marine viral communities from the Pacific Ocean - ETNP_6_85 (SPADES assembly) (version 2) | ecosystem: Environmental > Aquatic > Marine > Oceanic | place: Pacific Ocean | collected 2013-06-19 | reverse complement strand
TCCACCGAAAGGCATAACCGTCTTGCGGTTTAGGATCAGGTAGAACCTGCGGAGGCTCCCATGCTTTTGCTGTCTCGGAAGACTCACGGTCTTCTGCTTCTCTTGGTTTGCGCTCAATTGCCTGAGTTTCAGCCATTGGTCATCTCCTTCTGCTCTTTCACGACTTGTGCCGCATACTGCTGTGGCGTTACTCCCAACTTCTTGGCGAGGGAAATCTGAGAGGCAGTTAACTCCACTTTGCGCGTTGCTCCACCACCCCTTTTAGCGGGTGCAACAACGGAGGTTCTCCGAGAAGATGGAGTGTTACTGCTTTCATTAGTCTTCTCGAATTGTTTTGGAAATGCTTCCCTTAAAGCATTGTCAATCGTTTCGTAATAAGTCGGGTCAGTTCTTGGATCAATGCCCTTACCGGTCAATTCCTGATGCAATCCAACTGCAAACCCGCTTAGGCGTTCATATCCTGGTTGCTGAAACCAAGGGTTTCTCTTCAACCACTGTACAGCATTCGGATCAGGGGGTGGCACTGGCTGCTGTTGTTGCGGTTGCTGCTGAACCTGTTGTTGAGGCTCTTCAGGAAGAGGCGCAGCGTATATATACTGCTGTTTCTCCGCATGTAACCGCGAAAGATTTGACTGTGCATCCACAATCGCATCCGCATCACCACTTTCATATGCTTCACGATACCGCTGTTTTGCCGTATCAATTTCAGCATCTGTTTTCGCAGAAACCTGATCGTAAAGAAGTTTCCGCTGATCCGACAATTGCTGCCGTAAATTTTCATTCTCCCCCTGAACAGACTGGGCATATTTAACAGCCTCGGCATTTTCACGGGTAGCCCTTTCCTTTCCCCTCCGCTCCTCGTTCCATTCATAACGCAATTTATCTATACGTTTTTGAATACGAGGCGAAAGGTCGGGAAGTTCTTCGTCCTCATCCTGAGCGTCTGCGTTTTTGGGAGGGCGGTTAGCATCTTCAGGCGGGGTGTCGTCCACTACAACGACTTCAAGATCGTCTTCAGCCGCCTCCTGAACAGCTACTGCTTGTTCCAATTCCTCACTCAAGCTCTCTTGCTCTTGTTCTATTGTCATGCCCTGACCACTCCTCTTGGATCATCAACAACAGCACGGACACTGTCATCGTTTATAAGACGGAACTCTTTTTTATGGATAACCAAACGTGTCCCCGTATAGGGCTGTATAATTATCCAATCCCCCTCCTTGCAATAAGCACCAGAGGGAAATCTGCTTTTATCTTTATAGGCATCAGGGCCAACAGCTAGAACCATTGCGGTAATGCTGGCAGCTTCCTCCCTTTGCCTTGTGGCGTCTGGCATATAAACACCACCATCCGTCTTTTCCTTTGATTCGGGTAAGGCTATTAAAAGTTGATACCCGACAGGCTCAGGAAGTTGAGTCGGCTTCCTATGCTCATCGAGATCAACAACGGTCTCTTCAGCCATTGTCTTCTCCTGCACGTTTTTTTAACTGAAAGTCGGGGATGAAACGGTTCCCCTGCACGCGATTAGGAATCGCGGATACCTGCATGTTTCATGTGAAACAAGATTTAGTCTTCTTCGTTCTCCATTCGGGTCTTGGCCTCAAGCAAATCCAGAAGCTCACGCTCCGCAATTGCCAAACCTTCTATGACCCCAACCATTTTTTTGTATTCCTCAAAACTCTGCGCCCCGCCACCAGAAATAATATCTGCCATTTCATTCATTTGGTTCCGTAGAACACGGCGGTAAACACCAACTAAAGATTCTTCAGCCAATGCTTATTCCCCCTTCATTTGTTTGAGGGAGTCCTTTTTGTCCCATTCCACAAGAGACCGCGCTGCTTCTGCTGCAAGTTTTGCCTTCTCCAGTGTTATTTTTTCAAGCTCGGTTGCTTCCTTCGACCCAGCATCACGCTGAGATTTGGCAATATCAACACCAAGTTTAGCGCCTTCAAGCTCGGCCTGTGTTGCAATCCGTTGTTTCTCAAGCTCTTCGTTGGATGCGGCTTTTGCCATATCAAGGGTAAGCCTTGCCTTGTCTGTTTCAGCTTTAAGCTGCATCCTCGCTTGATCAGTCTGAGCTTTCCGCTGGATATCCATTTCCTCCAGTTGCAATTCTTTTTGCTGCATCTGGATGACAGGGTCTTGCAACTGCTGTTGTATCTTCTGCTGTTGTTCTTCAGAAATATCTTTATTAAGCAATCTTTCGGCAGCTTGCGAAATAAGACCTGATAACTGAAACTCAACGTCTTCAGGCAACTGCTTGTCTGGAGGCGGTAGCTCCACGCCCAATTGTTTCTCAATTTCCCTGCGGTATTTAAACCCAAGATGCTCCTGCACATGCGCTGCCATTGAAGCCGATATAGTCGCTGCCATTGGAGATTTTGAGACAAGTTGTTTGATTTTCGGGTCTTCAATTGCAGCCATATGGGTCTTAATGTGCGCTTCGTGGTCTTGGGCGATAAACGCTTTAAGCGGTTTGCTGTTCAAAGCGTCCATATTCTCGCTTACAGGGTCACGCGGTTTGTGGTCTTCGGACATCGGAATAATCTTTTCCGCATCCTGTATGCCCAGAACGTCCAGCATCTGCCGATGAAGCTCTGGCAGGTTGTACATTTGGGGCGCAGACTGGGAAAGCTGCAACGCTGCCTGATACTGCATAATCCTCTGCGACATCGTCGCTGCGTTTGGATCACTTACAGGGATAACATCGACTTTATCGTTAAAATCTTCCGCTTTTATAGCCCGCGAATCAGCATCCACATCATATTCATAGCGCTCAGGAGCGTAATCGCGGACAATATCAGCAACCAGAATGAACTCACGGCGCATAGCCTCGTGTAATCTTGCCTGAATAGCGCTCATCACTTTCATGGAGCGTTCAATTAAAGCAAGGGTTGTGCCAACTGGCGCATCCTGCTTCATATCGGCAAGTTTTAAGTCGGTAACAGACGCGAAGCGCCTTCCCTCTTCAACAATTTCCCCCAAAAGACCGTGCAAGACGTTACTTGGCTCTTTATAGGGCAAAAATGTAATATTATCCTTTATTGCGCCCCCAGGAACGTCAACATCCCTGAACTCGCCTGGTGATATAGGAGAATCGTCCCCCTTGATTCTCAATCCCCTCGCCTTCAGACCGCCTGGTAAGTTTGCAAGCGTCCCTGCGTCAACCAACTGCCTCAGCAGCGAGGTCGCAGACTTGGCGATACCGCCTATTAGATGAATTAAACCAAATCCGTAAAACCCAAGTCCAGGCATATATTGGTAATGTACGAAATGAAGGCGCTTCATACGCATTTCATCATCTTCGTACCAGTTTCTTCTAATAGAAAGTATTTCGTTAGAACCTTTGGCTAACGTGACAACATACGGAAGGGCAATACCCGTTTCCTCACCGCTGTCATCTTTGTCTTCAAACCCCTCCAAATCGAGGTCAACGTGCATTTCATATAAAATATGTCTATCATCGTTGTCATAAGAGGGTGTTTCACCCTCCAACTCATCGTATTTCTCCTGAATTTCAGAATAATCAGGTGCAGATTTTTGCAGGTCTATGTCTCGGTAAAAACCAGCTACCTGTAATTTGCGGACATCGTTGGTTGATTTCCGCATAATGTGCGTGTAACGGCTTGCCGTCTGAAGGTCTGATGCCCCATACGAAACAACAAAATCCTCCGCAGGAACAAAATGGGCGCAAACACGCCCCATGCTCGGATCGTAGTAAACCTTCTTAAAAGAAGACCCCGCCAAAGGCAGTGAAAAGAGCATTTGCTCTGTTTCGGGGCGGTACTCGGACATTTTCTCCGTCAGGAGATAATTCATATGGTTTTGTATGCGCTGTGCTTGTTTTTCTTTCTCGTCGGTTATCTCCCCGACAATTTTTGTTTTAACAGGGCCAGCAGCGGGGAATATTTCCATGATGGCCTGCGCTTGGAACCTGACAACAGCTTCCGTCAGAATGGGGTGGTGGACACCACACGCTCCAGGCCAAGGTGATGTTCTGTCCTCAATCTTTAAACCAAGAAGGTCAAGTCCCTTGGTATATGTTCTTTCCCAGTCGGCACGAGAATTTCTATCGCTGTCAAAATCACCTATTAAATCAGACGCCAGCCTCTGCAAAACATCTTCATCGCAAATTTCAGCAAGATTTTCATTGTGGTCACCACCACCAATATCTTCATCCGCTTGCGGATTGAAATCAATCACCATTCCGCCGTCTTCTGTTTCAATCGCCACCGCATCTGGATTAACAACAGCGATTTCAATACTTTCTACAGCATCGGGGTCAAGCCCTTCAGGGACTTCCTCGGCGTTACTGAAAGAAGGCGCTTGTGCGATAGATTTTTCAATCGCCATCAGTCACCTCTGAAGAACGGCATAAACAATCCCCTGAACAATCTTCGGGGCAGTTTTCACAACTGTTTTCAATGCAAACGCAGTCTTCACCACATCCAGACATTAGCCTACCTTTTTAATATTAGAAACATATCCAGCGGGTTGTTTCTGTGCCGTATCTACGGTTTGATCAGCAACCGCGTACCACATTGCTCCTTTGGTTGCAGCCCCAGAACCCTTAATCTTCATACGCTTCCGAGGCACGGCTGAAGGCACGGTTCTTGAAATAACAGGGTCTTTATGCATCATCGTCTCCTATCAAATATTTGCTGACTAATTGATGTTCTCTTCTTCAACTTCAGGCTCGTCCCCAAGCACAAACCCGTAACCATGCTCTCTAAGGAACGCTCTGATTTCAGGCACTGGGCGGCTCCACCCCATATGCGTCACGATATTGCCCCATCCATAAGCACTTACCATAGATGGAACTCCTATCAATTCAAAAGAACCGCGAGGCGAATTAACAAATAAGGCTCCTCCTGAGTTTCCAAACACAATGGGGGCCGTCGCCATCCACAAATGTTTTCCATTCCGATCCCTAGCGAAACCCGCCAAGAGTCCCTCAGTTGGAAAGGGCGGCTTCCCCAACCCCGCGCCGACAGCAAAGACTTCTTGAAAAATCCACGGCCCTTCATCTTTATCTTCAGGATAAATCTCCGCAACATACGGAAGAGGCCGCTCTTTATCCTGTACCTGCAAAAGCGCAAGATCGAGGTCTTTATCCCACGCCATAATAAGCGCCCGACGACCTATGGTTCCAATCGCCTCAGAGTAATTATTATAGTCCCATAAATCGACATGAACTGGCCGTCGAACTTCTTTCTCAACTTTTTCCTGTAATTGGGAGTTCCACTCTTCCCCGACACTTATTGATCCACGCACCACATGCCAGTTTGTCAGAATTAAGGAAACCCACTCTTTATCTTGTAAGTCTGAATATATAACCGTCCCCGAACCACTGGAATTGTCGCTTCCCCGAACCAGAACCGTTGGATAAAGCATCTCCTCATGTTTTTGCCTGACATCTTCGGATGCCTCATATAAGTTACCCGCCCATACAACGGGCGACAAAAAGCACAGCAAACCGAGAACCGCTAAAAATTTTTTCATTTTTTAGCCACCTTTCTCTGCCTTAGAAAATTTAAAAACTCGACCCCCGTATCAACATCATGGAAAACTGTTATTAATCCAGGATCATCATCTTCCCGCTCTGGGTTGATAACGGTTACAACAGCGGGTGAAACATTTTGATTTCTGAGGCCAAGTTGTTTCCCGTAATTATCAAATATCTTATAAGATGCCACACGCAACGCATGGCTTATTAAACCATTGTTCTGTTGTTTTATAATCTGGTAACCGCTGATATGGCGATGACCGCTGATAACAACATGGTCGTCAATTCCCATTTGGGCGGCTTTTGCTGGCCCGTGGGCTGAGTTCCATTGCGAATGCCCGCTCCAGTCATGCCTTGCGTTCACCCTGACTTCCTTTTTATTCGGGAAGACAAGATTAATTCTTGCGCCATGCGCCTGATAAACACCAGACTGCCTGCGAACCATCCACTGAACAGGGTCTCCGTCCCCAACCCAAAGATCGTGGTTGCCACCAATAATATATAACCAGTCAACACTTGTAACTAGCCACTCCACCAAACGCCACATTTCCGCTTCTGTGGTTGTCTGGTAGGCATAAAGGCGGGCAAGACGCCCAACCCAGTGGTTCGCCATGTCCCCGACATTGGCTCCGAACAAACCTTCAGTATTTTTTATCAGGTTTATATGATGCTCAAGCGCATCTATGGATGTTCCTGGGTCATCTACATGGGGGTCACCCATGTGCAGAATACCAATCGGCCCGTCCAACCGCACCTTGCACTTAATGAGGAAGCGCGATTCTTCCGAAGCCCGTCTTCGCCTGAACTCGGCACGGCGTTTGTTAAGAATATCTTCCAAATCAGCCGTTTCATCCATCAACTGTTCTTTGTTAATGGAAAACTCTGGCCCCTTAACAATGCCACCACCATTTTCAGAACGCGCCCTGTATTCCTTCAAGCGCCTTCTCAACGCACCCCTGCTTATACCTAAAGCCGAGGCTGCGTTTTCTTGACTTTTATAATATGAATATGTTTCGGCAACATTCCGAAGCTCTTCGTCTGAGTATCCCGCCATGCAAAAAGCCTTATATTATTAATAATATTCGGCGCGGCGGGCGCGAAACTCCTCCTCTTCTTCATCCGAAGGAACTTTAATAAAACCGCCCTGCCGAAACCTCAGAAGTGCTTGTGTACTGCTATCAACTAAATCGTCATGCTCCCCAACGGGAAACGACGCAAACTCCTCTATAACCTCTTCTGCCCAGTTTGTTTTGGGCGTCCAGACAACACCGCTTGCAAACAAGTCACTAACGGCATTAACGCGGGCAATTTTGTCGTTGCCACGCGATGGAGTAAACTCGCCAACAGGAATACCCATCTGGCGCAATTCAAAAATCAGTGGCGCACCCGCTGCCTTTGCCTCAACAATACAGGCGTCTGGCTCCCACTCATTATATGTTTTTTGCGCGACAGATTTAAGTTCGGGGAACTCCATTCTGTCTTTAAAGGCGTCCAAAAGAATGATATTGGCATTACTGACCCCAGTATCATCCTCCCTAAAAAACACCCCCCATGTCGTGCAAGCGGAATAATCGGCCCGCTCCGTTTTAAGAAACGCCGTATCCCACGACTGGATAATAAATTCACAGGCAGGAGGGTCATCCTTTTCCCATTTCCGCCACCAGTCGCGTTTAATAAGCGCCTGTTCCTCAGCGGTAGGGTCTTGCTGGTATTGCGCCGACCATTTGCCAGCGGGCAACTCAGCCTTTAGCCTTTCAAGTTCTTCCTTGCTCCAGTACCCAGGCCACAGCGACTTACCGCTGGGAAGAATTGCTGGAAGCTGTATTATTTCCCACTCATCGCTACCAGCCCTCTGGTGCGAGGATTTTAAAAGATGCCCCGTCAAATCCCTTTGGTGCCAGCGCGTCATTACAACGACAATCGCGCCTCCAGGCTGGAGCCTCTGCCTCGGCCCTGACGTATACCATTCATATACGGGGTCAAAAATCGAAGGGTCTGCCGACCTTGCCTCCTGCTCGGAATGCGGATCATCTATTATAAGAAGATCAGCACCCTTACCCGTTACCGCTCCACCGACACCGATTGCGAAATATTCCCCTTCCGCATTGGTGTTCCAACGTCCAGCAGCTTTTGAATCCTGACGGAGTTTCACTCCAGAGAATATCCTCTGGAAATCCTCGTCACCCACAAGGTTCCTGACCTTACGTCCGAAACCAACTGCCAATTCAGCGGTATGCGCCGTCTGGATAACTTTCTTTTCGGGATACCTTCCCAAAAACCATGCTGGCAAAAGATAGCTGGCGAACTCTGATTTTGTATGCCTTGGAGGCATATTCACAATCAGACGTTTTAATTTACCATCCGCGACACGCTCAAAAGCGTCTGCCATAATGTTATGATGGTCGCCTTCAATAAATCCAGGCCACATTTTTTTCACAAAGGGAATAAACCTTTGTGTCAGCCGTTCCTTTTCGGTGGCTTTATCCAAACTCTCGAATAAATCGAGTATCTGCCTTTGCTCTTCAAAAGGTAGCGCTGCTATACGGTCAATATACTTTTCAACCTCAAGGTCAAGCGCCACTATTGTTTCTTTCGATTGGTTTTCGCAGAAACAACCCGCAAATTCTTTTTAGAATTATTTTTCGGATTGCCGTCTTTATGGTCGATATGCTTGCCGTCCCCTTTTTTCACCCGCCCCTTACGGGTTGCCCTGCGCCGATTCTTATTACGAAGGGCGCGTTTTTTCTTTGAATCCTTGTCCTTATGATATTTAGCGTAATCACCTTTTTTATAAGCCATATTCCCTCTGGTTCCCCTTAAATAAAAGAGGAGCGCCTAAAGGGGAAAGCGCTCCTCTTGGAGAGTCAAGTGATGCAAGGATGTTTTTTTCGAGTATCCTGAACTCGATAGAATTACCTAAGTTGTACCATATTGAGGTAGTTGACTTTTTTTGTCAACCTATACAGAAAAAAAATATGTACTTTTATGGCACTTATGTTATCGTTGTGTTCTCACTACTTTCTTATAAAGGGGAAAAAATATGGTTGGCAATGGAGAAAGCCACAAACAAATCAACTTTCCGATCATCAACGTCACTGAAATCCCGTCGCCTTCGTTTATGCGTTTGGCGGGCGATTTGGACAGAAACCACCTCATGTACCTTGCCTCCCCCTATTCTTCAAACGGCAAGGTTACAAGGCGCACGGCAGCGAAACGCGCTGCTTCGACAGTTGACCTTACAATGAAACTTCTCGACAGCGGTATCTGGGTGTTTTCACCCATTGCCTATGGTATTACGTTTGAAGAGAGGGGGCATAAGAGGGATACGCAGTGGTGGATGCGCCGTGATATCCAACTTTTCAGGCACTGCACCGTACTGGGTGTCCACTGCCTTCCCGAATGGGAAGATTCTCCTGGCGTCCAGAAGGAAATCGAATGGGCACTCCTTCACAACAAAAAGGTCTATCTTCTTAAAGACGACAACAGCGACAAGGATTTTCCATCAAATGCTTAAACACACGCCATTCAACTGGGGAAAGTTGTTACGAGAAATGCGCCAGGAAAAAAACCTTTCCATTAAAGATTTGGGGCAAATGTGCGGAGTTAATGCCAGCACAATTTCTTCAATAGAGAATGGAAAGCGCGGTCCTGGGGTGGATACGCTGGAAAAAATTCTCTTTTCTCTTGGGTATGAACTGGATGCCGTCATTATTGACGCGCCTCCTCTCAAATTCATTTCCGCCAATGCCGTGCGTGACCGCCTTAGCGCAAAAGCACTGGAATCATAAAATGACACGAAGGCAAAAAGCCCACCTCGATTTTATTGTCGGTTGGTGGAAGCTCTATGGATACGCCCCCGCCTACCGCGACATAACGGAAGGTCTGGGGATATCTGCGGTAAGCAATACACACAGAATTGTCAAAGCGCTTGAGGAAAGGGGATATTTAAAAATTATCCCCAATCGGGCGCGGGCAATATATCCGACTGAGAAAGCCCTTTTATCAAACGATGTGCCTGAGTTCATCCAATCACCAAATGAAAAAAAATAAGCTGAATAACAGAAAGGAAGGAACCATGCTTACACTCCAGCACGTTACGATCAATACCAAGAACCTCGAAAGGTCGATGGAGTTCTACGAAGAGGTTTTCGGCTTCACGCGGGCTGAAAGGCCAAATTTCGACTTCGACGGGGCATGGTACTGGATTGAAGAGGGAAAAACCGCCCTCCACCTGCAAATCAACCCCCAACACTACAATACAAATGTTTCCTTCGCTCCTGTTGACCATATTGCACTGGATGCCAGCAATCCGACTGCCAACACAACCAATGAGCAGATTATAAAGGAATACGAACGCTGGAAATCAATCATTACAGGGTACGATGTGCAGACAAAATGGCTGATGGATTTTGAACTACGGTCATTCGATCCTAAAAAATTCCTGCAAATATTTCTTACCGAACCCCTCAACAACGTCAGATGGGAACTCAACTTCCCAATGAAGAAAAGAAAGGAGGAATGGCGATGAACTGCTGGGCATGTGACGCAGAACTCATCTGGGGCGGAGACCATGATACCGACACAGATGACGAAGACCATTCAATTGTCACAAACCTGCACTGCTCAGAATGCAATAGCTTTGTGCTGGTATATTGGGGAAAATAAAAGAGGAATGGCGGTGAACCCGATCAAAAAGAAAATTCATGTAAACATGCACAAAATTCGCGCCAACAAAAAACACGGCACGAATGAGCCAGTAATTACCATCAAAACCTATAAAGACAATACCTATTGCCACGAGGTTGAAATACTGGGACCAAGCAGGGTGGTGTACAGACCCGACAAGCCGCTGTCCTGTGGTGCTAGGGTGTGGGTTGAAACCCATGCGGAATTGAAGGTAAAGAAATAAATATTTGCCTGCAAATACTAACCCCTCCTAAAAAAATATATACAGGGGGGGGTATACACGGGGCAAAAAATATGATATTTAGACGACTGTACTAATTAGAACAAGATATACTAATTAGTATATTTAATATATATACTTAAAATATATAAATATTATACTAATTAAGTGTACTAATTAGTACAGTGGATCAGGGGGAAAAAGAATTTAATTAATTTTTATATATAGTTTGGCTCGGTGATACTTACCTTGTAGCCTCCCACTGACCCAGTTAGCTTTTCCCAGCTAATTGGGTCTTTTTTTTGTTTAAATCACGCAACCCATTGAAATAAATCATTTTTTATAGGTAGGGGGCATTTTTTATGAAAATGCTGGGATTATTTGTGTGGAATAGTGTGTAGGGGGGGAGGGGCGTCGCGCATCAATAAGGGGGGGTGCCCCCTCCCTGCTCCACCGCTCAGGATAGTGTGGCTAGTCGAGAGGGCGCGGGTGGGGGCGTTTTTCCGTGGCGAGGTCGAGGGGGGGCGTCTCCTGTGGGGGCGCGTGGTCCTGGGTAGACCGTGAGCTTTAGCTGTCACCCACCAGCTTGAGCAGTCGCTGCTCCAGTTCGTCGCGTAGCTGGTCAGGCGATAGGTCATTGTCCACCTGCTCGACGCGATCTGTGAACAGTGCGACCTCGGTCACCTTGCCGAGAAGCTCAAGCGCTCGCACCCTGCCTGCGTCGGACTGGGCATGTTCGGCTTCATGCTCCAGTCTCTCCACAATCCAACGCCTCTTCGACAGCGCCGAGGATACCGCAGACCGCTCCACACTGGCCTGATGGGCAAGTATTCTACGGGCGATCTCAGGGTGACCCATCAAGCGCCCTGCCTCGGTGTACACAGCCGATGGCTTCATCTTGAGCTTGCCGTCGCCATAGGCCGTTCGGTATGCGTCCGCTTGCGTTGCGCCTTTGATCATCTCGGCGACAAACCGCTCTTGCTTTGCTGTGAGCTTGCGCTTTTTCGCTGGTTTCTTGTCGCCTCCGACAAGCCTCAAATCTGGTCTTTTCTCCTTCATCGTCTCACCTTCTATTTGCTGGTCAATTTTTGGCAGCGTACAGAACCCTTATCCACTGGGCTATGCGTGTTCCACATAAGTTGGCAAAAGAAGTGCTTGCGTTACATTGGGTATTGTGGCTTATGGGGACTTCGTTCTGTTTTGGTCTGGTTGATCAAAACGGGGCGGGGCCTCGCGAGCCTTAAACAACGCGACCCTCCACCGCCTGAACGGCAAGCGGCACAAGCGCCGTGTAGCAGTTCGACAGTTGGGCGAAGCGGACTAGGACCGCCTCTCTGACCCCAACCTCGGCAATGCCGAGACTGAGCCAAGCGCAACGCAGCAGGGACCGACCCTAACAAAGAGTGGAGTGCGACAGCCTAGACTGACTAGGCGTGATGGCGCGAACGGCGTGGCTCAACCCCACCTCGCGTACAGATGGACAGCATCGATCAATTCTGAGCGATGCCCTGAACAGTCCTCCCTCTCTCTCGCAGTACACCTGACACAGTGTCGGGCATTGACGCTATGCCCCTGATGATGCCCAAGCATGGGCGAAACACAACACATGAGGTGACGCATGGACGGTTTGCTATTCGGATTTATCGACAACGCGGTGCTGCTGGTCGGCGCATACACTGGCTTTGAAGTTGAAAAGATTTTACCGAAGCGCTTTCAAGTCGGCGTTGGCGCTATTGCAGGCGCTGGCATCGGCAACACTGTATCGGATGCTGCGGGTG
>Ga0080013_1005255_pt1 | contig 12188 bp, 10 predicted proteins | sample ETNvirenome_6_85_FD_69236 | JGI IMG/M metagenome (GOLD analysis project Ga0080013, IMG submission 69236) | Marine viral communities from the Pacific Ocean - ETNP_6_85 (SPADES assembly) (version 2) | ecosystem: Environmental > Aquatic > Marine > Oceanic | place: Pacific Ocean | collected 2013-06-19 | reverse complement strand
CCATTGTTGGTATATAGCGTAGAAGAATCAGTAAGAGTGCTAGAACCCGGACCACCGGAGTCAAAACTCCAATACGAAGTGAGATTGGAAGAACTTACAGAGCTTGCCGCTGCGCCTGACAAATCTGCAATCGCACCAGAATCTAGTACAACATTCCAGCACCCTATATCATCTATTTTACCATTCCAAAACTCACCAATTTCAGTTTGTCCAGTATCGGGTCCAGGCGTGCCGCCACTAGCAGTTACCCACCGATCTACTGCGGGTTGTGCCACACCGTCAACCCAAATCTGCACTTGACCATTCTGACTCGCGCTAGGATCATAAGTGCCAACGAGATGATGCCACTGACCTGTAGAAATAGTGGCGTATGATTTATTTCCCGCACTGCTGTTAAAACCGCCGAACCAAAAACAAACTTCGCCACTGGTCGAGCCATCTGATGTAAGACCCCAGCCATTATACCAAGTTGCATTTTTGCGAGCTATAATACTATCCCAATTTGTCCAGGTATCTTGATACACCCACGCAGAAACAGTAAAGGATTCAGAGCCACCGCCAACCGAAGTTCCAGGAGTTTGACCAGTGGATAACCCAGAACCCGAAGGAACATTCACGACTTCTGATGCGCCATCAAATTCTAATGCATAATCTCCAATTTTCCCAGTGACCCAATTACCGGCATCAGCCACCGTTGGAGTTATAGCATTTGCTTTTGATCCGCTATGCAGGCTATCAATGTTTGCATCGCTTAAAGAGCCAGACCAAATTGAAACTTCATCCAAATTGCCGACCAATGGATACGCATCAGACTGATCCCACCACTGACCCAAGCGCAGAGCGCAAGTTGTAGCGCCAATAGTCGATTGATTTGATGTGTCGGCTTGTTGAACACCGTTTACATAAAGATAATTATCCCCATTTCTGCGGGTGCCGACCAAGTGAGCCCAACCTCCATCTGGTCCAGCTGCATCAGAAAAGACATTCTTGCCTGCATCGTATGATCCATTACGGATTGTCCAATAAAACTTATTTGTTGCGCCGAGAGCACCACCGCTTGTATCTCGACCCAAAAGCCATCCATTATGCGTCACATCAGCAGATTGCTCTTTCGCCACAAAACCTTGAAGAAAAGATTGATTTGAAGAATAGACCCATCCCGCTACTGTCATATCGCCTGTGAAGTTAATAGCAGAATTATTTGCCACCTCTACTGAATCTCCTACATCGGCTGTTCCAGAAAAGTTTAATGAATATTTCCCAATTTTTCCTTGATCCCATGCACCAAAATCCGCCGAGGCCATGTTTGTAATTGTGCCTGTACACGGTAAATGTGTTGCCGCGAAAGAAGCGGTATTAGCATCATAAATCGTTGTTGATGATGGAAAGTTTCCTGAAACAATATTTGAATCGCCAATTTCAAAATCATAATATAATAAGAGTGAGCCGGTTGTGCCACCATCAAGGCCACCCATCATAGTCATATCCAACCCATTACTTCCGCTAATTGTAGTAGAGACGGGGCCATCTGCTTCACATGACCAATAAGCTTTCAAATTAGAACCGCTTACGCCAGAAGCAAGAGCACCATCTCCACTTGTACCTGATGATGAAACTGCGGTAACTGCGCCTGAATCTAATTCGACATTCCAAATTGCAATGTCGTCTACATAACCAGCAAAGTAAGCATCGCTGCCACCATGATCGGTACGGTTACGCCTGCCGAATTCAAGCGGCTTTCCGACAATTGAAACGGTGGTCGGAGTGCCACTACGAGAAGCAACATCATTTGATGCATCCACATAAATATTTAATCCAGCATTAGAACCCGCATTACCGTTATAAGTGCAGCAAACATGATGCCATGCATCGTCGGCAATATTGGTGGTGCCAACCGCCTTGCCGCCCCACGAAGGTCCACCAGCAAGTTGAAACTCAACAATACCAGAACTAATATAAACTAACGGTCCAACATTAGTTCCCACTCCGCCGCCAGTATATTGCGCTTTTTGCAGTAAATATCCCAGTGATGCCTGTGATGTCTTAACCCAAAAGGAATAACTAAATGCATCATCTCTATCAAAATCTATATTAGAATCCCAAGACCCTGACAAATAATCGGCAGACCCATCAAATGAACCAATTGCATATGTTCCAATTTTTTTATCAGCTCCAGTTGACCAGTCGCCACCACTTTTTACTGGCGGAGTAAAGCTGTCGGCTCTTGCGCCACCTGCTAACGAAGAAATGTGACCAGGAGATAATGGAACATCCCATACGGCAACTTCGTCCAATGATCCTGACATATATTGATTATTACCATCGCACAGTCCTCGTCCTATAACTAAGCCGCACCCTCCGGGCGCTTGCGGTGCTGTCGGAATTGTTTCAGTTTGCGCCACCCCATCAATGTATAAAGTTGCAGTACCGTCATCACGTACACCTACCAAATGATGCCACTCGCCGTCTGTATTAACGCCAGAGTCTCCATCATCGTTAGAATAAGCAGCATATTCCGTTGAACTCGCGCCCATAACAAAAGCCAGCCTTCCTTGGCTGTTGGCATGAGAACCATTATGAGGCATTCGGCCCATTCTCCATCCGGCCCACATGCCCATCCCAAAATCTTCCATATTTGACATGGCAAAAGAAGAACTATTTTTTAATGTTTTGGTTTTGATTGAATCGCCGGTAGATTTAAGCCATGTGGCAATTGAAAAATTATTTGTTAAAGCTTTTATAGTATCGTTGTTGGCAACAACAATATAGCCTGGGCTTGCTGCGGTTGAATTTCCCGAGCCCGTAAGAGTTAATCCATAATTTCCGACTTTGCCTTGCGCCCAAGCGCCGCCATAGCAATATGTAAAGACGCAACCGGCATCGGTCGGGTTGCTTGCTCTGCTTGCCCCAAAAGTTGTGAATGGAAATAAAGGCATTCATTATCTCCTAACTAAATGCTTTTGTTATATCTGCATAAATATTTGTACCATCGGAAATACCTGAAATAATATCAGTTGCTCCCGCTGTGGTTGTGAGCGTGGGGGCCGTTCCACCGGGCCACACAAAATTCTCAAAAGCAGCAGTACGACCGCCTGTACCATCTTGTCGGAAGAAAAAGAGATAAGATGCTCCTGCAATTGGACTACTAGCAGTAATTCCAACATTATTTGTTAACACATAATTAAAGACATTATAAAAACTACATGTTGCATTTACAACCGTTGATATGGAAGCTGAAAAATATGTTTGAGCGAATGCACCTGACACAAAAAGGCGCATAGGCTGATTCACATTACCAATAACCATTGTATTGGCACTAGAATTTTTTGAGCCTGAGCCAATTGCAATTGCATTAGCAGCTGAAGCAGTCGCATATTGTCCGATTGCAATGGAATCTGCTCCGCTTGCCAAAACCCTTTGACCAACGGCAACTGCATTTGCAGCCGAGCCCTTAGAAGTATCACCAATAACAATTGAATAGTTAACTGTAGCACTATTATTATAGCCAACAAGAGTTGTATAGTTGGCAGTACTAATATTAGTTGGGCCTAAAACAACTGATTGAACCCCAGTCGTAACTGCGTCAGCACCAATTGCGACACTACCAGTACCCCCCGGTCGTGCATTATGACCCAGTGCAATTGCACTTGCTGCACTCGAATTTGATCCTGAACCTATGGCAACAGCATCGTTTCCACCAGCACTTGCATTAGCTCCAATTACAGTTATATAATTGGCACCATTCATGTTTGATTCGCCACCAATTATAATGGAATAGGTGCCCATTGGCATATGATTTTTACCCATTGCAATAGTTCCTATGCCCGCTGAAGTTGCACCTTGCCCAATTGCAATAGCGTTGGCTGCACTAGCATTGGCTGCGCTGTCTCCCGTGCCGCCGATAGTAATTGCACCTGCGGCATCAGACTTGGCACCATCTCCCATAGCAATTGCATTAGCAGCTGAACCAGTCGCAGAATTTCCAAGTGCAATCGCCCCAGCCGCAGCTGCAACTGCCTGAGTTCCCATTGCGAAGGCATTCGCAGCTGTAGCATAACTTGCGCTACCAAGAGCTGTTGCTCCAGCGGCAGTCGCTACTGGATTTCCTGGACCGATTGCAGTTGAACCTTGTCCTGAAACAGTTCCGCCAAAACTAATGTTTAATGAACCAATTGCGACTGCGCCGTTATTGTTGCCGATTTGGATTGAGTCGGCGGCGGACCCTCGTGGATTAATGCCGTTGTTAGTTATTAACGAACCAGCAGTCTCTAATGTTCCGGTGACTTGGTGATAATCAGATGCAAGCTGCCCAAATATATTGGAACCGCTTAAAATTGTTGAACCAGAAACAGCCAATGTTCCTGAAACTTGGTGTATCCACGGTCGAGCGATACCAGGAGTTGAACCTGTCCCTGCACCAAGTATTGTGCTCCCATCAATTGTCACGCCTTCTTGAAATCGAGAACTTCCCGAAACATCAAATCTATATGATGCCGTGACGGAATACGGCATATTAATTCCTATTTTATCCTTTGATGGGTCTGCGTCATTACTCCAAATGGTGATAGGATAATAAATATAGGAAGTCGCGCCGACCCTACGGGTTATATAGAACGGGTCGTCCGTGGGCGTATCGCTCGACCAAAACGATGTCACCGAATTCTTGCGATCATTCACTAATCCATGCCACAAATCAATGCGCGGGGAGCGGGAGGATCCGTTGCTGCAAACATTCAAATAAGAATGCCCTGAAAGATATTCATAGCTAAGATATTGTTCGGCATTAATCTTTCCAGTAGCATCAAGTTTAGACAAGATCGGGTTTCTGGTGTCATGGGCTGTATAAGAAGCAGATAAATTGTCTGCGCTGCCATAAAAAGAGCTGGCTGAAATGTTTGAGGATGCGGTAACATCTCCCGTAACAGTTAATGTTGTTCCATCAAAGGTAAGATTAGGTTCTACAGTGGCTTCGTCTGCATCTTTATATGTTGCTACGCCATTGGCGGTTGAACCATCCCAAGATATTCCGCCACCACCACCAGCAGGAGGGCTGGTTAAAACCACTTCATCAGAAGTATCCAGTGCTAAAAAAGATCCTGGTCCAGCTTGAGAGCCGGTTTGAACACCTAACATAGTTAAGGTGCTGGTTGTAGCCGAAGAACTTAATATTAAAGATCCTGTTATTTGATGAGTAGAACCGGACGATTTAGTCGGTCCAACAACAACATTAGGGGATAATTTAAAGGTAGCCATTCAGAATCATCTCCTTATTAAGTTCCATCGGTTGTTGTAAGTCCAGAGCCGGTAAGACTGAACATTTCAGATGTTGCAATTCCTGTTAATTCAGCAATAACGCGATAACCTGTAGTCGCTCCGCTTCCGCCATTGCCTACGGGTGGATTTGAAACCCATATTTCTTTACATTTAACGTTGAAAGTGACACTACTTTCATCTGATGTCAGCGCGACATAATGATTTCCTTCCCAAACCCCGCCATTTGATCCACTTGAATTAAAATGAATATGTATAGTATCGCTCGCCAAATCATGGAGTTGAACCGTTACCGATTTCGCAACACTTGGAAATTGAACTCGATGTTCTGCGTTCACCGCGAGCCCCGCCGCGCCGGAACCTGTAATCCACGGAACTCCGGAAACCTGATATGATCCAACTGAACCTATTCCAGCTGCAAATCTGTTTCTTCCACTATCAAATTGTGACATAATTTATAATCCTCTTCTTCTAAATAGTTTTCTAATCGTCTCTTTCTAATCTTTCTTTTTTCTTTTGTTTTTCAATTTCAGCCAAGCGCCGGAAATGTTTTTCTCTTTTTAATTCTGAAGGTTTTTTGTAGTATTGTTTTGCACGATATTCGTCCACAATTTTTTCTTTTTTGGATTTCCGAATAAACCTTTTAATAAGGTTTTCAGATGATTCATTTTTTCTAAGTTTTACTATCATATTTTATTTTAATTGATTCCACGAACCACCAGCAACTTTCATAATTCCACTAATATCAATACCAGGATCACTTGGATCCATATCTCTTAATGCACCTTGTTTTGCGCCTTGTGTTCTTCCACTAGAACGCATTGGAGTTGTACCTTCAAAAATCCCACTTAATCCTGTTGAATTTTGCAAACTTCTTTTTGTTTCTTCAAGGGATTTTCGAGCTTCTAAGAGTGCCGCACTTGGTTGATTTGATTTAATAATCTTTTTTTCTACAATTGGCTGTCTTGTGGTTCCTTGAAGACCTTGCACAACTTCCGTAATAATACTTGAAAGAGTGCCATCTTCAAAGATAACTTCTTTAATGCATTCTTTAATGAGAGGTTTTAAAACTTGTTTTAGTTCGTTTCTTTTCATTTATCTCCAATAATATCATTTAATAAGCGGTTTATACGGTCTGCTTTTGACCAAACTTGTTTTTGTTTTGATTCGTTCATCATCATATACGCTCCTTGAGTTGAAGGTTCCGACACAATGTCAAAACAAATCAATTGAAAGTCGTCTTCAACAAGCGTTTTCCCTTGTTGTTCACTTACTGAACCTAGACCACGAGAAGAAATACCAAGCATTACTCCATCATTGATGAGTGATTCCAATATTTTCCCCGCTGGTGTTGAAAGAACTCTAATTTTTCCCATTAAATCTTTCCCTTCCCACCATAAGGATTTAACCATATGAGAAGCATTTTTAAGATTAACAACAGAATCTTCAGGGTGGTCAAGTTCCCCACATGCACGATTTTCTTTTACAATTTTCATATAATTTTTAACTTCTCTTTGCAATATAGGCGCAGGGTAAACACGACCATTTCCATTTTGTTCGTCACAACGTTGCATTACACCTGAAAGAAAAGTTGCGCCATTTTTCACTTCAAGTTTTTCAGATTCACTTAAAAGATCTTGACAAACACCACCAGCACATAATTCGTAATATTCTCTTAAAAGATATTTCTTACTCATTTTCTTTATCCTCGTCAATCCATTTAACTCCACCAGATTTTACACCAGCAGGCGGAGCACTTACGCGCTTAGGCATAACACCTAAGTCAGTTTCTGTTGATCGTGGCCTATCGGATTTTCCACTCATTACACAGCGAGAAACTACATCCAAAGCATTTGAAATTTCTTCTTGAGTACAATCCCCAGTGTCTTCAAAGAGTCCTGGAAGTCCATCGCGGGTTTCTCCACCAGTTAAAATTTTATCGGCAACCTTCCAAGCTTGACTTACTGCATCGTGTAGTAAATCAAATTCTTCTGATGGTTTTTCTTCATCTGGTAAGTCACCTAAATAATCTTCAAACTTTTCTCTTGTTTTTCCCAACAAAATATAAACAAGATGAGCAATTTTGTTTTCTTCATTTTTATCTAAATCTTCTTGAAGTCTTTGATGTTCTTCTAAGATTATTTTTTTAAGTCGTTGTTTATTAATTTTCATAATTTACTTTCCTATTCTATTAAAGTGCGGGCGCAACCCGCACGGGTCTGCAACCTGCTTTACATCGTCTAACTGGTTGTAGTCTAAACCGCTTCAACATTATCCATCACCTCGATTTACTAAATTTATTCCTTTATCACCAAAAACCATATTTAACACATACGATGTTCCAGAACTAATACAAGCCATAACAAATGCAGTAGCTATAGAATATTCAAATGTAAATAGTTTTGTATATGGGTTAATCGCCCACAAAAATAGCCCAACCCACCAGCCAATACACATAGAACAATGAAAGAAGGAATACGATGGTCGAATCTTATCGAAGATTCTTCCATAAACTATAATTTGTGTAAGTCCATAAGCAGCAAGCACAAATAGCAATAGATTCATTAATAATATCCATAACCGCTCAAATACCGACGAATACGATAAGGGGTGATTGACCCCTTCTTAGGCTCTTGAGGTACTTCTCCAAGCGCAGTTGAGTCTTCAGGATTTGGATCAACCAAATGATCATCAATTTCATTTTCGATAAATTCTTGAGCCTCAAGTGCTGGGGTTTGTTTATCAAGAAATTTCTTTGTAGATACTAATACGACTTGTGTGCTGTTAACACCTTCATCAATAGGTGGCGGATATTGGGCTTCTAAACTACCAAAAACATTTCCTGCTTGAACACTCTCAGGAAGAATAACTCCATCTTGAGTTAAAAACTTAAAATATTTATTTTGAAATCCATATACTTCATCTGTTAATTCATTTTTAGGAAACGTAGTAATTTTATTTGATACTGTATCGAGAATAATATCCAAATGCATATGATCTAAAATCATTATTTTACCATCAAGCGTTTTTCTCACTTCAAGAGAAATAACAGCATCTGGCGCTGGTTTAGTTTCAGCAATTGCTTCCTCGGGAGAAATCTCAGGATCTATTTTTAGTTTAATTGGCATCCGATTTTATTTCCGTGACGAGCCCTTGAATTTTTATAACCTCTTCTACCATTGCTTTATCAGGTTTACGACTTCGATATGAATCTAAAGTTTTTAATACTTTTCGAGCATTTTCAAGCATTTGAGGATCGGTCAGAAACTCTTCTTTAGAAAAAGATTTATTTAATTCTTTTTTAAGTCTTCCAACTTCTTCGTTCAAGTATGCTTTTAGTTCAATTCCATTATTGTGAAAAGAAGCGATAAATTTGTTTAAAAGAAATTTTTGCTCTTGTAGTAATTTGCTGCCGTATTCTTCATTAAATCTCTTAACAAATGATTTATAAACAATATTGTCCATTGGAACCATTTTATCTTCTTTTTCTTGAGAAGACATTTTGTCAACTAATTCATTTTCTAAAAGAATTTTAGATTTAATAGACACTTTATTATTAAAAATTTGTGCAACAGAAGCCAAAGCTTTATAGTTGGGCACAAAATTGGCAAAAGAGCTATCCGACAATAATTTATGTATTTTGCGAACAAGTTTATTTTGCTCAAACAATAAAACTTTTTTATCGAGTTCTCTGTGACGAAATTTTACTTCATTAATAATTTTTTCAGCAGTTAAAATATTTACATTTTTAGTGTGTGTAACGGCTCGATACAATTTTAATTCTTTATACATCATAGAATTAGGTAAAAAGGATTCTTTAACAAGAACAACTATTTTATTTTGTAATTCTTTGTTGTTTGAAAGAACAGACTTCGTTAATTCTTGAATTAAAACTTCATAAAGAAATGCGCTATTCCTTTTTTTATTATGCTTAAACTTTGCCATTCTTTTTATCCTTATCGTTTTGTTTCTCAAGATTTTCAATTATTTGCTGAATTTCAACATCATTTTGTAAAATCTTAAGTTCTTCTTTTTTATGTTTCTTTTCATAATTAGTTTCTAAATTTTCATAAATTCCTTTTGCGAGCTGGTTAAGTTCAGATGAGCCCTTAAAAACATTTCTTTTCGTATTTTTTGCTGTTTCTTCTGAATAATGTCCTTTATAGCTGCGCTTTCTTGCACCCATATCTCTTTTATCAGATTTAACTCGTGTGTATTTTTTTCCTTTTGCTCCCGCCGTGGTATAAGGTGCTTGATCTGGTCTTCGCCATTGCAACTCATTTCTATTACCAGGAGCTTCCATGCCTGCGCCTTCCATGCCTGCGGCTTCCATTCCTGGTGCAGCCAAGAGTGTTTCTTCTTCTCCACCTTCTGCTGGTGCTTCTGCTCCCATTCCTCCCATTTCGCCTCCTAGCATTTCGGGACCAGCACCTGCGTCTGCGCCGCCGCCAATAGCAGCACCTTCTTCTCCAGCCATGCCTGCTGCCATAGCTTGTTCAAGTAAAGCATCCAATTTTCTATCATAAAACATTTCTCGTTGATTGCGAATAATCTCCTCATCGGATAAGTCAAAAATATGCTTTCCAACCCAACGACGACTAAAATATCCTTCTGTCGCTGTCGAACCTATTTCAAATTTGGTGCGCCAATGCTCAAGTTCTTGCAATTCAGCTAATTTTGAAGGATTATTTAATCTTAATTTAAATGAAATAAGATCTTTATTTTTATACCCCAGCGTGTATAAATGAATTACTGCAATTTTTTCAAGTTCAGAAATAACACTTCTTTGCAATCTTGTAATTGTTCGAGCAAAACGAATATCTCGTTGAGCTAATGTTGTTTTATCTTCTGAACCTTCATCTCCTTGAGTAAGATAAGATGCAGGAATTTTAAGAGCTGAAAACAATTTATCTCTTAAGTATTTTACGTCATCAACATCGCCTGTGTAAGTTCCTCCTGGTAATGACTCAACCCTTGTATTGGATGTTCCACCACGCACAGGAATAAAGTAATCTTCATCAATACTCATTGGATTATAACGTAAATCAACTCGACCAGTATCTTGATCAATAACTTGATTTCGTTTCATTTGCGTAACAATTTTTTGCATATGTTGCTCAACTTCTTTTTCTGCAATACCACCAACATCAATATAAAAAATTCGACGTTCTGGAGAACGAACAACGCGATAGGCCATCATTGCATCTTCAAGTAATTGAAGCTGCCGCCAAATACGCCGACAAGCTTCCAGTGCCGAAGTTCCATAAGGAGCGTATTTATCGTTACCAAGAATTCTAAAATGAGCAATTTGCCAATTTTCAAATGTTAAGCCTCCACTGTTCCATTGAAATTGAACATATGTTGGATTTGTTTTGTCTTCACCCTCTAGGCGTTCAATTTCTGCCTGGGGCAACCCAACAACTGATTTAACACCCAGCGATTCATCAATGTCCAAATATAGAAAATAATCTCCATACTTGCACATACTTCGACACCAACCAAATATATTAAATTCAATGTTAAGAACACTGTAAAAAAGAGAATGAAGAATAGACTTAATTTCTTCGTTAGGACAGTTAATTGTGAGAAGCGGTTGAACTGGTGACGATACAGTCATTTCATCGGCATAAATATCTAGACCAGAAGCAATTTCGGGCATGTATTCCATTTGATCAAAATCAAGATAACGTTCGGCACGGGCTGCGTTGGAAGTAGAATTAGCATAAATATTATCAAATGGATTATAAGAAGTTTTCTTAAATGTTAATCCTGCGGCTGATTGAAACTTATATTTATCCAGCTGCCATCTTTTAAGTTGTCGAGGATTTTGCCGCTGATATTGAGTAAGGGGACCAGAGAGCAGCTTTGTTAGAGCTTTAAAAAGAAACGAATCCGCGTTCCTTGGGTTCTTTGTATTTTTTTTATTATCGTTATTCGGGTATGCCATTTTATTTTATCCTTTTAGTAACCAACCAAACTCTTCATAAGTTTTTTTAGCAGTGTTTATTTTATCAAAAGATTCGATCTTTTTGTAGCCCTGCATCCCAGGAATTAATGTATTCATTTTCGTGGTTGAACTAATCATTGAATTTAAAAATGCTCTTTTATAATTTAAGTCTTTTGTATTCTCTTCTAAAACAGTATCCCGTACCCAACACCCAATTGCTAAAGACATTACAAGATCATCATTATATCCTCTTTGTGCCTCTGGTCTTCCATTTTTCCAAACAAAAGTTTTTAATTCTTGATATATCCTAACAGAATTAAGAGTAATTAGTTTATTTCTAACGAATTCTTCAAGTTTTGCAACGATTAAAGGGCGTGTTTTTTGAGAGGTTGTAAAACCTGGAATAGCATTGGAAACATTTTGAGCTGCATATTGTTCAACGTATTCATGAGTTCCTTTAGTAGAATAATATAAATTTGGATAACCGGCATCAATGAGTTTTTCCAATACTGAGAAACCGATGTTATTATTTTCAACAATGAGCATTGCTTCTCCATATTCTTTTCCCGCATCAAATAAAATTCTTGCAAATAAATCGGTCGTTGGTTTTCCTCGGTATTCTGCAACTTGTTCCATTGTCTTTGTGTTGAATATATGAAATACAGAGAAGTCATTACCGTCACCACGAGCAACATCACCCACCAGTAAGTATTTGTTCTCTGGTTTATATTCTTCCCAAATCCAAAAATTTCTGTCAAAACCTGTTTGGTATTTTGGTTCTATACAAACTTGAGATAACTTTTCTAAATCATCAGAATGAATTACTGTTTCACCGGAAGCATTAAAATTACATTCATATTCTTGAGCTACACGACGCCTTGAAAGATTTCGAGTGGTTTCGTCAAACCAGACTTGATCTCTTTCGGGATGAAGTGTCCAGTGAAGTTTTGTTGGATGGAAATCGTTTTCT
>Ga0080013_1005252_pt1 | contig 12191 bp, 14 predicted proteins | sample ETNvirenome_6_85_FD_69236 | JGI IMG/M metagenome (GOLD analysis project Ga0080013, IMG submission 69236) | Marine viral communities from the Pacific Ocean - ETNP_6_85 (SPADES assembly) (version 2) | ecosystem: Environmental > Aquatic > Marine > Oceanic | place: Pacific Ocean | collected 2013-06-19 | reverse complement strand
ATCCTAGAACTGTAGGCACGACAAAACACCCAAGGCAAAGACATATAGATAATGCAACAAATAAATTAGGAAAAACAGCTAAAAAACTTTATCACCATTTGAGAAAGGATGGTGCTGACCATAATAGGGCTGTACAAATTATGAGGCACTCAACAGGAGGGAGCCCCGATCCTGATTGGAATCCCGATGCGGATGAGGAGGCAAGAAATGATAAATTTAAAGCCAAAGGAGTGAAGGCTGGGAAAGAAATAGCACAAGAAATCAAACAAGAAGTAGCAAACGAACAGGAGGAACCCTTGATGAAGTGGAAAAATAAAGTTCTAGAACTAGTAATAGAAGGAAATAAAAAGTCAAAAGCCCTAGGACAAGAAGCAGGCAGGTTCCTAGCAATAGCAAGAGGTATAAATATCACCACAGAAGAAGGACTACGAAAATATAAAAAACTACGAGCAAAAGCCCTAAAAAACATAGTACAAGGCCACCAGGAAGTACATGGCACACGGCAGCAAGACAAGGTTTCATAGCAGCAAGACAAAACCAGGGGCAATAAGAAGGTAACAAGAAAAGTCAAATCAACAAATAAGAATTAAGCATAATATAAACAAAAGATAATAATCATTAAAAATAGTTTCCCACTTAGCACCACCCAACCCCACTCTCCACCACTTTAAGTATATAAAAAAGTCAAATCATATATATGCTTGTGAATACTTGTGAATGTATATGAATGTATATGAGTGTTTTATTATGGCTTGACACTCAAATAAACTCACATTACCCCCCACCACAATACAAAAAGTCAAATGTCTAATAATAATCCAAGCACATTAGAACTACTCTCACTCATTATTCTATCAGGATTACTTGTGGCCTTTATACTCAAATACATCATATAAACATCATAAAAAAGTCAAATCTATATCAAACCACAACATATAGTGGTACTAAGAAAAGTCAAATCTAGTTAGAGAAAATCAAAAAACCTCATTCTTGGTACTGTGAATTAAGGTTGCCCCGCTTATTAGATAAACAATTTCCCGATTAACCCACACCACTACATATAGTATGCCCACACCCACCCAATATATTGTTGAGATAGAGTCTAAGAAAAGTCAAATCTATAAATATGATAATGTTATGGGCGTAGAAGAACTATATAATATGATTGTGTTACTTAGTAAGAGGGGGGATCAATGGGTTAGATCCTACTTTGATCCTGATCAAATACAATCCTTTACATACAAAGAAAAGTCAAATGAATAAGTTTTATAATAGATTATATGATATATTAGACGAAGAAAAGTCAAATCCTAAGAGGCCCCGTGCAATAGTGAGAATTGTCCCTGGATACCGCCGCCCAACGGGCCACTCACAAGGCGCACCTCCACGCCCGCGCAGGCGAACGGCAGCGGCCAAGAAGAAGCAGGAGGACTACGAAGATAGGGTGCAGCACAAGTCAAATGATACAACCCAAGGAACATAGAAAAAGTCAAATCCCAAATGAATCCCCAAGAACAAAGAAGAAGAACATGGATCGTAGGTATTATAGGCTCCATGTTTGTATTGTCAACCCCACTTATAATCAAATACTCTGACAAGATCAGAGATTTCTTCTTCGATTTCTTCTTACAATAAACCAAAGCTTCGCCTCTGATTAGGTTCCCCCAATCCAACCTAATCAAAGAAACCCCTTAGATTCGAAAGTTTCTAAGGGGTTTTTCTTATCTAGACTGATTCTATTCTAGTGTGTAAAATCACAGCCGTCAAGTTCTTTGGGGTATAGTTCACATTCAATCTCGATGTCGATGATATCTGAATCAATATCCTGTGCAACATCATAGGGCATGTTGGAATAGATTGCCATCTTCGTCTGTTCCTCATTCAATCCATCGTCAACTTCAACTTCTGCTTTGTAGTGTGTCACTTCTGACCAATATACCATAACTGTTTTCATTGTTTTCTTCTAGTGTGAAAGGAATCTAACGGTCTTTTTTGTGGTCCAACATAGACCACAAGCGGCACAACTCTTTACTTTGCCCGTTTGTTCGGGGCAATCGAAACTGTTACCCTCAAATGATTCTTCGGCAGCATATTTCCAGTCCTGAACGAAAGGCTCTTGCGAGTTACCATGGGGTTTCCCCGCCTCTTTATTGTCCGAACAACGAATCACACAACGCTGATCGAATCTAATGTTCAGCAACCAAATAGCGTGGGCAATATTATCTCCCTTGCGAGAAGTATAACCAAACAAACAAAGTTTGGGGTGAACAAAAAGCATCTCTTCCCAGAACCTAACATAATCCTCAGAATAGAAATCACCCAAAACATGGAGGCGAATAACGATTCCATCAGGATGCTTATTCATCAAAGAATCTATTTCTTCTTTCAACTTGGGAATCAGTCCAGCAGTTGTGAATCTATGTGCGAAGGGCATATTGTCACCATAACAATCATTCCAATGGTGACAAGTTGTGGGGCAGGTTTTTCGTTCTTCCAGGGTGAGGGAATATAATCTCTTTCCCTCCCACCGTTTGGATGTTATCTTGAAACCTAGTTTTTTGTTATTACTCCCTGGCTTGAGCATCTGGGCCGTTCCAGGTTGCCGTAGGGACTTCTGGTAGATTGTGGAGACTTTCATAGGGGACATTGTACCATAGAACAGGGCGAGAATATACAGAAAAATGGGATTTATTTTGGGGAGACTGTCGTAAGTACTTGTCAATCTTAGACTTAGGGCGGCGCGGGCCGGGCGCTTTTGCAACATCCTAGATGGTGGAGGCGCACGGAATCGAACCGTGGTCCGAGCGAGGTCGCCTAAGCGTTTTCACCCGTCGAAACTACCATTTCGCCCCCGAAAGGTGGGGAGGGGTTGCTGGCGGCTTGCGAGTGCCGAGGTCAACCCCTCCCCGACTAATCAGCGCGAAACGCCCTGAGTAGCCTTATGAGCAGCAGACGAGCCTATGTGGCGTGATGTGCTGTTATCGTAAGGGTACTCTATAGGGAGCAGCCTACGCAGAGACTTGTAAGCCTCCAGCGCGTGATAAGAGTGAGACCCAGGCACTTCGGGGCCAAAGTCTCGGTAAAGGTTGGCAAACAGTTCACCAACCTGGACGCTCAAGCCATGAATCTTGGCATCGCGTGTGTTGTATCCAAATGAGTTGGACATGATGGGATCCTTTGCAAAGGAGTGAGAGCCTACTGGGCTCGGTTCAGATGCCATATTATACCACATGGCCAGGGGTATGTCAAGGGGAAAGTTCCTAATCTTCCATCATCCCCATCTCTCCGAAGTAGCCGAAGTCCTCACGGGGCTCAGGCGTGTAATCGCCCTCGTCCTCTTCGCCTTCGTGGTCCTGGAAGACTTGCTCATCTTCCCAGTTGTCGATGTCGGACCCTTCGGCCCCTTCGTAGTTGAAATCTTCATCCATGCCCCTATTATAGCACCACCCCAGGGCATTGTCAACCCCTAAACCCCCTCTTTCAGCATTTTCTTAGTGGTCCTAAGTGCTTATGGCATAGGGTGTTAGTAGGAAAACGCATATATCGTTTGCGTTTTACTTGTTCTATATGCGACTTCCTAGCACCCATATACACGAAGTCTTATCTATCATCAAATTAAGTTCTCCTTTTAAAAAAGTTCTCCAAACTCTAAAAATTTCTATATAATACAGTAGCCCCTAAAAAAATTATGAAAAATTGTAGCAAATGTGAGGAACTCAAACCCAGTTCAGAATATGTTATAGACCGCGCCAAGAAGGATGGGTTGTCTGTTTATTGTAGAGCTTGTAAGAGCGAGTATAAAAAAAAGTGGGGAAAATCCAACAAAAAAAGAGTTTCAGAGTATAATCAGTCTTATCACAAGGGGGGGTTACTTAAGCCTCGAAAGAACATTGTAGAAGAAAATAAGTGTTATATTCGTGAATATAAGATGGCTGTTGGAGTTTGTATGAACTGTGGTTTTTCTGAGTATCCTGAAGTTTTACATTATCATCATTTGAATCCTGGAGCTAAGGTGTTTGCATTATCTCGACCTTCTACTCGTAGTATTTCTGAGATTGATATAGAGTTATCTAAATGTGTTTTATTATGTCCGACCTGTCATGCAGTTGAACATTTGAGGACTATATAAGTTAGAGGTTACCCTAATAAAAAATGCCATTTTTCAAAATATCTGATGCTAGTGGTACTACCTACTTGGTGGAAGCCAAGTAGATCCTACATTCTAGTAAAAAACTTATATAAGCACCAACTGGAAGCAGCTCCCAGCAATCCGTCTGTTATCATATGTTCGTAGCCCCAAGTAATATTCCATAAATATTCTGTTGGGGACATCCAGAAGAAGTTAGCTAAAATTCCAGCCCAGAAGCCAATACAGAGGGGGCATGAGAAGAATCTTCCTAGGAATCCTGATATTTTTCTCATTGTCCATCTAAGGGGATTAAATAGTTCTGATGTGGTAATTATTAGAGTAATCCCAAAAGTTACGAGTATCCAAAGTAGTAGTAGTTTCATATTTTTATATACTAGCAGATTATAGGAAATTTAGTTTTATTTTGGTTAATAAAGGCTAATCTATTTTTATGCCATGAATCTCTGCCAGCTAATTCTCCTAAAGAGTTATGTAGAATAAAGATAGGTACGGTCTTATTTTTTAATTTTTGTTTGTGTGCAGAGTAGGTGTAATGTATATCGTAAAAATCCCACTCTCCCTCAAAATAGCTTGGTTTATCTAATCCTACTTTTTCTATTGTTTTTGCTGTAGCTGCTAAGAATAGCCCATCTAATACCACAACTCTTTCATATACTCCATAATAAGTTGAGGCAGAAGTCTTGATATCTTTTCCATGTAAGACAAAACCCCTATGATATTGTTGTTTCCATAAATTTTGATCCCACCAGACACCAGATTCAGATAATTTAGTTGTTCCAGCAACTCCAATAAAACCAGTATCTTGCTTCAAAGTTTCACTAATTAGAACTTCTTTAAAACTTTCTGGGCTTGAGATGATTTCAATATCATCGTGGCAAAGTATAATAATATCGTTAGGATTAGGATTTATTTTTTTTACAGTTCTAGAATAACCAGAATAGATAGACTTTGCCCCTACAATCAATTTTACTTTGATATTAGCCCTAGATAAATATGAGACTAATTTTTGCGCTGTTGGGCTGAGATCTTTAGATCTAGTGCATATAAGGGCATAAATATTGATATCCATAAAATATAATAGAATGATTAGAAAAGAAAAACCCCTGAAACATTGGACAAAAATGAGCCAGGACGAGCTAATTACAGAATTTAAACACTGTAAAGAGGATCCAAAGTACTTTATTAGTAACTATATCCATATTATTCACCAACTTAGGGGGGAAATATCCTTTGATTTATACCCCTTCCAGGAAAAAATTGTTGATAAATTACAAACTAATAGATTCAATATTATTCGCAAGTTCCGTCAGGCTGGGATCACTACCTTAGCTTGTGCTTATGCTACTTGGATCATTATTTTTGGTAGTAATAAGACTATACCTATCCTCTCTATTGGTGATACTGAATCTACAGAAACTCTAGAGAGGGTAAAGCTGATGTATGATTCTCTCCCTCCGATGTTTCAACCTGAAATTCTTAAACGGACAGAACATATTTTATCCTTAAAGAATGGATGTAAAGTGGTTTCTCGTCCATCAAAGAAGACTTCGGGTAGATCCCTATCTGGGTATCTACTAATTATTGATGAGGCTGCTTTCATTGAGAAAATTGACGAGATTTGGGCTGCTGTATATCCAATTATTAGTACGGGGGGTAGAGCATTTATTATCTCCACGGTAAATGGTGTTGGGAATTTCTACCATCAGATGTATACTGAAGCAGCAGAGAAAAGAAATAACTTCAATACTATTGATATTCATTGGAAAGACCACCCAGAATACTTCTATAACCCAAATTACGACTGGTTATACGAAGAATTACAGGAAAAGGAAGAAACTTACGATGTAACTTGTTGGGAATCCACAACAAAAAATAATGTTGGAATAAAACGCTGGTTACAAGAATATGAGATGGAGTTTTTGGGGACTGGTGATACTTATATTGATGGGGATACAATAAAATCCATTACTGAAACCATTAGTTCAGATTTTATTTCAAAATATAGAAATAAAATGAGAGTTTGGAAGGATCCTGAGCCTCATTATGATTATATCCTCGCCGCTGATGTTTCTTTGGGGCGTGGAAGGGATTATTCTGCCTTTCATATCATTAATTTGTACAATGGGGAGCAAGTTGCTGAATTTTATTCAAATAAAACGCCAATTAATGAGTTCGCTAAGATTATAGCTACAGAAGCCAGCCTATATAATACTGCATATGTTATGGTTGAGCGAAATACAATAGGAAATAACCTAATTGATTGGTTATTTACTATTTTAGAGTATGAAAATCTGTGGGCTGATGAAAAAGGGCAAACAGGTTATCAACTAACTGCTAAAAATCGTGATGTTATATTAGCAAATTTGGAAGAAGCTCTTAGAATGAATTCATTAAAGATTAATTCTAAGAGGTGTGTGGATGAGTTTAATACTTTTATTGTAACTGAGACTGGTCGCGCACAGGCAGATAAAGGAAAAAATGACGATCTTATTATGAGTTTAGCTTTAATAGTACATGGAATGAATACTCTTACAGAAGGTACGCCTATGGAACATATTAGAGCTACAACTAAGGAGATTAAGCCTTTAGCTCCTACAAATCAAACAAAATATAAGTTTAAGACTTATGGAGGAATCTCAGAAGAAGAAATCAAATGGTTAATGAGCTAAAAGATGAAGATATCCTAGAAGAGGGTTATACAGAGTTTGGTGGGGGGAGTGCAGGTAGGTGGTCTTCGTACTTCTCCCCAACAGGTAGATTAGGCAGGTGGTTTTCAAAGTTTTTTGCAACAAAAGCCCAACCATATGTTGCCCAACAGGAGAAGCCAGGGGCAACCCCACAACATCCTCTAGGTGGAGATACTGTAGTTAATCGTGATGTAGTTAAACCTGAGTCGGGGGGTATGGGTTTTGGTCATATGAGGTCAAGTCCTCATTTCCCTGCGGTTGAGGTTAGTAGAAAGCATAGAAATAAAGAATATGAGCAGATGGATGAATACCCTGAGATTGGGGCTGCATTCGATATCTATGCTGATGATTGTACGCAGAGAAATATTCGTAATGATAGGTGGAGTATTATTTCTGATAGTTCTTTAGTTGTAGAAGAGATAGAAAAACTGTTCCAAACAATTAAACTTGATAGGCTGTATTGGGACATCACCAGAAATACGGTTAAGTATGGTGATTGCTTTATTGAAACTATTGTAGATGTAAACAACTCTAAGGAAGGTATTCAGAGACTAAAAGTTTTAAATCCAAATTATATTGTTCGTGTTGAAAATGAATATGGTTACTTGACCGATTTCTTGCAGGAGATTCCTAATAAGAATGCTTGGGATGCTTTTGGGCAAAATGCTTATGGCATGGAGAAATCGAAATATATTTCTCTTGATAAAAATCAGCTTATTCACTTTAGATTACATACCTCAGACCCAATGTTTTATCCTTATGGTAGATCAATTGCTGCATTGGCCCACAGAATCTTTAGATCATTACGCCTAATGGAGGATGCTATGTTGGTGTATCGTATTGAGCGGGCACCTGAGAGAAGAATCTTTTATGTTGATGTAGGAAATTTACCCTCAACAAAGGCTGAAATGTTTGTAGAAAAGCTAAAGCAAAAATTCAAGAAAGAAAAGTTTTATTCTACAAACGGTAAGATTGATGAGAGGTTTAACCCCCTTTCTATTAATGAGGATTTCTTTGTTCCTATGAGAGGAACGCAGGGGACAAAGATTGAAACTCTTCCTGGGGCACAAAACCTAGGTGAGACTGAAGATGTTAAGTATTTCCGAGATAAATTACTAGCAGCCCTAAAAATCCCCAAGGATTATATTGTAGAGAAGGACAAGTCTCCAGAAAGAAAAGCTAACTTATCTCAATTAGATGTAAAATTTGCTAGAACTATTAGTAGAATACAGCACAGTATTGAAGTTGGTTTAGAAACTTTAGCCAAAAGACATTTGGTATTAAAAGGTTTTCCCTTATCTTTTATTCGTGATTTGCGTATTGAATTACCTGATCCTTCCGATATGTATACTAAGAGAAAACTTGATGTTGATCAAATAAAAGCTTCTGTTGTTAGTACCGTTATTTCAACAGGATTATTTCCTAAGCGTCAAATTTACAAAGAATATTATAATCTCAATGATTCTGAGATTGATGAGATTGAGAAAGCCCTTGAAGAGGAGGGGCAGGCTGCTGGAGGTGCTATGGGGGGCGGGGGTAGCTTTGCTCCTGGGGGTGCTAGTCCCCCACCAGAGGGAGCAGGCATGGAATCAGCAGAAAATACCCCACCCACTTCAGAAGAATTACTCTCTACTTTAAACAAAGTAAAAAATAAGATTGCCCTATTAGAGGGGAAAACTTCTAAGCAATTTATTGCTATGAAACGAATAATTGATAGAGAAAACACAGATAATGAAAATTAGGTGTGTTTAAATAGATATATAAGATACAAGGTTATACTAAAGGAGCCATTATGTTTGAAAGTCTTTTTGAGAGCAGAGATAGAAAAGTCTCTAATTTAATTAAATTGGGAGATTGCTTAGGTCGATCTCTACGAGAGAATGTGGAGTTGTTTTCTATTGATGATGAAAATGCTACAGTTACTTATGTAACAGAGAATAACGCTATTATTAGCGGAAAATTCGCTATAGGGGCAGAAATAGTCCTAGAAGATATTGATATAGAATCTACGGAAACTTTCCAAAATAATCATAAATTTGATAAATTTATTGGATCTCAGATTTCTGATTTTATTGCCAATATTCATGGGGATAGCTTTTCTGGTGCTGATAAGTCTTTCTCTAATATTCTTGATTCTTGGGGAACTAGATTAAAATTTGATAAAACTCAAGAAAAATTACAAGAAAAAATTAATAAATTTGGTCCTCAAAATAGAATTATTGAAGATTCTACTTTCCAAAAACTTAGCGAGATTCTCCCCAACCTTATTGAGTTTTTAACTGAGAATAAGGATAAGATTACCAAAGTTCCAGAGGTAATTAATGCTACCAAACTTTCTAACACAGTTTCCCAGGCATTTGATTTCCCACATCTAACTTATGATGATCTTCTTGAAAGTAAATCTTATCATCTTAAGGGTGGATCCAATGAATCCATCTACGAAATGATTTGTAGACAAGAACTTATCAAGAAAGAACTTCTTGAATCTAAAAAGTATTTTGATGTTTCCTGGGCTGCAAATGAGAAAATTAAGTCTTTAGCTGGAAATATTTATGGTGAGGAAGATACTATTATTGAGTCTTTAGTAGAAGCCATTACAGAAGTTCCTTACTTAGCCTTAGTATCCAAAAAACAGCTAGTAACCACCTTTACTAATTCACTAAGCCTAAACGAGAGTGTTTCAGTTCCTAAGGATGATATTCGCAAGTTTGCCTCAAAGATTTTTGAAATGAAGAAGGATGTTAAGGGAGAGATTATAACAGTCCTCAATGAGAAATATGGAGTTAATGTCCAAAATCTCAAAGAAACTCCTTCTTTTAGAAGCCTCTTGAATACTCAAGTAGTTATTTTTGAAGCTTTAGCCAAAGTATCCCCCTCAGGTAGTGTTCAGAGAGAAACTTTATCTGAAATTGCTAATCTGTTAAAAGAAAAATCAGGCGTAGAGAGTATTGATGTAAATGATGTTCTTCAACAAATCTTTGAACAATCAGGCTACTCAGGTCTTCTTGATGCTTCTAATTTAGAAGATTACTTTTCATTCTCTCCCACTCCTGAAAGATTAGCAGAATTACAAGAAGCTGTTAATGCTGCAAAGAAGAAAACAAAAGATAAACTTGCTAAAGTTAAAAATGATTCAGAGGGGGAAGATAATGATGATGTTGCTCCTCCTGCTGAGGAGCCAGAGAAAAAGCCCGAGGAAGAGGGAGAGGAAGAGGAATCTGAAGAAGAAGACTCTGAGGAGGAAGCATCCGAAGAGGAGTTGAAAGACCAAAAATTAAGTAAAGATGATTTTATTAAGTATATGAAGGAAATGGAAGATTTACTTAATGATTTAAATTCAGGAGATTCACTTGAGCCTGATCCCCAAGAAGTCTCAGATGACGGAGGAAAAGAATAATGAGTGCAGGAAGAGAAATTCTCAAACCTTTTTGTAGAATAGTATCTATTCCACAAGCAGATACTATGAATATTGAACTTACAGAAACTAGTGGTACAGGTATGGTGGGGGCTACTTATGTTTCTGTTGAGCCCGTATCTGGAGATGCAACAGGATGGTTTCATGTTACTCCAAGCAGTAATGCAACATCTATGTATCTAAGTGCTACTGGGGATCCAGAAGTTTCGGGTGCCCCAGGACATGTTGGTGGCTCGTTATCTCAAGTAAGTTTTTCACTTAATTATGGGCAAAAACAAGAATCAATCAATATTACTAACAAGTTTGATGGAGAGATGGCTTTTGCTATAAATTATGGGGTAATTCAAAATGCCAATACTAATAGGGATGGGATGGCTAGTGCAGGTCGATAATGGCTATTGTAAATTTTGGTAAACGAGTAAAAGCTGTAAGGGGTGTTACTACTAGGGTAAGACGCAAAAAAAGAGCTTTTGCTACTAGGGTACTATCCCTTAGTGATGGAACGCCTATATTGCGTATAAGAGCTAAACTATCTGGGGATTACGCTGGTGCTTTAGGTAATAAGGTTCATACTGCTTGGTTTTTACAAACGGGCAATCAGAGAATCTTAGTTAGATTTTATTATCCTGACGGTACTACCTTATTTACAAGTATTTTGAGTTACTTCCCAGCAGGTAGCCCCCCAACAAATGAAACTGATTTATCTTGGGTAAAAGCCTCTCTCGCTAATACTTCGGCAGGGAATCACTTTTCCGTAGTTTCTATTAATGCTCCAGGGGCTGACACTAGTTGGAGTGATTCAAGCTATACTTACCCCAATGGAGGAATGTTGACGGGAGGTAGATAATGTTAATTGGAACTATAACTAGCCATATTAACTATTTTTTTCCTACTCATGCTAGGAGAAGCCCTCTTTATAGTTACGCAAGACCATTTATAGTTAGTGGGGAGCCCTCTATACCTTCTATTGTAGTAGAGAATAAAAATCATTATTCCATTGATACTATGGTTCTTATCCAGAATGGGTCGGATGGATATGAGGCAGTCCTCCCCCTAGCTGCTGTAACTGATGCTTCAGGTAATCCTATTACTGAGGGTAATGCAAGTTCATTAAATGTAGGAACAGTTACTGGAGATTTAGATGTTTGTGGATCTCTAGCTGTTGGTGTGTCAGCCGTTGTTAATGGTAACGCTACATTTGCAAGCTCAATTAATGTAGGTGGGTCAGCTGTTGTTAATGGTAACGCTACATTTACAAGCTCGATTAATGTAAGCGGTAGTGTTAATGGGATGCCCTACCCTCAGCCCTATGCTCATATTCGTATGAATGTAACTGGGGTAAATTCAGATGATCAATATAATTTTGCCTCTGCGTGTGCAAATATGTATACCACATCATCTAATTCTTCTCATTTTAACTGGAACGATACAGATAAAGAATTAGATGTTTCTGCAACTGGAGAATATGAAGTAAACCTTACCGCAGCAGCACAAACTGATACTACAAATAACCAAGTTACTTGTAGAGTAAAATTAGATGGAGTAATTCAAACTGCTATTACATATAGAATTAATACGGCTACAGACCCTCACCCAATAAGTATTTCTTGGATAGGGCCTGTAACTAGTGGAGAAAGTATTACTGTAACTATTGACGGTACAGAAAATACTCAATTAATGCTTGGATCAGCAATAACCGTCAAAAGAGTAAGCTAGGATTTATTATGACTGAAAATGGAAAAAAGACTCATCTCTCAAAGGATACCCTCATTCCTTTGAGTTTTGTTATGTTGATTTGTGGGGGAGTAGTCTGGATGAATGATAAGTTGGGCAACATTGATAACCGCCTAGAAAACATTGAACGGTTGGCAGAGGATCGCTGGACTACTCTAGATATGGAAAATTGGACTTTGAGGCTAAAAATGGCAAACCCAGAACT
>Ga0080013_1005250_pt1 | contig 12195 bp, 17 predicted proteins | sample ETNvirenome_6_85_FD_69236 | JGI IMG/M metagenome (GOLD analysis project Ga0080013, IMG submission 69236) | Marine viral communities from the Pacific Ocean - ETNP_6_85 (SPADES assembly) (version 2) | ecosystem: Environmental > Aquatic > Marine > Oceanic | place: Pacific Ocean | collected 2013-06-19 | reverse complement strand
CTTCTCGGGTGCGTTCGGCATCGCGTTCTCAATAAAGTCGACGATACGTTCGGGGAGCCCTATGTCTCGCAGCCCCTCTGTTAAAACTTCTTCTCGAAGATACTCAAACCAATTACCTGTGGAAATGTCCATTAATTTACCTCACAACTATAAATAGTTGCCTATTTCCAAAAGAGTTGGATGTCTACGGGTTAGAAGTTAGCAATTATTAATTCTTCACTATTATCTTTGTTGCTAGTGGGGCGCCCATGTTTATTAATCATTTTAATATTATAATCTTTGTAAACATCAAATAGCTTCGGGTGGTTTTTGTAGATTAAAAGGCTTTTTCTTTTAAACTCTTTAAATTTCTCCGATAGTTCATTGTGATTAATGGCCGTGTTTTCATGAGAAGTTGTCTTTCCGTGATCAAATAAATTATAATGAAACTTTCCAGCAGGAATTAGAATAAAATCAGACGATATGTGCTCTGAACTTGAACACAAATCTACTAAAAAATTCTCTTCTTTTGTTCTGTAGAGATGAAAATTTTCTAGGTTTTTCAGTCCTTTGAGTCGATTAATAATGAGCGGGTTATAATTGGCGAAATTTAATTTTCCTGCAGACGGGTATCCTTCCTCGGAGTATCTGTTTAACAAGAAGAAGAGTGCCGAGCGGACAAATGGATCTTTATATTTTGGCCAACTTTCCTGCATGAGGTACATCATTCTTGGGTCTCTTTCCTCATTAACGTGTTCCGCGATCTGAATGACTCGGGCTGGATCAAATCTTGCGCATGCCCAAAATTCACTTATAACGTAATTGTTTGTGTGTGCAACTACAAAACGATCTGAACCGGCTAGCCCAAGCTCTATGTTACCATCATAAAACAAATAGCTACTAACTACGCTTTTGGCTGGTATCAGCTCTTTTAAGGTGGCGACACATTTAAATTGGTGCGGGTCTCTCAAAGGAGACATCATGACGGCATTAATGCCTTTTTCGCAACTGCATCTTTTCTAAATCCGTCAATTCGAGACTTTAAATCTGCCATGACCTCTTCATTTGTTGGGCTTTCGGAACCTTTATACTCCGGAATTACGTCGGAAGTCTCTTGAGGTACTGGCTCCTTGTTTTGTGGCGCTACTTTATAGTTAATGAAGCCATTAATAATGTTGGTGGCATCATTTAGAATATAATCGGCAGCCGCCAATTTCTTTCTCATTTCCTCAATGACATCTAGTGTTTGAATGGATAGAACCTCGTCTTCCTGAAAGGAAGATAGCTTGTCCACTTCCTCCTCACAAACATTTTCCAGTGTTGTTTTGCTTTTTTGTAGTAATCTGCAAATTTCTCCTGGAAGTTCCTTCATGTCAACTGAATATTGTATATTAACTCTTTGTTTCATTTTATCCTTTTAATAGTTTTTTGGTTGTGTTGAGCGAACTCTCAACAATGTCTGGGGACCCAACAACCACAATTTCTGTTCCCGTGTGGCCTCGATTGATTGTTAATTTGGTAAATCGATGCGAGTTGCTGAGTTCTGGCGGAAGATGGCCTTGCTCATTTAGTTGTCTCATTCTTCCTTCTTCTCTGATCATAACAACGTGCTCGGGGTTAACAAACACTTCTCTAAGGGTGTAACTCTTTTGCGTCGTTAATGTGCTGTTGTGGCATACTTCAGTTAATTTAACTAACATGTGTCTCTCATTGGATAAACACATTTCCGTGCGACAATAGCCTCTCGTCCTTGGGCATAAACAGTATATGTCCCTCCTTGCCAAGATGCACCCACTGGTGTCTCCTGCAAGAATACACCAACGATGGGCTTCTGTGTCTTGTTAATAAAAATGTTCTCTCTATCGAACAGCATTACAGCTTGTGGTATGTAAATCAAATCTCCGTGTTCCATATTTTTTACTCCGTTTGTATAATTCCAAAATTTGTTGTGATTAAAGTTCCTGCACAACTTACAGCATTGATGAGTGCTGTCCTTGTAACCTTTACGGGGTCAACGATTCCGGCGTCGATTAAATTAACCATTTCATCATTTCTAAAATCCCACCCGTGGTTCTTCTCTGCGGTTTCAATTTGATCTATAATAAGATCGGGCGAAGTGCCGGCATTAAGGGCCATCTGTCTTATGGGCTCGCTACATATTTGTTTGATGATAACGCCTCCCAGCGCCTGATCGTGACTATCGGTGATCATGGCGATTTTTTTGGATGCGCGCAACAATGCTACGCCACCGCCGACAACTATCCCCTCTTCTTGCGCAGATTTTACCGCTTCTAGCGCATCTTCAATTCGATGTTTTCTTTCAATCATTTCTACTTCTGTCGAGCCGCCGACGCGGATTACCGCAACTCCCGAAGCCAATCTGGCTATTCGTTTTTGAAGTATGTCGGCTTTTTCTAAGGAATCGGATTGCTCAATATCCATTTTGAGTTGTTCAATTTTATAATCTATATCTTCCACATCGCAGTTACCTCCTACGATGGTTGTTTGATATTTGGAACTTTCAATGAAGTGCGCTGATCCCAAGTGCTTTAATTCAACTTTATTTAATTTTATGGCGCTCTCGCGTGTAATGAAAGTCGCCCCTGTGGAGGTGGCAAGATCTGCTAAAAGTTGTCGGCGCTCCTCTCCGTAATACGGTGCTTTTATGGCCGCCACCTTGAGAGTCCCACGCAGTGCATTCATGATCATAGCAGCAAGGGCTTGGCCCTCGATATCTTCTGCGATGATGACTAAGGGGCGCGCCTCCCTTGCTGCCTTTTCTAATATGGGCAAGATCTGTTCGACCGCACTAATCTTATAATCAGTTACCAACAGGAAAGGCTCGTCGTGGTGCATCGCGGAGCGGCGTTCATCAGTCATAAAGGCACTAGCGCAGTACCCAGCATCAAACTTAAACCCTTCGGTAATGTCCATACTTGTTTCCATCGAGCGAGATTCTTCAATCGTAATGGATCCGTCTTGACCAACACGATCTACGGCCATTGTAATAAGTTTCCCAATTGTTTTATCGTTGTTTGCAGAAATTGTTGCGATATGCTCAATATCTTCAAGCGATTTTACTGGGATGGCCATGTCTGATAAATTATTTAGGATCTCTTTGGTTGCTATTCCCAGCCCTCTTTGTAGTTCAATGGGAGATATTCCAGAGGCAATAAACTTTTGCGATTCTTTCAAAATGGCTCTGGCTAAAATCGTTGCTGTTGTTGTGCCGTCGCCGGCAGTGTTGTTTGTTTCAATGGCTGCTTGCTTTATAACTTGTATAGCAGCATTTTCGAATGGTTCATCACTGGCAACAAAGGCGGCAACCGTTACTCCGTCTTTTGTGATAAAAGGCGCTTTGCCTTTTTCCTGGAGAAGAACGTTTCTTCCTCGGGGGCCCAACGTCGATGCAACGTTATCTGCTAGTTTGTTCGCGCCTGTCATTATCTTTTGTTGTAACGCTTGGTTATTGTCGTATGCTCGACTCATTGATATCTCGCGGATGCTTATATATTATAATCGCTTATGAAAAGAATGTCAAGGACTTTCTTCTGGTTCTTCATCTGGCTCTGCGATTTGAGCGGTTAAGGTATTTTGAATTTGAACCGAATTTTGGATGGCTCTTTCTGCGGATCCGATTGCTCTTGGGCGCTTATCGAAGGTAAAGTACTTATTAATGTTCTCTGATAGCGCCTTGGTTGCTGAAAATAATTCCATGAGTTCTCCATTGAGTCTCCCCATGTATGCTTTTGCTACCTTTATAATTTCGTCTTCCGAAGTTGGCAAAGCTCCGAGCGTTTTCACATCTAATAATTGAACAAAACTTCTTAGCTGCGCGGTGCTAATTAACCATTGAGTTCCCGCGGGCTTTTTCTTGGATTCGGTGAGAATATTATTGTATCGAACATTGCCCCATTCTTCCCGGATCGCTTCTTGCAATGCGGTCTGTGGATCCAAATCAAGGCCTCCTTCTTCTTGTGCAGCTTCGAAATCTTGTTCTTGTTCTGGGGGCTCTTCTTCTTTGGCATGCCTAGCTTTTCTAACTCTTTGAGAGTATCCCTCGGTGTCTTGTAATAACTCATATTTCTCTTCCCAAGATGTGGCAGCCTTGATTCTCGCTATTGATTGTTCGGGAGTTAAGTTGGTGCCCCTTAATTTAAAGAGACCTGCTCCATGTTTGCCCCCCTTTAGTTTTCCTGAACCTTTTAGTGCCAAAGCATCGATAAAGTTATCCTGATCGAAGGTAAATTGTTCGATTGCGATGCCCTTTGGATATTTTTTCCCTGTATCTGGATTTGCAACCATGTCCTTGCGAGCAACTATGTAAATCATAATATTAAATTCATTCAAGCCGTCAATGAGATTTGTATAACTTCCTTCGATGTTTGTCGTTTGATTTAAAAGCTTCAAGCTGATGGGGAGGGGGTTATCGGAATCGGAAAAAGCAATCAAATCCTGGATGGGGAGATTCCCCATGGGCGAGATGTCGCCAATTTGTTCTCCTTGGAATAAAGCGGACAAAAATCCTTCGAAGACAAAGCCAGCACTAGCGGGGTTAAAATCTTGCAATACTGCTTTAAGAGATTCTAAAATGATAAGTGACGAAATTATCCTACGTGGGGAAGTGATCTTATTGTCTTCTTGGGTGATTCTGCTTAAAAAATTTAGCTTCCCCTCTATCGAGCGGCCGCCACCAATGACCGAAAATAGTCTATTAATCTGTTTCCTGTCCATGGAATTTGGATCCCCCCAGGCTTCCGTTGGAACAAACTTGGGTAGCACAAGCAAAAATTCTTTTGCTCTCTTATCGGTTGCCGCCATTTCCATAATTGGTTCTTCCTTTTTGGTAACAATTTCGGAATACACGTTATCTAAAATCTCTTCCACCATTCTTAACAGTTCATCAGAATCGACGGTGGTTTCTTTTCTTTGATATTCTTCTTTTAATATGCTTCTTAAGTCGGACATTCAAAAACCTCAAATAATTATATCAGCTATACCTAATTTTACAGCTTCTTCTGCTGATAAATAGACGTTTACTTTGCGTTCTAACATATTTTTAAGTTGCTTTTTTGTCATTTTTGTTTCTGCCACCAAGCAATCGATGTACGTTTTCTGTAATTGTTCGACCGCTTCCATCTCATTAAGCAAGCTATGGATGGATCCATGATTTCCAGCAATCACAGAATGAATCATGACGCGACAGTTTTTTCCAATTTTACGTTTTTCTTTGGTTCCGGATGCGAGAAGCAAGACTCCCGCTGACATCACTTTCCCCATTCCGATTGTATGGACTTCTGTGTTCTTTTTTACTTGTCTTATAACGTCATATAGCGCAAACATATCATCAGCATTACCGCCATATGTGGAAATATAAAATTCAATTGGCTTTTTCTTATCGGAAGACGCATCGATATTTGATTCGTTTAAAAATAGAAAGGCTTGCACTATTTCTGCAACCTTTTCATCGATTATCTCACAAAAAAGACCAATTATTCGTGGTTCGCTTTCGGCGGCGCCGGCGAGACCTATGGAATCAGGATCAAGGATAACGATTTTATCTTTTTTTTCCTGTTGAAGTTCCTCTAATGCTGACTTTACTATTTCTTTAATTTTATCTATCATCGCCATGTTTCTCCCAAAATTTTAATGCGACTTCTTTGTTTTCTTGTAAATATTTCATTGCGCTGTTCCAGTCATCAAACTCTATCATGGTCCGAAAAAAGGATGGGTGACAATCGAGGAAAGTGCTGATAGAGCGTGACTTTAGCAAGCGCGCGTCTTCATCAAAATTAAGTGCAAAAGAACTGATTTGAGCGCTACCTTTGTTAGTCCTTAGTAGGTGCTCTAACATAATCTCGCGAGCATATGAAAGATGCTCAAGCGATTTAATTAAAGCAGACAAATAAATTATGTGAGATGCTCTTAGAAGTACGAGGCTTAACCGCGCAGATCTAAAAAAGTAAAATGTTTTACAAGTTACATACCCAAAAACAAATGTTAATAGATAAATCCACCAATGTTCCATAAGCCCTCATGTATAGAAAGGGCCGCTGGTGTCAGCGGCCATTCTATATTATAACTTCTCGTAAAACAAATGTCAAGTTATTTTGTGGATGTAATTCTGTTGAGGATTCTTTCGGCGAGATCTGAGACCATCTCGTTTTTTTGGTTTTGGTTGCCTAGGCGCGCGGCTACACGGCGAGCAACTTCGTTAACGATATCTTCTTCTTCCAGCGCGCCGCCGGCACCCAGTTCAATACCACCTACTTCTTCTTCTTCTTCGGGAACATCGGCTCCCAAGCCTACAGGTTCTACTTCGACTTCTTCTTCGCCTTCCAGATCGTCTTCAACATCGACATCAACGCCGGCCATCTTCGCTAGCGCTTCAAGGTCGTGGGCGATTCGCGTAACAAGCTCTTCGGCATCGGTGACCCCTTCGCCTTCTGGTTCCAAATCGTCTCCAACATCGGGACCAAGTTCGACCTCTGGCTCTTCTAAGCCTTCTGGGGGCTGATCATCAGCCATGGCTTCTAGCTCACCCTCGTCCTCTTCTTCTTCGAGGGGAGTTTCTTCTTCCCCTGTTTTGCCAAAGTTAACGAATTCTTGCAAACGTCCCTGACCAACCGCAGGTAAGCACGCTAATTTCATAAATTGGCGAATCTCCCCTTCGGTTAAAAGTGTTTTACGAGCCATTATAAATCTCCTTTAAAAGTACTAAACTCAAAATAAATAGTAATCATTTTCATTAAATGCCTTGAATGATTCAAAAAAACAACTTCAATATAGAAGTTCTCTTTTTAATCTTTTCAATCGCCGCACTTTCAATCTGTTTAACGCGCGCAAATGATATGCCGAGCCTTTCTGCGATGATTCTTAAAGTCATAGGCCCGTTTTCATATATTGATATCAAACAACAATTCTGATCAGTGGGAAAGTCAATCCATTTTCTGCATTCAATACGCTGACATGACTTCTTTTCGCGCATACATTGGCGCGAACACTCCATGAGGCCGTCGGCTGATCTCATGACTCTGGAAATTCCTGTTCCAGTGTGTCAAATATGTTGTTGACCTCTTCGTTACTTAAGCCAAAATCTTCAATCTTTTGGTTGCCTTGCGTACGCAATTTGCGCGATGAGGTTTTTTGCTTTAAGGGCTGTTGCTTAATTTCATCGATAAAAGATTGAATCCGAGGCTCACCATCTATGTAGGCACTTATTATATGGCGAAAAAAGTCTGATTGTGTTAATTTATCATGACGCAGCCGAATTAATAGCTTAGCATGTCGATGATCGTTTTCTGTAAAAACAATTCTTTTTGTTAGATTTCCATAGTCTATTTCGTGTGCCATATTACCATGCTCTGTTCGCTATATGCGTTTTACTCTCTGCCATGCCAGATGTGGTCTGGACAATAAATTTTGCTTTGGTGTGAAGCTCTGCAAGGGTTTTGGCGCCCGAGTAGGAAAATCCAGATCTAAGCCCTCTTTCGACTTCATCCAAAATGACAGTCACAGAACCGCGATAAGGAATTGTTGCAGACACCCCTTCGTGTGAAGAGTATTTTCCGCGCCACTTAATTTGCGCTTCTTTGCTGGCCATCCCTCTGTATATCTTCCATTTGTGTCCTGTTCGGTCTTGGATAATATCGCCCGGGGTTTCAATGGTTCCGGCGAGCAGCGAACCAACCATCACCGCATCTGCACCAGCAGCGAGGGCCTTAACTGCGTCACCGGAGTTTTTAATGCCGCCATCTGCAATAATTTTAACGTTGCGGTCAGTCTTTGCGCATTCCATGATTGTTTGCAACCCTGGAATGCCATGGCCTGTTTGAATTCTGGTGGAGCATATCGAGCCTCCTCCGATGTTGCATCTTACTGAGTCGGCGCCCCAATCAGAAAGGTCATTGATTCCCTCAAGCGTTGCAACATTGCCAGCCATGATGTGGGTTTCATCACCAAGCTCTTTGCGTAAAGATGCTAAAGCTTCCTTCATCAGAACGTGGTGGCCATGAGCAACATCCAGGCATAAGAAATCAACGCCGATTCGGCGCAGAAGAATTGCTCTTTTTAAATAATCGCCAGTGATACCAACCGCAGCGCCTACAATGATGTTATTATTTGTTTTCTCTATGGCAGCTGCCACAATGCTTATTTGCTCTTCAATTGTGTTGTATCTGTGAATGATCGCCGTGCCCCCCTTGACCCCGAGTGCGACTGCCATTTCGGTTTCGGAAATAGTGTCCATCGGAGAAGAAATGATGGGCAACCCAATGCTCAGATTCTTATTAAGATCTGATTTTAAATCTATTTCTGTTCTAGAGCGAATACTTGAATACTGAGGCACAAGCAGCACGTCATCGTAAGATAAGTGGCTTTTATTCATCATTAGACTTTGCCTTTTTTGTTGTTTTTCTAATCTTTTCTTTTTCAAGAGAGCGTCTGTAAGTTGGGGACATTTCGGGTGTAACGATTATTGGCTCAGCGGCTTTCGGTTGCTCGACTTTTGGATTTTCGGGGGGTGGCGCGCCGTTTACAAAATATCGCTGCAGCGTTATCATTGCTCCTTCAAGCTGCGCAAGATTTAAGGCCTGGTTGGCAATCTTATCCGTTACTCCTTCATGGGGTGATTGTTGCAGCAAATCCTTAATTATGCCATAAGATTCGAGCGCCTTTGATTTAAGACGCAGGGCAGCTGCCTCGGCTATTTCTTTTGACATTATTTTTCTCTATTAATAAATTCTTTGATGTCTTTAGTTCGATACCATGTTTTCTCATTTGGCTTTTCGGGATCACTTAGGGTTCTAATTTTTATTTTTTTGCCCCCGGTTTTTAAAAGCGAGATTGATGGCACTCCATTTAAATTTAGCTGTTTTTCTATTTGAGGATAATCATCAACGTTAAAAGCAAAAAAATGCATGTCGGAGTACTCTTCTTCATTTGAAATATCTTCATAATATTCTCTGAGATTGTGACAAAAATGGCAACCATTTGAATAGAATTTAACTATACACGTTGCATTTTCGTTAATCTGGCCGGATATTAATTTTCTTAATGATCCAATGGTTAACCTATTTACGCTCATTTAATACCTCTTTTGCTTTATTCATACATTCTGGACAAAATAAACGAACTACGTCCTGTTTAACTACAACGTTCCATGACTGTATCATTTCTTTGTTCCTCTTGTCAAATGATTTTTGACACGCGCTGCAGGTTTCCGGGAGCTTGTTAAACTGAAATATTTTTTCGGCAATATTATCGGACGCTTCTTTACCCATCTCCTTTTCTAAATTGCGGCGTGTCTGGCGGTTCATCTGTTGATGGCCCCAAATATCTGCTGGCTGTGGCTTCCATCAAACACCACAACCGCCGAAGGAAAGGGCGCGCTGTTCGTGCTATCTCCGAATTTAAGTCTTCCCTTAATAAAATATACCTCGGCCGCCTTCATCACATAACTATGCCAATACTTGGTGTCGGTACGTGATGGAATCAACATCACTACCTTAGTATTTTCTTTGCGAGACTCTTCGTATCCTTTCTGGATCCACTTGTCAAGGCCGCGGCCATAGGGAGGATTAACAAATGATGTAAAACCCTCCCAGCTTTTAGTAAGGCCGTTTTCGATTTCTGTGAAAAAGCTGGCACACTTGGTGTTGGAGACGTCGGCGCATGGATCTAAGTCAAAGGGCCCAAATCTCCAATTTAGTTTGTCGAAAAAATCTTGGGGAGTCGACCACTCCCCCGTCTTTGATGAAAACATTACAACCTGTGTATTTCTATTCATTGCGGCCATTAGTTAATCAACTCCTCTGCTGCGCATGAGCTTGTATCAGAAATGATCACAGGCTTTAGCTCAGTCTCCCCAAGATCAGACTCCATTCGACCAAAATCGTCATCAAAAATATTCAAGAGGGCCCCCATTTTAATATACAATTCGTGTCTCTTCTCTTCGCTTTCATACATCAGGGCTACCGTCATGGAAGCAATCAGCTGCAGATTACGAGCAATCAATGTGGGATCTTCGCAGAGATAAATATTTTTCTCAATCCAGGGATCTTCAACATTGATTTGAATTTTGCATACTGGGTCGCCGACGGTGTAACTAATGCAAAACGGAAGAGTAGAACCGGGCCATGTACATTCTTCAAATTCTAGCTGTGTTTGGTTTTCTCCGATTCCGACGCCGGCGCCGCGGTACTTGCTATTATTGCGCTTCGTTTTATTGTCTTTTTTGGGTGGGGAAAAAATATCTTCCATGGCCCGGGTCTTTCGATCTTTTGTTGGGGCCTTGGAGCGACCAAATTGCTCAGTTGGCAATTGAGCTTCACAAACTTTTTTCATAATATCTGTGCGATTAGACTTTCTTTTTAGTTTTGCGCGGGCCGAAGATTCCTTTCGAATTTTGTCAAGGTGGGGCTCAAAAATATGCTTAAGGAGGTATTCTCGCAGATCATCATCCATTTCCACCCCCTTCTTTCCAAAGTCCATTCGAATGGGGCTGCTTTCGCCAGCCACACCACTGTCTTCAAAAGAAATTTCAGCATACATATTAGAAAGTAACGGGTGGGGTGGCCAGAAGGCTCCGCAGCAAATCTCGCGGCCTTCTCGAAGCCAGTAGACCCCCTGTCTATGGGTACCGCTAATGCCCTTGCCTAAGCCGCTGCCGGTTCGCGCCTTGGCGGTGGCGGCGCCGGAGTCGTTAAACCGGACCATTCGAATCTTGAGCGCGTAGTCTCCATACGTTATTGTTTTAAAGGTACCCGATGGGCCACCAATTAATACATTTATATTTTCATGATCCACACAAAGCGGATCATTGGTTCTCTCTACTTCTTTGGCCGCGCATGTTTTACCTGCAATAATCTTGAAGGGAAAGTTATACCCTAGCGGGCTGTTGTCGTTCAGCATGTGGCGATAGGTATGCGCACATTTGGAGTTGAGGGTGTTAATAATTGCCGGCACAGTGGGGATTCCTTCGTGTAAATTTGCAATTACAATTAATGTACCCGAAACATCACCACCCATAATATCTAAATAAAAATCAACTAGTTTTTGAGTTGGATTATCTGAATAGGAGGCAGTAAATTTACCCGTATTCATACATGATTTAACGTCCCACGTGACCGAGCGCAATTCGGCGGCTGTAGAGGTTGTGCTAACAATACTCAGCTTGGTTCCCAAGGACATGGCCGCTGTTTTTAGGCCCATGCCGAATGTCCCCAATGCTGCGGTGCCGCGCTTGCCGGATTCGCCCAAGCGCAAAATCTCTTGCAATTGTTCGGCGCCAATTCCGGTACCGTCATCGGCAACAACAATAAGTTTTGTCTTGTTTTTGCCTAGCTTTGAGTCGTACCCGATGGGAATAATTCTCACAAAGCCCCCATCTTGGGCGGCGGCGTTGTGCTGGACTCGGAGGGCATCTATCGAATTATCAATGATATCCCTCAAAGCTTCAGACCAGTGATATCCGGTTCTCTTTAATGAATGCAGAATATTGGCTGTTGGTGTAATGTCAATTGACTTAGGCATCTTTTGATTCTCCCGAAATCGTTTCAAAGTTTTCCACTATCTCTTCCATATTATACTTGTGCTTGTAGAGGCGATATGCCTTTACTGCGACACGGATCTCGTCAGTGTTGAGCCATCCATTCTCGCGAAATTCAGAACGTAATTCGCGCTTTTGCTCTTGATAAGGCTCGATGCAGTCTTCGATTGTTTTCAAGGAGCGAATATACTCCTTGACGTATTGTTTCTTTTCTTCGTTTGTTGTGGCCATTAAGCCCTCCTTTATTACCTATAAAATATAACAGCTTCGTGTTCTAAAGTCAAGCTATTTTTTATTTAAATTTGAAGCCAACTTTTGCTTCTATTTTCATTTCTGGTATGTGTAAGTGATTAGCCAAGTTGTGTTTCTTTGCTTCCTTGGGTTCCAAAAACCAATCAGCATGGCCCTTCTCGTGAATGGTGTCCAGAAAATAATTTTTAGTGTGGCCACAATTCTTTGCCATCATTTGGTATACTTTTTGATTGAGGCGCTCCGTTTCTTCGGCGCCGGCCTTGACCTCTTCTACTTTGCCCCACTTCATTGAGCTTACATCATGGATCATCAATGTCGCATCAGGATCCATGTAGCGGTAGCCCTCTGTTCCAAAACTAAATAGAAGCGCCCCGCATGACATGGCCTTTCCCTGCACAATAGTGGCCACTGGAACT
>Ga0080013_1005249_pt1 | contig 12198 bp, 15 predicted proteins | sample ETNvirenome_6_85_FD_69236 | JGI IMG/M metagenome (GOLD analysis project Ga0080013, IMG submission 69236) | Marine viral communities from the Pacific Ocean - ETNP_6_85 (SPADES assembly) (version 2) | ecosystem: Environmental > Aquatic > Marine > Oceanic | place: Pacific Ocean | collected 2013-06-19 | reverse complement strand
ACTAACGGCATCGGACATAATGGATTTGCGTGCGGGGTCAGGCATTGGTTCACCGGGTGTTTAGACTTTGAAGTTTCCCTTCTTGCCCATCTTACCACCAGTCACCAGGGATGTAGCAGAGTCGATGACTCTTTTGTACTTCGGTGAGTCGGGGCTATGGTTGTGACGTACAGCTTCACGTTCACCTTCGGCTTTACGCACCTTTGCTTCTGCGGCAACTTCCTTTACGATAGTCGCATCGAGGCTGCGCTTCCTGTTGTTGTCATATGCGCGTTGACGGGCCGCATCTGCACGGGCTTGTTTATCGGCTTGTGAGTCACCTTCTACAATGATCTTCTTTCCTGGGTAGCGTTGCTTGATGACATCGATGACACGGTTGTACTCCTCGCGTGTCTCCACCTTACCGAAGATACCCATGTCCATTGCAGTGAACGAGCCGATACCGTCACCAGAGACTCCAGGGAAACGACCGTGACCCCAGTAGATTTTACGTGGGGAATCGCAATCGGGGCACGCAGGGGGACCCACGCTTTTCCGGTAGAAGACATGGTTGTTAATGAGGGCACACTCATCGTTGGTACATTGTAGACCGTGGGCAATAAAACTCATCGTGGTTAGCTCTCCTGGTCTTTGCCGCGTAGGATTTGTGATTCGTCTTCTGACACAAAGAATGTTTCGCCGTTTGCAAAGATCATTTCCGTCCAAGGCTCACCGTCTATCTCAACGCCCCAATCCTCTTTTGGCTCGTTATTATTCTCCTCCATCAGGTCGAAGTAGTTTTTGGCGGCTGCGTCTTTGGCGGCTTCTGCTAACGCCATCGGGTCGTTGTGTAATTCTTTGGGGAGGTGTTTCTTATAGATGTCTGTGTTGGTCTGAACGGTAGGACTATCGTAGCCAAGACCCTCTGGACCCCCACCATCTGTACCACCTCCACCACCTGTGCCGCCCGTACCGCCCGTACCACGGGAGCTACCAACTGTTTTTTCCGAGGCGGCTTCTTCTACGCTCTGCGCTTCGGTGCCTTCTTCGGCGGCTTGTCTCTCTGCGACTTGCTGCGCACGACGCTCTTTGTCTGCAACCGTGTATCTTTTAGTGATATCCATTGGGGGTAGGGTCTTCTTCTGCGATGGATGAGCACCGATTCGCTTCAGTCCCTCTTCTGTTGTGGGAGCATCTGTGGGTCGGTCAAGCGGGTCTTCTGGACCCCATCCCTCTGTTTCCCAAGGAGCAAAGAAGGTTTCGCGCTCCGGTGCGGTGACCCTTGCGTATCCTGACCTGGTGGGCGGTTTGGGTTCAGGCTTTGTGGTTGCCTGCCCTCGTGCGCCTGCATCAACTTTCATCTCTTCGAGAACATTTTGGTACTTCTGCATAGCCTCTTCTTGGGATTGGGGAATTTCGATGGACTGAACACCCATAAAGCGAGGCGTTGCGGCTTTGGCTGCTGCCATATTCTCTTGTATCCGTTGCTTCATCTCTTCGAGTTCAGCCGTTGCTTCGTCGGCGTATTCATCCGACTCATAGTAGTCATCGTCTTCGTAGTCGCCCGTGTCGCCTTCTTCGGGCCAGTGGTCAGGATCACCCAAATAGTCGAATTTGGGGGAGTTGCGTATACTGTGCTCTATAGGCACATAAGGCTCTTTGTAGTCGAGAACTTTTCTCGGTGGTGTTTCGTATTTCTCTCGTATCCGTCGATGCATTTCTTCGTAGTCGAGGTCTTCTGACATGGCTATATACCTCCCTTCGAGTAACTATCTTTGAACCAGCCCCCACCCTTAAGGGAGAAGCTGGTTCGACTGACCTGCCGAATCATCCTGCTAACGCAGGTTGTACATACAGGAGCAGAGGCGTTGTAGCGTTGCATCTTCTCAACAACCTTGCTGCACTTCGGGCATTTGAACTCGTAGATGGGCATCTATTTTCTCTTCTTCTCGAATGCATCCGACGTTTTTCTCGATGGTGGCGTATACCGTCTCATGATCGCGTCTTTTTCCTCGTCGGACAACCCGAGTGACCACGCCTCGAAATCTTTGACATCACCCTTTCTACGGAGTCGTTCAGCTCTGCGGGATCGTCCTTTGGCTTCAGCCTTGGCGGCTTTTGTACCAAGCACGACACTGGTTCCAAACTTCCGCACTGCGGCAGGGTCTTGACCTCTACTGATCGGTGCTTCCCCCTTTGCCTCAGTTACGGTTAACTTCCTCCGCTTGCGGGCGTATTTCACGTTTTCCCCTATAGGAACACCTGCCCTTTCTCCAGCCCTAAGGGCGTCTAACGCACGCGCCTCTAGCTCGGCCTCCCGCATAACTTGGTCTATGTCGCGGTCGTCGGTATCTTTTGCTTTCTTCTGCCTTGCCATTGGTTACTTCTTTTGGTCGCTTTCGAACTGTTTGATGTTGTTGGGGGGACGAGTGGAGAAAGAGGTGCTCAACCCAGCTACCATCTTCCGAATGATGCTGTCGGGGTCGACTTTGGCTTTGTCATCCGAAGTATCTACCTTTTTCTTTTTTCGTTTGGTCATGTCATGTCCTCTTGACGGGTACGCGGTCAGTACAGATCTTCTTGTTCGCGGGCTTGGGTCTTCATGCCCTGAAGGATATCGTCTGTGTCACTGGGACCCTGGTACATACCCAAAGTGGCTACCCTAAGAGCAGGGCGTATCGCTTTTTCTTGGACGGCTTCCTTTCCGTGCCGTAGCTTCATACGCCGCTTCAGTCGACGATGCTTTCGATGTGCGCGGGATTGGACATCAAACTGTTCTGCAACAGTCTTGCCGGGACGTGAAGCCACTTCACCCACTCCCCCACCGAGTTCTTTTGCCTTACCGCCAACCTTATAGGCGGCATCCTTCCAGAAAGCCACGATGATCTCCTACCAGTTGGGGTGCCGACGACCGGGTGTCCAACGAGGACCCCGATCAGCTTCGGGTTTCGGTTCAGGTGCCGGTGCTTCAGCCTTGGGCTTCTTGGCAGGTGCCTTTTTGGCCGTAGACTTCTTGGCGGGTGCTTTCTTCTTGGTTGATTTGGTAGCCATTGCTTCCTCCTATCTAAGTTGTATCACGCTTCGGCCCCACGGATGGGAGCACCCCCACCAGCGGCAAAGGCTTCTTCTGGACTTGGTGGCTGACCCCCCTCTGCCCCATGCGGCGGTGCCTCTACCGGGGGTCCCGGTGGCGCACCTGCCCCTCCTTGGGCCATTTGCATCTGCATCTGACCCTGCATTGCGATGAGCTGGGCGACTTCGTCTTCTGGCATCATCAACCGCTGTGGTAAGCCAAGACCGGTCACGACCTCTTCTATCAATCGTCGGTTGTCGACGTGGTCGCTTTCTGCCAGGAATGGAATCACCTGCAACAGCGTCTCGGATATGACACTGGGGTTTTGCTTGATGGGATTGTAGCTGACCATCTCGAAGCCAACGTCTACGTCTCGAATGGAGTCAAGGTCAACACTGAGCCACTTTCGATTACCGGAGACGCGCACCATCTTTTCTTCTTTCATGTACTTCTTACAGAGGTAGAACGCTTTGCTGGCAACATCCTCGATGGCTGCGTTGATGTGACCTTCTCGTGTGGCGAGGCGGGTACGCATCTGGGCATCGATGATTGCCATCTCCGTTGCGGTCCTGGCTCCTGTGACCTGACCTCGAGCGGCTTCAGCGAGTGCGGAGATGAATGCTGCATCGTCTTCTTGTCGTGCGACAAACTCTTTGACACCAATGGGGGTGTCGGGCAGAGGCATCTCGTAGAACAGGGTTGCGAGTGTTCTGAGGGCTTCGGAGTTCTGTGGGGTGATACCCACGAAGCTACCAACGGACGCCTCGACAGCTTTGTTGAGGTCCTCTTCGGTGATGCGACCAGAATCATAAAGGATGCGCGGCACCATGAGATAGACGATTTTCTTCCAGTGGGTCAACAGGTCGTTGACGGTCTCTTGCTGGTTGAGGACGAGCTGTACCTCAGAGAGTCCCAGGCAATCGACGCCCGACTGGTTGAGGCTGTACATGCTGTAGGGGATGTAATCAATATCATCCTCGAACACGACGGTGTCTGCCTGCTGAACGTAGTGCTGAACCTTATTGGTCTCTCTGTTGTAGTACTCCCACACAGTGACCCATTGGACAGCGTCTCTCACCGACTTGGAGTCTCCGCGTTGGTTCTCATCGAGTAGCCACTTGGGGTAGCGATCAGGACGAATATCAGCAAGTTTGTCGCTGCTGTATTGCCCACGGTCTACACGGGCCTTGAACGTGGACCAAGGGAGCACCGTTGCCTCGAGCCAATAGCGGATGTCGTCTACATCCCTCACAGCCAAGTCGAAGAAGATGCTGGATGGATCGACGGCACGTATGAGAGGGCGGTCTTCTTCCTTACTCCACCCGGTCTTGAAGATACCTCTCTTACAGAGCACTGCATCGATGAGTGTCGTGGCAGCACGTCGCCTCATCTTGTTGGACTTGAACACGTATTCCAGCAAGCCGGTCGCAGCGGGGGCGAAGTCTTGGCTCAACTGGTTGCGTGGGTTGGCTGTGACCTGTGGGTTGGGTCCCAACAGCGCAGAGACCGCAGTGTCTGCGATGGCATAAATGAGGTTCTTACTGCACAGAAAGTTCAGCGCAGTGTCATTACCCAACGCATTGGCGTTGTGGCTCATTGTCCAGAAGTCGCCTCTGTAGTAGCGTCGGGCCTTATCGAACAACTGCTTTTCGTTCTTGTTGTAGAACTTCTTATGCTTATCGATGAGACCATTTAGCTTGGTCATGCTCGCCTCGTCGTCGATTGTAGGTAGGCCGCAATGAGTGCATCCAGACTTGCGGCACGCTGATCCCGCGTCCGCATTTGTTGGTATTCTTTCGCGGTCAGACCGTAGGGGTGGGTTGCGCCTTCACTGACTGTCATGGTGTCAGCGCGACGTGCTTGCCCCTCAAGAAATCCTTCGCCCGCACCCCCAGCAACACCTTTCCCCCCGCCCTTTAGCTCCTTCACCTTCGCAGCGATTGCTTTTTTACTGAGGCCTTGCCCCGATGCGGGGTCATCAAGAGATGTATCCAGACCCTCAATGGAGGAACCGTAAGAAGAAGTTGAGGGGTCGCCGCCAATATCACTGAAACTTGTTGCCATTTGTTACATCCATTTACGGGGTGGTGGTCGGAATGGGCTTTTGAGAGCTGTCTTGTCGCCTCGTTGTATCTTATCTAAGTCTGCAACAGTAAGTTGCCCAGGTGTCCTGGTGTATGCACCTTCTTCCAGCTTGGCACGAGTAAAGTGTCGTCGGGAAAGAATATCTGCTGCCATGATAGCCGTTCTTGCGCGGTCAAAGTGATGGGTGATTCCGTCAAGACCCTTTACCCTCTTCTTTCGGCTACCGTCATAATTCACCAGCTGGTGTAATGTACCACGAGAACGGATTGTAATGTCGGTCTCGTAGAGCATCTTGACGAGGCGGGCTTCGGCCTCTTGGATTCGTTTGGAAGTTGCGTACCAGCCGGGGTGGTTGCGGTCGGTCCATAAGAGGTTGTGTACACCGATATCTTTTAAGGTTGCGATACAAGCTGCCGCATTGGACTCGACAGCCAATAGGGCTTGGTTGTACCGTGCCTGGACTTGGACCAATCGACGCGCAAACCGGTCTGGACTCTCTCGGTCTTCCCAGAATGCGACTTCTTTACGCTCAATGGCGTCCCACACAGTGAGTGCGCTTTTGTCACCGGTACTACCAAACCCTGCGGGGTCGGCAGTTATTAGGTAGGTGGATGTGCGTTTTGGCGGTTCAAGTTCGTGGCAACCGGCTATCCCCAGAGGTGGGTCGGCAACGGCTTGGTCCAACCAAGGCTTCAATACGTCAACGGGCATGATGGGGGCGTCTTCGCCAATCCATCCATCGTAGGGACCCGATGGGTATTTGCTCGTGAACAGTCGAATGTCTCCACCAAACTCCGTCTCGAGAGCCGCACGACGGAAAGCCAAACTGATGTTTGTCATACCGGGGTGTTGATCACGAACGTGGAGTTCTGCTTCGGTGGGTTTGAAGTTTTTGTCATGAACACTACAACTCTTGTCTTCCCACCAGTTGAAGAAGAGTGGATGGAATCGCCCTCGCCCCTCCATGGATAAGTGCCACATCTGCTCATGGTGGCTACCCGCACGACCGGGGGTAGACTCGAGTACGACTTTGGCGTTGGGGCGTTTGTTCAATGTGGGGAAGATATTGATGGCAGCTTTGCGTTGCCACTTGGACTCACCAAACTCTGTGATGACCAAGCGGTCGATGGAACGACCGATAGCAGGAGACCGCCCACCCGTAGTGAGAATCTTAATACTACCGCCGTGACAGAAATGGATCTGTGTGGTGCCTGCCTTCCTGTTGGCGGCGATAGGCATCTTTACATCTTCCGGTAGTCGATGGTACGCAAATAGGATGCGTTCGAAGACATCCTCTGCCGTACCTTGACGTTCTGCAATAAGTAACCCCTTGACGCCACTAAGGTACATGCAGTCTCGGAGCAGAAGCATCACTGAGATGGTGGTGACCTTAGCCTGCCTATACTTATTGACCATCAACCAATTGTGTTGGTCATAGGCCTCACAGATTTTCAGCTGTGTCGGTGTTAGGTCCATATAGTCAGTGGACTCGTCTTCTTTGACGATTTGGCACATTGAGGGGAACGCGGACGACACACTGAGTAGCGCACGTATCTTCTTCGTATTGAGACCAGGGGCCTCTGCAATTTCAGCCCCACCAATCAATGGGTTATATATTTGATGCTCTGTGCTCATGACTTGATGGTAACATGGACGCAGACCATACGTAGGAGGTTGAAATGGCTGGGTTGTTTGGAAAGTTGCGGAAGGTACGGGGTAAGACGTTTGGCGCGGGGTTTAGTACGGGGTTCCGTAAGGGCGCGGGCAGTCGTGTAGCAGAACACCTCCAAAGCAGAAAAGACGAAGAAGATCAAAGCAACATACTTAGTTCTGTCTTCGACGTAGTATCCAATATCGGCATCGGCAGCGGTGGTGGCGACGTCAGTGGTCTCTTGCCTACGTTGACCGAGGCTGGCCCCGTGGCTGAGGTGATTGGGGCTGGGGCTGGTGCAGGCGCAGGCGTAGGAGCCGCTGGTGCTGGGACCGCAGCTGGAGCAGGAGCCGCTGGGGCAGGCGCAGCCGGTGCTGCAGGAGGATTGGCAGCTGCAGCTCCTTTATTGGCGGCATGTTGGGTAGCCGACGAACTGTATGGACCCCAAGCAAAGAGAACTCACTTGGCGCGACTGTACGCACAGACCAACGACACATGGTTCCTACGAAAGTACAAGAAGCACGGTGTTCAATGGGCGAAATGGTTGAAGCATCATTCATGGGCAAAACCTCTTGTGCGACCCATCTGGGATTGCATGGCGTTTAAGGGTGCGTTGATAGCTGCGCGGTGGGAAGACGCACGTAATGGCTAAGAAATGGATTAAGGGTGCGATCAAACGCCCCGGTGCCCTACGCAAGACGATGGGCATAAAGAAGGGCGAGACGATCCCGAAGAAGAAGCTGTCTGCGTTGGTTAGTCACCTGAAAAAGAAGAAAGAGCGGAAAGGTTCGCTTAGTGCTGCAGATACGCGAACGCAGCAACAAGCCAACTTGGCAAAGACTTTGAAGGGTATGCAGACAGCATAGGTAAGGTAAATCTGCAACAACGTACTTGCACCGTCAATGGAGATGGTGTAAACCTAAATATGCACCCACTATAGGTGACCGGGTAGCTCATTGAGTCCGGTAATCCCTCAGAGGGCAGGCGTAGTTACCAGTACAAAAACAATAACTGGGGCAGAGACCCAGCTGCTACGCCTATGGCCTACGCCCCCGAGGTGATCCAATGTCAATCTCAACCGAGGTTCTGAATACTACATTCAGTGATTTACGTGGACCTCTGGTCAATTCTTTTATTCAGAGCAATGAGCTTTGGGATGCGCTTGATAAGAAAGCGCGGATGCCGATGGAAGGCGGTTCGTTGATCGAACGCTCTTTCGCTGGTGGTGCCCCTGCTCGTGGTGTCGGCGTCTACGTCGGTGACGAGCTTCTGAACATGACCAGACGCCAACAAACCAACCGGTTCAAAGTTGAACCCCATCGTTTGGTTGTCGCTATCAACATTCCAAAGAAAGAACTGATGTACAACAGCGGAAAGCTGGCTGTCATTCGTCTCATCGAGGAATATCCAAAGACTGTCATTGAAGGTGTGAAGTCTGACCTCAACAAGTTCCTTCTTACGGGAACGAGTCGGGGAATCACTTTCCAAACTTCAGAGCTTCTTGGTCTGTTGTCCCTTAACGGCCAACATACAACCGGTATCGGAACTGGTGTGACCAACGGACTGTTGGACCTACGGACTGTGGCTGACCAAAACTCAGACGCAGAGACCGTGCAGAACGTGACCAAGAGTTCAAGCACTTTCCATTACAACCAGTATGGCACCATTGGTACCTTCTCTACAGATGGTATGAAGGTTCTACGCCAAGTGTATCGCCAGTGCGCTCACTTTGCGGGTGGTGGTGGAAAGGGTCCTGACCTTATCATCATGGATGATGATACTTACGCCAACTTCGAAGATTCGAAACAATCCAACGTTCGTGTTTCTGTCGTTGAAGATAAGACCGAAAAAACCAACACCTTGTCTCTCGATATTGGTGTAGGTAAGGCTTACGCTTCTCTCGATCTCGACACAAGCCTGTTCAGCTCCCCCGGTGACGGTGGTGTGGCTTATTACCTCAACACTGACTTCATGGAAATGCCGATGCACGAAGCACCGTCCGTTTCTGAGTTCAAGGAACGTGTTGGTGATCAGGACGTGGTGACTGCGATCTTCTCTATGCAATCAAACCTTATTTGCACCAAGACAACCGCCCAAGGCGTCGTGTCTGGTGGTGCTGCTTAGGAGACCATCATGACTGTACGAGTAAAAACTGATGCAGTGAGCACGACCTACACCACGGAGCAGTATGCTCTTGGTTCTCGGTACGTTCAAACTGCTGATGAGAACATTGCAGCCAACTCGACGCACTACGGCGAGAAGACCTGGGTTTTCGTTTACAACGACGAAGCCTCTACAGCTTGGGCTGAAGGTGACGTGATCATGCTGGATAACAGCGATTACGCCCCCTACAATGGACTTCTCTCCACCGCGACACTTCATGTGCATCGGATTCTTGGAGTGGCGGGTCACGCGATTGCTGCGGGTTCTTATGGTTGGATTGTTGTTAAAGGCGTATGCGAAGTCAAATGCGATGGTGGTGTGGTTCAGGGTGACCGATTGGTTGCCCATGCCAGTACCGCCGGTATCGCTGATACGATTACGCTCAACGCTGATGCGACCACAGACAACCTTGAGTGTGCCTTTGGTATGGCGCTTGAAAACGACGCAGGTTCTTCGTCCGGTGACGCGGCAACGGCGATCATTCAAAGCGTGTGGTAGTTAGCTGATTCGTGATACATTAGGGTCGGGGCTCAATGGGCCCCGGCCCTTTCTTTTGGAGAGACTATGGACGTATCTCTTGGAGCTCTTCGCGAGCGCTTGCTCGGGATGAGGGCTTGGGACAGCTCGGGTACTACCTTTGACAAGAGAGTCCGCTCGGCTCTAAACAGCGCGTTGGATCGCCTCGCGGGTGATGTGCCCGAGGCGCTTATCCCTGACGAAGAGCATGTCATTCTTCGAGCCGAGACTGCGAGCGGAGCGCACAACCTCGCGATTAACTACAACGCAGACAAGCGTGTCCTTAGGATCACAGACACTGCAGGAGTTGCTTTAGGAAACGCATCTGTAGATTCTACTGCTGCTACCTGGTACTCCGACACGTTCAAGTCCGATGGAACTTGGGACGGCATTATGCATCTCGAGATCAAGGACGCTGCTGGGACCTGGCATCGTCGGCAGTCCCGAGAATGGTGGGTGGTAGGAGAAGAAGCTTACGTCTCCATCGACCGTCCTTGGCCGAACAACAATACCTTGATGACCTTCCGCATCTACCAGCCCGAGTTCTTTGTTCGCGACGATGTCATGCAGGTCTTGGAGCCTGCTCGGATTTGGGATTCTACCAGGCAGCAGGTTTGGGCTGTAGACACCGCGGGGGCTTATCGCCAGGACATGGTGGACTTTCAAGGCGAGAGCACGGGACGCCCGTATCGCTTTTATCGCAACAGGCACTTCCAGGTCCAACCCCCTAGATCTGCTCCAGCTCCTATCTTTACAGGTAAAGAGACCGACTGGGCGGGGCCTTGGCAGCAAGGCAAGTTCAAGTTCGTTTATACTTATGTGTGGGGCAAGCGAGACGACGAGTGGCAGCAGTCCCCTATGGGGTTTAACGATCCTGTCTGGGAAAGCGCCCCCTCTCCAATAAGCGGCTCTATTGACCACAGCTCTCCGGGGTCTGTCGGCAAGAAGATTCAGGTTCAGTTCTCCAACATTGATCAAATGACGGGCTTCGGTATTGTAGGAACCACGCGTCGTTATCACTCTGGATATAGAATCCGTATTTACGTGGCTCGAGAAGACATCAAGACTTTTGGCGGAACCGCAGGCGCGTACAACCATGTGGAAAAAGCCGGGATTTACTACCTCCTGACGGAGATTGACCCCGACACAGCTACCGTAGACGCCGCTTATACCTGGGACGGTAGCGTCATTCCTGATTACTACCGTCCGCTGAAGCACTCTACGGGCTATTTTGCATACCGACCCTTTCCTCAGCAAGATGCCAGGTACGAGCTTGATTTTCGTGTTCTTCGCTTACCCCGAAAGTTCGTAGACGATCAAGACACTGCTCCGATTCAGCGGGATGCTATCCCCACACTGCTTGAGCTTGGTCTTTATTATCTCTGCCTCCTGGACGGTGTAGACCAGACGGGGGCTTCGACTCATCTCAATAGATATCAGTCCCTGGCTCGGCGGTATCGACTGCGCTATGCCAATCCTGGACGTTCTGTCGAGCCTGTTCCACTGGACGGGGTAGCGTTCCGCTACAGGTACGGGACGTTTAGCTCGACTACGGACTGACCTGTTATGCTAAGGACGCGCAAAGAAGCGCACTCTTGTTGAGGAAGACATGATTACAGCTATCCCTCGCCCACAACTGGGCGATAAAATGTTTCGAAATACTTTGATTGGGCTACGAGAAGAAGCCATGGTCATATGCATCACGAGCCATAAGACCGGTGTGAGCTGGACTGCTGTGCTGATGACCAAGAACGGTGTCGAGTTTATCGGCTCTGACAATGAGCACAGAGGACAATTCGACTGGGCACCGGTTTCGTGGGAGTATGACGAAGGTCGTCATTCTTGGGTTGTTCCAGAAGAAAATCAAGCAGTTTCTGAAGCAAAAAGGGTTGATGAGAAGATCTGGGATATCCCCGAACCCTTGCCTGGCGAGAAGTACATGAGCTGGCGTTCTCGAGTGTTTAGGGAAGTCCCCGGGCTCAAGAAAGAAGCAAAAGCTACTGACCTTCTCTCTACCGCATGGAAGAACGAGACAGCGCAACCCGTTTCCGCGAAGTAGTAACCCATGGCTGGTCCTGCGCAGACTTCAACGCTCGAGTTCGTCGTCCCCCCAGGCGAAGCTCAGGTCTTGTATTCTCCTCGCATCTTAGCTCAGAAGATTCAAAACTTTGAGCTGACCACGGACGGTACTCTGAAGTCTGTTGTAGGACCCGCTGTCTATGAACCTGCTCGTCTGTCCATTCATGGCTTTGCTCCTATTGCTTTCGGAACAATGCACGGGGTGTTTCATGCAGGGCTCTTGGGCGGTATCGCAGATACTCTCTTAGTGAGAGCGGGCTCTACTCTTTACCGGCATTCTGGTTGGGGCAGGACCTATGAGAGCATCTACACAGGGCTCTCCAATGAGCATCGTCCTCTGTATCCTGACCAGTTCGTGGTACTGGGAAGCACGATTGTGTGGACAAACGGTGTAGATAGAGCTCTGTCTATCAACCACGACGGCATGGTTACTCCCCTGGGCTTTGATAGCCTTCCTCCGACCCCTTTCGGGGAGGGTCCACAGGGCATTCCTCCCGAGAACAGGGCTACGCATTATGCCAATACTTATGGATACACCTGGCCTGGGAAGATTGGAACTGTTGGAGACATCCTCGATGGACAGACAGGGGCGTTGCTGTCTGGTGGCTGGTATTACTACGTGCAGTGGGAGGACATCTTCGGAAACCTCTCT
>Ga0080013_1005248_pt1 | contig 12198 bp, 13 predicted proteins | sample ETNvirenome_6_85_FD_69236 | JGI IMG/M metagenome (GOLD analysis project Ga0080013, IMG submission 69236) | Marine viral communities from the Pacific Ocean - ETNP_6_85 (SPADES assembly) (version 2) | ecosystem: Environmental > Aquatic > Marine > Oceanic | place: Pacific Ocean | collected 2013-06-19 | reverse complement strand
GCAGGGATTGCCGATGCTGATTTGTTTCTAGTAGATGATGGAGCGGGAGGTACACTAAGAAAAACAGCAGCATCAAGAATTAAAACTTATGCTGCAACAGACCTCACGGCTATAGCAGACGGCTCTGTTGGTAGCCCCTCACTAGCAAATTCTGGGGACGATGATACAGGCATCTACTTCCCAGCAGCCAATACCGTAGGCGTTGTCGCTGGCGGCACGGAACAATTCCGGTTTGGCAGCAATCCTATTCCCGGCGGATCGAAGAATCTAGTTCAAAACGGCGCAATGACAGTCAGTCAACGTGGTTCTGTTGCCGTATCTTCGGATCAAACATTCACGCTTGATCGGTTTAACACAAGATTGATCAACGGCGCTGGTCGTTTCACTGTTAGTCAAGACACAACCGTCCCTTCCGGTGAAGGCTTCGCATACTCGTTAAAATTGGATGTTACAACCGCCGATGCTAGTATTTCTGGCACAGAATACTACGGCATCGTGCATACGATGGAAGCTCAAAATTTGCAGCATCTTAATTTTAATGACTCCGATGCCAAATCGTTGACGCTTACCTTTTGGGCAAGAGCAAAGAAAGCCGGATTGCACGGTGGTTCGGTCTACAACAATGACGCTAACAGATCATTGGTTTTCAGTTGGACGGCAGTAGCCGATACATGGCAAAAAGTTACTGTCCCGGTGCCGGGAGATACCGGCGGCGTCATAAACAACGATAATGGTGGAGGCCTGTCGATCTACTGGGGCCTTGGCGCTGGGAATTATGTAGGCTCTGATACGGGTGCGTGGGCAGCAGCAGCGTACCTGCAAGTATCTTCAGCAGTAAACGATATGGATTCTACTTCTAACGATTTTTATCTAACAGGAGTGCAGTTAGAAGTTGGCGATACGGCCACCGACTTTTCACATGAAGACTACGGGACGAGCTTAATAAAGTGCCAGCGGTATTTTCGCAATACGGTTAGTGCAAACGACATAGCTTTTGTCAATCTACGCCTTAATACTACAACTCAATCAGCAGGTGTTGTTGATCTTGGTGTTCCGATGAGAACTGCACCAACGCTCACTATAAGTGACGTATCTCATTTTCAGGTTGGTGCTAATGGTGCTGTCGATGAGGTAAGTGCTTTTACAATCAATAATGCTAGTGAGCAATATGTTGAATATCTAATTTACACTGCCGCCAGTTGGACAGCAGGTTCAGCGGCTCAAGCAGAAACTAAATCAGCATCCGCCACAGTTTATTTATCAGCGGAGTTATAGCAATGAAATATTTCAAACACACTATTGCGGAGTATGGCCGGAAACGCACAAGATATTTCCAGCCCGAAGACACAAATATGTCGATCCCAGAGGCACCTGATAATTCAGATTACGCCAGAATGATGGAAGCTGTCGAAGCAGGTGAGGCTGAGATCGTGGAGGTCGATGATACGCCTGTGCCGACATGGCAAGACAACCGCATTGCAGCTTACGGCTCTTGGCAAGATCAGCTTGATATGATGTATCATGGAACATGGGAAGATCATGTGGCTTCAGTTAAAGCGGCTAATCCTAAAGAGTAGATGGAGCAAGTGGTTGATATATGGCCCATCATATCAGGAGTTATTGTGGTGGCAGCTATCGGTGTAGCCTTCAGGGCAGAGATCACTGTGCGTGTACGTGTATTAGAAGAAAAAGTGCAGACACTATTTGAGTTATTTAATAAAGGTAATTAGGAGAACATAATGGCGCGAAAGAAAAAGCGTAATTATCAAGATGGCGGAACTGTAGGAGGGCCAGGAACTTCCCCGAATATTGATGTACGTAATCAGCCTATAAGAGATTTAACAGGCACACAAGCAGGAGGAGCTTCCGTTCCTCCAGGGACTTCTGCCGTACCTGCCGTTACTCCCCAAGCACTTGCCCCAGAAGAGCTTATGCAGCAACAGCAGCTTCCTGCACAAGTTCCTAGTATTACCGGTGTAGATGCACGAGGGTATGTTCCTACAGACCCACAAGCTGCTCCTACTGTAACTCCTGCCCAACAATACTCCGGTCAACAGGTTGTTGCTGATGTAGGGCAAATCTCCGGGGCTGAATTAACTCAACCAATAACACAAATAGATGCGGCCCAACAAGATACTGCTGTACAAGCTACTGCTGCTGGAGGAGATGCTGCACAAGTACAAGCACCTACCCCTAGACAGCTTGATAATGCTGAACTTATCGAAGCAGCTACCCTTACGGACATAGGGGGTTCCCCAGAAGCCGTAGCACAAACAATCGAAACGCCTGAAGAAGCTACGGTCCAATTCCAGATAACAAAATTAATGGATCAATTTGAGGGAGGTGCGTTACCTGCCTTTGCTGCCCCGGCAATTCGTAAGGCCAATGCGGATATGGCTCAGAGGGGTCTTAGTGCCTCTTCGATGGCTGGACAGGCAATCATGCAAGCAGCTATGGAATCATCCATTCCAATTGCCATGCAAGACGCCCAAATACACGGACAGTTTGCTCAGACTAATCTCAGTAACAAACAACAGGCAGCAATTGTAAATGCCCAGATACGGGCGCAGCTTCAAGGGCAAGTTCTAAACAATATCCAAACTTCCCGTGTTGCTAATGCTTCAAGAATAGCCGAAATTAATAACCTCAATTTTACGGCTGAACAACAGATAGCCATGGAGAATGCTAGTCTTTCCCAAGGCATGAGATTGAGCAACCTTAATAATGAACAGCAAACTGCCCTCCAGAATGCCCTTACGATTGCCCAAAAGGATACAGCAAATCTCAATAACCGCCAAACTGCTGCTGTTGAGAATGCGCGAAATCTATTAAATACGGACCTGACTCTTTTATCCAACAGGCAACAGGCACAAACCCTTTCCTTCCAGGCAAAGCAACAAGCGTTGCTATCCGACCAATCAGCGGTTAACGCCTCGCGGCAATTCAATGCATCCAGCCAGAATCAGGTAGAGCAATTCTTCCAATCTCTGGGTTCTCAGGTTGCAAGCAATAACTTAAATCGGCAGCAAGCCCAGAGAGAGTTCATATTCAATCAAGGTGTAGCTATTGATTCTTTCAATACTAAGCTGGTTGATGCGAGAGATAAGTTCAATACTGAAATGGCTCTTCAGGTGCAGCAAAGTAATGTTGCATGGCGAAGGGCCATTAACACTAGAAATAATGAGTTGGACAATCGTGCTGCCGAACTAGATGTTCAGAGGGCATATGGATTGACTGCTGCTGCACAAGCAAACCTCTGGCAGCAATACCGGGATGAAGCAAGTCATGCTTTATACCAGACAGAAAATCAAAAGCAGAGAGATCACCAACTTATTCTGACTGCCTTGGATAGAGACTTCCAGGAAAGCATGTATGACCAACGAGTAACTGATCAGACAATGGCAAGCATAGGCAACGTCATATACCGAGATGTTCTTAGCGGAGTTACACAGGGACTTGGAGATAATGTTACGGGTTGGTTAGGAGGAGGCGGTACAACTGCTGATACTTCCTGGGCTGATCCAGGGTTTGACTATGGTACAAGCTTTACAGGAGATGATGACTTTGGTGCAGGTACAAGTGATTGGATTGAGTAAATAACATGGATATATTCGGAGATTCTTTTGATTTTGCTGGTGAAAATGCATCAGATGTTTTCAGTGGATTTTTTGATACCAGCGTTGCAGAATTAGGTGTTGACGGCTTAGATGGCTGGACAGAATGGGCTGGTGATGGAGGTCTTTTTGAAATAGACTTTGGCGTAGATTCTGATGTCTTTGATCCATATGACTGGGGTATGGAAGACGAAATTTTCGGAGGCGATTACGGCTCTGATCTTATGTCTGAAGACGAATTATACAATTTAGTTGGAGATAGCGGTGCGTTTGGAGGAGGATTTGTACCTCGCATCTTGGGAGAAGCAGTGAAGACTGTTGCAGATAGTGGTGGCGGCAGTAGTGGTGGCGGCAGTAGTGGTGGCGGGGGTAAGGCCCTAGCAAAAGCTGGAGCGAGTACAGCAAAGAATGTCCTAACAAAAGCTGGAACGAGTGCAGCAAAGAATCTCCTTAACAGTGCAACATCTGCAAAATCCTCTGGTACGCAAGGGGGAGGACTTCAATCTGGTGGTTCGCCTCTTGGGTCAAATTTCAAACTCCCCCTCTCAACAAAATTAGCAAGCGTAGGATCAGCAGCCCCAACCGCTAAGGGATTTGTAAAGCCAGGACCAGTATCAAAGCTGGGAGTAGAGGCTGCCAAACAGTCCAACAGGTCAGATCAAGTAATGAAATATTTACAACAAGTGGCTTCAAATGAAATGTATCGTACTAGCGGATACGACTTCTCTCCTTCGTTGACAAAAAGATATAGTGTAGCATCATAATATGAGGCAATAATGGCAGAAAAATTTCTTGACGACTTTCGCGTTGACGATAAAGTTAACAACCTAGACAAACTTCTTGAGGGAGCAGACGGTGATACCTCTAAGGAACTAGATATGTTCAATGCACCTACTCCTGGACAATCTCTAACAGATGAGCCGGGGAATAGGCCGTGGGAGAAACCCCCCAAATTCTCGAAACCTGAAGAAGCCTTTATGGCAATCCAAGCGCGTCTCAGGAAAAAGAGAGCGCAGAGGGAATTGGTTAGGGTTATGGATGCTGGTATGCCTCTTCAGGTACTCACCAGAAGCATCACAATTGGGGGCTTCAGAGAAGGTCTTTGGACTCCTGATGTTGCAGAATTATTGAATCGTCCTGTGTTTATGTTGCTGGGCAATCTAGCTATGAAATATAAAATTAAACCTGTCCTATTCCATAGAGGTGCCGTGAAAGAAAAAAGAAATGCGTCGGAAAATCTTATGGGTATCACCCAAGCATATAAGCCGGACGAATTTGAAGAAATGCTAGATGCTGAAGTTCCCGTAGAACAAGCTCCCGTAGAAGAAGCACCAGCACTAGGATTTATGCCAAGAGGAGGAGAATAACATGCCAGCACTAATGTCACTTTTTGGAGGCATGGCTCAAGGGCGTCTACAGGAAATAGCAGCAGAGGACAAACAAAAAGCAGACGAAGGCAAGATTATTGCGAAAGCCAAAGCTGATCGTGACGCAAAGCATCAAAAGCATATGCTTGCAGTGGGTCAGGTTGTAGAAGCCGTGGTTGGGGATAATCCAGGAACTACTCCGGGACAGGCACGAGCCTTAAAAATACGGCTTGCTGGTATGCCATCTTCTGCCCTTAGCAATGTGGCAAATTTAGTATTTTCCCCAGATAAAAAGTATACGTTTGATAAAGGAAAGATTAGAACTAGGCCAGACCCAAAAGCTATTGGGAAGGTGGGGAAGGAAGCAGGTCTGTATGCTAACTATGCGTTAAGTGGGGGGTTCCCCCAATTTAACGAAACTATGGAAAAGTATGGAGTTTCGGTAGAAGACCTTACAGATGCTGCAACTGATGAGCAAAGACAAATTATGCAGCATGTTATTGGAACTAATATACAACAGCAGAGAGATAAGGGCGTTCCTCTTCTACAAGCTGTTGTAAATTCTGCTGGTGTTTTGCATAATGCAGCTAAATTCAAGGATAGTTGGTTACCATTTGGTGATAGCGTTAGCATTGGTTCGTCCATGCAAGGTGTTCCGGCCCCACAAAGTGTTCAGGTAACGCGAGGCGGCGGCACCAGAGATTGGACTGTGAAGAATCTTGTTTCTCATGGAGGACGTATGTGGAAATGGCTTGGAGGTCCAGAAGGGCCGCACCAAAATCCCGAAGCAAATAATGTTAACAATTGGGAGCTTACCAATTAATGGCTACTCCTGTGCAAAATGGTCCTTGGACACTTGATTGGGTAACATCGGTTGATCCTCAAAAGAATGCCATGCCACATCCCCAAGATGGACCGTGGACACGGGATTGGAATACTGATGAAGTGAAAAGCTATCCTGAAATTGATGGACCGTGGACGAAGAATTGGACTAATCCCGAACCTGAGAATTTGAGAAATGCTGCACATACCCTTGGCAATCAGTGGGAAGCAGGAAAGGAAATGCTCAAACAAACTGTAGGTGGCACTATAGAACTTTTCGGAGAGCGTTTTGGGGATACTGATTGGGGAGAGTACCTAAGAGAAGCCGGAAGTGAGATGCGTAAAGAGGCTATTCTAGCTGAACAGAAGTACCCCTCTCCTATATCCTTTACTCGTGATGTAATTGAACCACTGCGACAAGGTAACTGGGAAGATACAAGGCTTGAGGATTGGATGGTTTCTACTCTTGGAAGGGTTGCCCCAATGATGGCAGCAGGTGGCGTAGGCGCAGCAGCGGGTGCTGTAGTTGGAGCCACACGAGGCGGCTTACCCGGAGCAGGAATTGGCGCTGCTACTGGTGCAGGGTTGGCAATGTATCCCATCAATGTTGGTGAAATCCATAATGAAATAAAGGCCCATGACGAAACTCCTGGGGATGGTAGGCAACATGCTTATGCTCTTGGCGCAGGAGCCTTTAACACCTTCCTTGATGTGGCTAGTTTTGGTGTAGCATTCAAGCCGATTCTTAGAGGTCTTGTATCTTCAATGTCAAAAGATGCTGCTAAAGACGCCGCCAAACAGATGATAATGAGAAGGTTTAACAAGAGTAAGGAATTTGCAGAAGCTGTTATTGTTGCTGCTACAGTTGAGGGGGCTACCGAAGCTACCCAAGAAGCTGCCATTATTACTGCCGTAAATAGGGCTACAGGGCATAAATTCGATGTAGATGCTGTAAAAGAGAGGCTTATAGATGCAGGTGCAGCAGGACTTTTTGTAGGCGGCGTTACCGGAGGTACTTCATCAGTCGCCTCACAGTTTATCGCTCCTAATGCTAAGGCACAAATAGCAATAAATGAAACTGCTCATGTAGATGACCCACGAAGAAGCGGAGGGGTGCCAGGAGCGATACGGCAGACTCCCTTAGATTGGGGTACAGATTCTATTAATACTGTCATTGAAGGGTTTAAACTTCCTATGTTTACTCCTGGTAAATATTTAGGAGAGACAGCTATTCCTCTTATTGGTCGTAGTGGGCAGGAATGGTTAAAAAATACGTTTAATAGTATAGGCGGTAAGTCTGCCCATAGGTATCTCCATTATGCAGGAACCTCCCCTGCTTGGGCACAACTTATTTCTCGTATATCCCCACAAGAAAATAATCCGTATGCCCTTCCTCCCGGATATCACGAAGGTGTTCTTCATCTCCAGGGAGAAATGCAGCAGGAGCTAGGGGATATATTTAGAAAATTGATTGCAGCCAGAGAGGATAGAATAATGTCTGATGAAGACAATGTATCCTTGATGAATGCTATTGAAGATGTTCGTGGAATTGGAATTACATACAGAGTTTGGGAAACTGGAGCAAGAGAAAACGCTAAAATAAAAGATAACTTCAAAGACTATAAAACTCAGGAAAAAGCACGAGAGCGTATGGAAGAGCGAAAAGGCGGGAAATTAGCAAGACGAAACCGTAATCTTGAGGTGATCATTCCCAAAAATATGAAGCTACGTTTCGTGAATGCGAAGAAGCATTCTCCTGAAATAGCCGAAGCTGCGATGGATATACGTAGGCTTAATGACAAGGCATTCCTCATGGCGCAAGCTTCGGGGATAGATGTATCTTATAAGGAAGGATATATGCCCGTCCATTATAATACAAAAAGTGCGGCAATGCTGAAAATAGCTATGAAGATGTTGCCAAACTTGGCAAGCCAACAAAAAAATCATGAGGCAGGATTACTTAATCCCAAACAAAGGGATGCATTCATAGCCCTACTTATGAATACAGATGGTATGGAATGGAGAAAGCATCCTAGTACAGGAAAATCCATAGAAGAAGGCCAAAAAGGTTGGGAGGATGCAGAATGGCAAGGTATGGATGAAAAGACTGCCCAAGGTGTGTATGATACAATCACCAAGAACAGACTTTTTATAGGCGAACGACCAAAGATCGTAGCCAAAACACTTAAAAAAGATGAAAATGGTAATGTCATATTGGACAAGATGGGTGATCCAGAGCTTAACGACTATGAGATGACTAGGTATGAAAAACAACTTGCCAATCTTGGGATTAAAAATGATGATATCCATGTAGATAAAAAGACTGCATATCAATCAGCGACCAAAAGAATAAAAGGTGGTGGAAGTAAGACAAATCTCCATGCCCGTCGCCACCAAAACATGGAACTTTCTAGGTCATTGTCTGAGATTATCCCCCTTGAAAAATTAATGCCTTTCAGAGAGACAAGTCCTCATGTGTTAATGACAAAATATCTGACTATGGCAGCGAAGAGAATTGAATTTTCTAAACGGTTTGGAGCTAGGGGCGAAGTTTTCAATGCCCTTATGCGACAAGCAGATAAAGATTGGAGGGCAAACCAAAATAAAAAAGGTACGGAAATATATGCTCCTAAGGATGAGGTTGCAAGAACTGAGGCCATAGAACATATGTATAATGTATTCGATGCAATACAAGGTAACTATGGAGATAGAGCATCTTTATTTGGTGACAGCAGTGGGGCAGTGAAGTTTCAGGGATTTCTATATACGACTTCTTATATACGTACACTACCCCTTGCAACTCTGTCTAGTTTAGCTGAACCAATGTCAATTCTTATGCGGGTTGGACCTAAGCCATTTTTCAGTGCAGCGGGAAAAACAATGGTATCTTCTGCTAAAGATACGGGAATTTTTCTCAACAAGCTAACGGGATACAAAGCTTCCAAGTACAAGATAAATGATTCTGAAATTCGTAGGGCTGCTGAACGGATGGCTCTTGTTGCTGATTGGGCAGTTCTTGAAAGACTTACGGAAACTGTAGAATTAGCCGAAGGTAGTATATCTCAGAAAGTTACTGCTAAATGGTTTAGGATAAACTTTAATGATCAATGGACTAAGCTAACCAGAATGTGGGCCTTTGAGGCAGGAAGACAAGAGATCATTGATAATATCAAGCGTCTACAAAACATTGACATAAATTCAAAAACCAAGTCTCGTATAGAAGAAGAGTTGGCTGCTTTAGGTATTAACACAAAAGAAGCAGATCAGTGGTTTTCTGATACTATGGGAGATCGGGCAAAAGAACATGAGTATTTAAGAAAGATTGATTTTGCTGCAAGCAGGATGACCCATGAAGTTATCATGAGTCCAAATCCTGCTAATAGACCCTTATGGATGTCAAAGCCATCAATGCATCTATTCGCGCAGCTTAAAGGCTTCCAAACTACATTTTTCAATACTGTAGTGCAGCAAGTTATAAAATCAGTACTTCCCCACAAGCAGACGATTGCTAGGTATACTGATGATGGGATATTCATTGACAGTACAAGAACTGATTTTTTCACAGAGAAGAATGCCAGGATAGCCATCATGATGTTCGCAATGCTTGGGATTGCTTCTTTTGCCGACACCCTTAAGAATTTTGTTAAGTTTGGTCAGGGGGATAACCCATACAGAAAAGATATCTATGGACCCGACGCAGACTTGTTAGCTTACTGGAGATACGTATTCTGGAAGATTGCGTTCATGGGACCAATGCAATTTGCAATTGATGCAAAAGATGCCCATAAATATGGGGGTGAGCCTTTATTTACTTTTGCGGGACCAAATGTAGGTTGGATAAATGAGATGATGAGAATGTCAAGTACTACCGTAGATCATATTTGGGCGGGAGAGAAATTTCCCCGAAGTCATATAAGCCGTGCTTCAAAGCTGCTCCCAACTCCTCTTGCTGGATTACCCGGAATTAGAAACTTAGCCATAGATACTTTTATACCTGATGGTTGGTATGAACCTAAGAAAACTTCATTATGGAGTACTGAATAAATGCTTGGTGCATTAATAGGCCCTATAGCTAATTTAGCTGGTACGTTCTTAGAAGGACATCTGGCAACAGCAAAAGCTAACACTGACATGAAAGTTGCAGAGGCTAAGGCTAAGGCTAATGTGATGGAGCGTCAGGCTACTGGTGAGATTGATTGGGACTTGGAAGCAATCAAGGGATCACAGAATAGCTGGAAGGATGAATGGCTGGTAATTTTATTTTCAATACCATTAATCTTAGCTTTCATTCCGGGTGGTGAGGAGATTGTACAGAATGGTTTTGCCCAATTAGAGAAGATGCCTGAATGGTATCAGTATAGTTTAGGTGTGATCATAGCAGCATCTTTTGGAGTACGCAGTGCTACTAAATTTTTTGGAAAGAAAAAAAGATGAGTCCTAAAAAAATAGCAATTATAGTATCTCTTGTGGCCATAGGTATAGCCGTTGTAATATTTCTGGCAGATGCCATACGATGTGTGCCCCCTTGTGTCTAAATGCAGAAAGAATTATCTGTACATGAAAAGGCTACAATGGCATGGCGTTGGACAGCCCTTATAGTTTACTTATTGATATGCTTCTATGATTTTATGTTTGTGCCGATATGGTATGGCATTAACCGCCCTGACATAAGCCTGTTCATGGAAATTATTAATAGTACTTCAGAACCAATGGTTCAAATGGAATTAATGAAAAAACTTACAGGTCAGCATAATCCATTTACATTGATGGGTGGGGGCCTGTTTCATTTAGCCTTTGGGGCCATTCTAACTGGCTCTGCATTCGCTAAAAAATAAGGAAGGTAAATAAATGGCAGATGAAAAAGTTAAAGTTATTGAGACAACCAAAGAGTATGAACTCTCTCTCTCTGATCTAGTCCCTGATGCAGAAGAGGTTGCACTAACATGGTACGATAAGGTAGCAAGCGTAATTGATAAGTTTAGGTTTGTCCCTCGTCTTATAATGCTTGCCTATATCTACGCCTTTTATCAATCCACCATGTGGTTCATGGCTCTTCCTGATCCAACTAATGCACAGGCAGCATTCATCTCGACCATCGTAGGTGCTGGCGCGGCATTCTTTGGGTTATATGTAGGCAAGCCCGGAGCTTCTGCCCCAAGGCGCAAGAGATAAATTGATAAGGGTCTAAAGCAAGGAGTTAGGTTAGCCTAATAATCTCTGCCATTTCCCCATTCAATTTTTCAGCAGTTGATATGAAATGCTTTACTATTGCAGCAATGGTATGTGCATTCTCATATGTCTCAATATCATAGTGCCCTACTTGATTGAAGGTTTCTAGTAATTTATCTATGGGGACATGATTGTACTCCAGTACAACCTCCCCTTCAGCCCTTACATATAGCTTCAGAGAAAATAAGGAAGCCTCTTCTTTTGATACCTTAGATTCCTGCTGCATAGACCGAATACTTCTCTATAAATTCCAGGGGCGTTCCCTTACCCTCTACGGTATTGTAATGACGTTTCCAATACGTTGCTAACTTAGAAATATCCGTAGCATCAGGCAAAGCTTCAGGTACTCTGTAATAGTGTACTCTAGCCATTGCCGTAGCATACCCCATATCCCATATGAGAGCTTCAGAGTTTCTTATTCTGAAGCTTTTTTCTATTCTGGAGGATAGATCGTCCCTGTATGCTAGAAAGTTTTCCCATATATCATCATGTGTTCTTGGCTCCATCTGATACACCCCCAAGGCTGGGCCTGTATCTAGCTGCTTTAGATAGACCAATCTACTTTCCTGTATGGCCGTACCCAATAACAAATTTACGGCACTGTCTGACCATATAATCTCTCTGTCCAATTTAAATAGAGCTGGGTCTATTACCAAATCCTTAAATTGTTTTATGTTTAATCCTACTGGCATGTTACTCTCCTTTACTACTTGTAGAATAAGTGATCTCCTATTTTTCTTATGAACGTCTTTTTCTTGGCCCACGAGGGGGCAACCTCAACAGCATGATAATGTGTAGCACCTTCCAATAGTTTTGGGGGTACATTTGCTAAGATATTCTCTGCGACGATTACAGAGGTATTCCATGCTTCAGTCTCTGTAGGGGTGTCGCTTTTGCCATCACAGTACCAACTGAATTGACACTTATGTCTTATCGGAAAGTCTGGCTTCCACGAATATGTTGGTCCTTGCATCACAACCTCACACACTGTATCTGGAAATCTTTCATCAGTGACCCTATTCAAAACAACCTCTGCTACAGCCATCTGACCTCGCAGCGGCTGATTCCTTGCTTCGTAGTAAATATTCAGAGAAAGACACATTGCGGCCAATTCTAACATCATTATAAGCAAATCTCCTGTAAAACTCCAAAAAAAGTTCCCTGAG
>Ga0080013_1005247_pt1 | contig 12201 bp, 10 predicted proteins | sample ETNvirenome_6_85_FD_69236 | JGI IMG/M metagenome (GOLD analysis project Ga0080013, IMG submission 69236) | Marine viral communities from the Pacific Ocean - ETNP_6_85 (SPADES assembly) (version 2) | ecosystem: Environmental > Aquatic > Marine > Oceanic | place: Pacific Ocean | collected 2013-06-19 | reverse complement strand
AGCTACGACAGACGTACAGGCAAGACAGCAATCATTCGTCACTACATGAAAGCAATACCAAAGAAAGAACTCATAGACTATTTAAACAAAGAATCAACGCCTAAGAAAAAGAAACACAAAGTAATTAAAGAACTAGAACGCAGAGGAATCGAACTGGTGTGGAAGTAATATGACAAAGATATGGCGCAAAAACGAGTGGGAACAACAACTAAAAAATAATCCTGATGCTTGTATCTCAATTCCTAAAGGGTTAATATTAAATAAAAGCGAAGCCGATGAAAACAAGTTTATTAGAGAAGACAATACTTCAACAAGAAAAAAGAAGACGTACTAGTTCTACGGTTCCTTTTGGATATGAGTTATCGAAAGAAGATGCGCAGTACATCGAACCTATACCCAAACAAATAGAAGCTCTTGAAGCAGTAGAGGACATGATCGTAAAAGAAGAAATATCTCTTCGTGACGGCTGTGATTGGTTAGAAAATTACACAGGTCGTAGTATTACTCCAATGGGCTTAAAAAAAATAATAGATAAAAAGTATGGAACAAGACCAGAAAGACTGGGATTTACATCCTGAGAACTATTTACTCGAAGAAGATGGAGTTACGTTTAAATTAAAAAAAGACGGAACACCTCGTAAAAGAGGCGGAAGACCTAAAGGTAGAAAGTCTAATTATCATTATTCGTCAGCCACTAAAGCTAAGATAAGCGCTAGAAGATCTGTCAGTAAAAAGAAAAAGAAGATTAAGCAACTTCAGAATCAGATTAAGTCACACAAGACGCACTTAAAAAAACAAACGGAAGTACTTACTAAACTCGATAAAAAAACAGACAATCAAGTGGTACTTGACACAGACTTAAAAGCACTTAATCCAAGTACGCAAGCTCATATTCAAAACAATACTGAAGAAGCCGTTGTTTTTCATCCGAACGATGGTCCTCAAACAGAGTTCTTAGCAGCAGGCGAAAAGGATGTTCTTTATGGTGGTGCTGCAGGTGGCGGTAAATCATACGCAATGTTAGTGGATCCGTTGAGGTACGCTCATAAGAAAGCTCATCGTGCCTTGATTTTAAGAAGGTCTATGCCAGAGCTACGCGAGCTTATAGACAAATCAAGAGAACTATATCCGAAAGCTTTTCCGGGATGTAAGTTTCGTGAAGTCGAGAAGTTATGGAACTTTCCAAGCGGTGCTAAGATAGAATTTGGATTCTTAGAAAAAGATGCAGACGTTTATCGTTATCAAGGACAAGCATACAGTTGGATAGGCTTTGATGAGATTACTCACCTTCCTACAGAGTTCGGTTGGAACTATCTTGCTTCAAGACTACGAACAACAGATCCTGACATAGAAACATACCTTCGATGCACAGCAAACCCCGGTGGTGTAGGTGCGCACTGGGTAAAGAAAAGATATGTAGAATCGGCAGACCCTAATAAATCTTTTGTAGGTAAGGACGGATTATCGCGCAAATTCATTCCAGCAAAGTTAGATGACAATCCTTATCTTGCACAAGACGGAAGATACGAGCAAATGCTTAAAGCATTACCTCCAATACAGCGCAGACAACTCTTAGAAGGAAATTGGGATGTCGCTGAAGGTGCTGCCTTTGTTGAGTTTGATCCAAGTGTCCATGTTATTGAACCTTTTCACCTTCCTGTTAATTGGGAACGTGTCAAAGGAATTGATTATGGGTATGCTGCAGAGAGCTGTTGTGTATGGGGAGCAATAGATAGAGCAGACGGAACTTTAATAATTTATAGAGAATTATACAGAAAAGGCTTGACAGGACTCGATTTAGGACGTATAATAACAGAAATGGAAGTGGAAGATCCGTTTTCAGTTCAAGGAGTATTAGATACAGCAGCTTGGGCTAGAACAGGAACGACTGGTCCTACTGTCGGTGAGACACTACAACAGTTAGGACACAAACTGCGCAGAGCAGATAAAAATAGAATACAAGGTAAAATTCAAATTCATGAGTACTTACGAGTTCAGAATAGTGGGAGTCGACCTAAATTACAAATTTTTAATAACTGTCCTAACTTGATTCGAGAACTACAAAGCATTCCTCTGAGTAAGACTAAACCTGAAGACGTAGACACGAATGCATCTGATCATGCATACGATGCGCTACGTTATTTGATAATGAGTAGACCGCGCATAAATGATCCACTCGAAAGAATCAGACAAATAAAAAGAGAATCAACATATAAACCAACAGATCCAGATTTCGGATATTAAAAGAATAAATGGCAGACAACAATAACAATGAAAACACCTTTATAGATAATTCAGATAATCTTTTCTTTGAAGACATTGAAGGCGAAGAAGGAAAGAAACTTGTACTCGAAGAAAGCCAACAGCTTAGTTTAGTAGGTTTAATACAAAACAGATTCTCAGATGCAGAAACTGCAAGAATATCTCACGAACATCGTTGGTTAAAAGCTTATCGTAATTATAGAGGCTTATACGATAAAAATATAAAGTTCAGAGAATCTGAGAAATCTAAAGTCTTTGTAAAAATTACTAAGACAAAAGTACTTGCCTCTTTTGGACAACTTGTTGATGTTATATTTGGCACAGGTAAGTTTCCGATAGGTGTACGAGAAACTAAAATTCCTGAAGGTGCTTCTGAGTATGCACACCTAGATACACAAAATCCAACTCCCGGAATTGAAACAAGTGTACCTGATGTTGAAGAACAAGAAACAGATATTGAGAATCCTTTTGATGTAGGCTTTGAAGGAGACGGTAAAACTTTAAAACCCGGAGCTACGTTTAGCAACGGTAAGTTTATAATAGAAGAAGAAGCAAGTGAACTATTGGCTGATGGTACAAGCCCCATGCCTCAAGAGATTGAGATTAAACCTGCGCAACTGGCTTCAAGAAGAATGGAAAAACTAATCCATGATCAAATTGAAGAGTCTAAAGGATCATCCGAAATAAGAAATGCGTTGCTTGAATCTGCACTCCTTGGAACAGGAGTAGTAAAAGGACCTTTCAATTTTAATAAAACTTTAAGTCGATGGAAAGAAGGAGAAGACGGAGAAAGAACTTATAATCCTATAGACGTTAGAGTACCTCGTATTGAGTTTGTCAGTGTTTGGGATTTCTTTCCTGATCCTGCAGCAACCAACATAGAAGAATGCGAATACGTATTTCACAGACATAAGCTAAACAAAAGTCAGCTTAGAGCTTTACGCAAGATGCCTTATTTTGATAATGATGCCATACGCGAATGTTTAATGATGGGATCTAACTACGAAGACAGATACTATGATTCTCAACTCAGAGACGATGAAAACGATAAAGCATACGGTGCAGAGAAATACGAAGTCTTAGAATATTGGGGAATAATGGATGCTGAGTATTTAAGAGAAGCAACCATAGATGTTCCTGACAGTATAGATGATTTGGATGAAGTTCAGATTAATGCTTGGATATGTAACGGTAAACTTCTAAGAGCAGTTGTAAATCCATTTACTCCGCACAGATTACCATATCATTCGTTTCCGTATGAAAGAAACCCTTATAGTTTCTTTGGAATCGGTGTTGCTGAGAACATGGATGATGCTCAACAGATCATGAATGGACATGCACGAATGGCTATAGATAATCTTGCACTTGCTGGATCTTTAGTGTTTGATGTAGATGAATCAGCACTCGTTGGCGGACAATCAATGGAAATATATCCCGGAAAGATATTCCGCAGACAAGCAGGAATGCCCGGACAAGCAGTACACGGAATGAAATTTCCTAATACTTCACAAGAAAACATGATGATGTTTGACAAGTTCAGACAACTTGCAGACGAACAAACAGGAATACCTTCGTACTCACACGGACAAACAGGAGTACAAAGCATGACTAGAACTGCTTCTGGTATGTCGATGCTCCTAGGTGCAGCAAGTTTAAACATAAAAACTGTCGTAAAGAATTTAGATGATTTTCTACTCAAACCTTTAGGTGAAGCATACTTCCAGTGGAACATGCAGTTCATGGAAGGTAAATTAGGAATCGAAGGAGATTTAGAAGTCAATGCTATGGGAACCAATAGTTTGATGCAGAAAGAAGTAAGAAGCCAAAGACTGACTACTTTCTTACAGACTGCACAGAATCCAACTATTGCTCCGTTTGTTAAGATGTCTAAATTGGTAAGTGAACTAGCCTATAGTTTGGATCTTGATCCTGATGAAATACTCAATGATCCAGAGGAAGCAGCTATTATGGCACAAATTATAGGAATGCAAAATAATGTTGGACAAGGAACTGGCGCAGAAGCTGCTGCCACTGGTGAACAACCGTCACCTATGGGAAGCCCTGAAGGAACACCTCAACAACCGCAAGAACTTGGAGATACAGGCACTGGTGGTGGCAACATCGGAATCGGAAATGTACCGCAAGCAGGGGAAGATAGCTTCTCTGGTAATGTTGGAACAGCTTAAAGATCAAGTAACAGAGGCACTAAACAGAGGAGAAGAGAATGCCTGAACTAGACGGAAAAGAATACGAATATACTGAAGAAGGTATAGAGCAGTACGAAGAAGATAAAGTAGAAGATCAAATGGATGATCTTATGATGGTTCCTGACGAACAAATGGAAGATGATTACACAGATTTTATAATTGGTGAGTCTTTGACTCCCGAAGACGAAGAATATTTGCTGACTACACTTGAACAAGATGATCGACTAAGTATGATCTTCGACCAAGTAGTAGAAACAGCATCCGAATTTTCAGGTTCTGGTCCTGTTGAAGGACCCGGATCTGGAGTATCCGATTCGATACCCGCAAGGTTATCGGATGGAGAATTTGTCATGACAGCAAAAGCAACTGAGAAACTTGGTTCTGATAACCTACAAGGTATGATGAAGCAAGCTGAAATAGATGCTGATATAGATGATGTCAAACGACAAATAAAAGCTGCTGGTGGAGAAGTAGAAGCAGAGAAAGAAGAAGAAGCAATCGTAGATACTTCTGTATCTGGAAATAAAAGTGTGGTTATGCCCTCTTCTATTACAGATAGAAAGATAAAAGAATCTATGCTTTCTTTAAATCCTCGCAACTCTTTATTCACTAGTTGATAACCGTAGAGCCACCTATCCTAGTCAGATAGCCCTCTACATTTTAAAAAAGTAAAATACCTTTTGATGCCACCTTACTTAGGCAAGCACTTATAAAGAAGACGTTCTTGGAATAAGCCACCTTCGGTACAGTAAGCACAAAGGAAGGAGAGTAAAAAATGACTGATAATGAAAATGTAGCTTCTAATGAAGAAGCACAAAACGAACCAGTACCTAATCCGTACAACATGAAAAAATCATGGCATACGGATGATGTTATGCCTAAGACTAGCCAGACTGCTGAAAGTTTGTTTGTTGATCCAGATCGTCAAGTAATTAAAGAAGACGAAGAAGGTGAACAACCAGAACCAGAACAGAAGGCAACACCTTATAAACAGCCTAACTATAAAAAAAGGTACGATGACTTGAAAAAGCATTACGATAGTAAGCTTAACGAGTTTAGAAGCAGAGAGCAAGAACTTATAAATGAAGCAACCGCTTCACGACCTGAGTACCAAGCTCCTAAAACTGTCGAAGAACTTGAACAATTTAAAGCACAGTATCCTGATGTTTATGATGTGGTTGAAACTGTTTCACACTTACAGAGTGAAGCCAAAGTCTCTGAATTAAATTCTAAGATTGCGTCTTTACAAGAAAGAGAAACAGCAGCCTTGAGAAAAGAAGCGGAATCGGAGTTACTTAGTAATCATCCTGATTTTGCAGACATTCGAGAAAGTGATGATTTTCATCAGTGGGCTGAATCTCAACCAGAAGATATTCAAGCATGGGTTTATAACAATCCTAATAATGTTCGTTTAGCAAGTCGAGCAATTGACTTATTTAAACAAGACATAGGATTGGCTTCTAATAAGAAGAAACAGACTTCTCAGAAGTCTAGAAGTTCAAGCTCAAGGGCTGCGGATATGGTATCTACAAAGACTACAACGATAGATGCTACAGCAGAACCTAAAATTTGGACTCAAGAGGAGATCGCAGCACTGCCTATGGATGAGTTTGATCGTCTCGAATCCGAGATAGATAAAGCTCTTGAAGAAGGTAGAGTTCGTGATTAAAAAAGTAACTATTAACATTTAAAGGTGACTTAAAATGGCTTATAATCAATCCGATGCTTTATTCGAGCAATCGACTGATACTGATGGTAACTTTGGTAACTCCGTAACTGGACAAACTAATGCATTCTTTATGCCGAAGGTTTATTCCAAGAAGGTACTTAACTTTTTTAGAAAAGCCTCTGTAGCTGAAGCAATCACTAATACTGATTACTCTGGTGATATTTCTGCATTTGGTGATACTGTCCGAATCGTCAAAGAACCTACGATTACTGTTTATCAGTATGAGAGAGGAGCTGACGTTACGCAGTCCAAACTTACTGACATTGAAGAAACCCTAACTGTTGATGTAGCAAACGCTTTCAAATTCAAAGTAGACGACATTGAGAAATCTATGTCTCACGTAAACTGGAAAGAGGTCGCATCCTCTTCTGCAGCTTACGCTCTAAAAGATGCTTTTGATGAAGGTGTTATAGCTGAAATGTTCTCAGGTGCTTCTACATCTTCACCTGACCATGTTATCGGTTCTGACAGTTCTACTGCTGATTCTACTATGACTCACGCAACGAACTCAGTCGATATGCTTGGTTCAGATGGAACTGGTGTAGATCCTTTAGATCTTATGGCTAGAATGGCAAGACTACTAGATGACCAAAATATTCCTGAAGAAGGAAGATGGTTTGTGGCTCCTCCTTCGTTTTACGAAGAGTTGTCAGGATCTAGTTCAAAGCTCATGTCAGTTGACTACAACGCAGGTCAAGGTTCTCTTAGAAATGGTTTAGTATCTAGTGGAAAGCTACGTGGATTTGATATGTACAAATCTAATAATATTGCTAGTACGTCTAACGCTACTGGTAAAGTTATTGCTGGACATATTAGTTCTACAGCTACTGCACAAGCTATCACACAAACTGAAGTGATCCGTGATCCAGACAGTTTTGGTGACATCGTTAGAGGTCTTCACGTCTATGGCGCTGATGTACTTCGTAGCGAAGCTCTTGTAGCTGCTTTCTACTTAATCGACTAATCGTTTAAGTAAAGAAAACAAAAACGGTGTGTGGGAAGGGAATTTTATGTTCTCCTTCCCCATACTAAAAAGAGGAAAGCATGGCAGAGATAGGAAACGAACAAAGACCTGTAATTTTCAAAAATAAGAAAAAAGGAAACAGGAAGCTAATAAGTGCAAGCAGCAGGATGACTGCTCAAGAAAGAAAAACATACAATAAGAATTGGGATAACATCTTCGGAAAACCCCAAAAGAATTTTAACAGACAGAAAGGCTAATGGCAACAACATACTTACAATTAACCAATGAGTTATTAAGAGAAACCAACGAAGTAGTGTTGACTTCTGCAAATTTTGGAAGTGCTATCGGTGTTCAAGCACACATAAAAGATTGTGTAAACAGAGCTTATAATGATATAGTCAGTGCAGAACCTAGATGGTCCTTTCTTGCTACAGGTGAAAGCGGATCAACAGATCCTTTTTATGGCAACGTATATGTTGAAACAGTAGCAGGAACACGTTGGTACGAATTAAAAGCAGCGTCCAGTTCTATTACAACAGACTACGGAGCAGTAGACTGGAACGATTTTTATTTAACAACAATAGGAGTAAGTGGAGCATCAACACCTTACACCAGTAGAAACTTATCTTTTGTAACGACTGAAGAATGGAAAGATCATTTAAGAGTTTCTGAAAATATAGATGATGCAGATACTCAGACATACGGAGAACCTAGATCGATTGTCCGTAGTCCTGACGGAAGGAATTTTGGAGTAAGTCCGATACCAGATAAAGTATACAGAGTATGGTTTTTTGCTTGGGATTTACCTACAGCACTAAGCGCACACGGAGATGAAATAGTATTTCCAGATATGTATAGTTCTGTATTGCTGGCAAGATCTAGGTACTATATGCATCAATTTAAAGATAATCCGCAGAGTGCTGCTTTTGCACTAGACGATTATAAAAAAGGATTGAGACAAATGAGATCTAATCTTATGAATCCTGCTCCTAAGTTTATGTCAACGGATCAAATATAAAATGGCACAGTCACAACCTTTTGCACTGGCTTGTCAAGGTGGCTTGAATAAAGTATCAAGTCAGTTTGAATTATTGAGAAGTCCGGGAGAAGCTACAAAATTAAAGAATTTTGAAGTCTCTACACAAGGCGGTTATAGACGCATAAACGGATATAGTCAGTTTGGAGACGGCACCAGACCAAATAGTTCAAACGCTATTAAAGGATTACAAGTATATGCAGACGGTTTAATTGCTTGTTCAGGAACGAACATATACTTTAGTCAAGACGGAGACAGTTGGTTACAAATAAATAAAGACAGTGTTGCAGGAGGAGGAGATAACTATAGTACATTCGGAGGCAGAAGTACATTAGCGAGGACTTCACAAGGTCAAGCATCTTTTACAATTTATGAAGGTGATTCAGATTACGGAGAGTTAATAGTAACTGACAGAGGTTCAGCAACAAAACCTTTCTATTTTAAAATGACGGGTACTGGAGACTTAGATACACGAACATTTTTTGCAAAAGAAATAACAGTAAGCGGAGCTGTTTATCCTAAATACTGTGTGATTCATGATAGGCATTTAGTGGTATCAGGCGCAGGAACTGCACAAAACACAATTTACTATAGTGGTACTGATGATATAGATGATTTCACAACGACAGGTTCTGGAAGTATAAAGTTAGATGATCAAGTAGTAGGTTTAAAATCTTTTCGTGATGATTTAATAATTTTCTGTAAGAACAGTATTTATAAATTAGTCAATATAAACAGCTCGTCTACTATTGCAGTACAGCCGATTACAAAAAACATAGGTTGTTTGGATGGCGACAGTATTCAAGAGATTGGTGGACAACTGTTATTTTTAGGACCAGACGGAGTAAGAACAGTTGCAGGTACAGCAAGGATTGGTGACGTAGAATTAGGATCTTTAAGTAGAAAGATACAACCAATTATAGGAGACATTGCATCTAATATTAGTTCTTATAATATTAGTAGCTGTGTCATTAGAAAGAAGTCACAATATAGATTATTTTATGGATCTTCAGGAACAGCAACAAGTGTATCAGAAGGACTAATAGGAACACTAAGAATTACTCCTGAAGGCGGAACACGTTTTGAGTGGTCAGAAACAAAAGGCATACAAGCCAGTGGAGGTTTAGCTTCTGGATTTAACTCAAACGGTATAGAGAAATTTTATCACGGTGATTATGCTGGCTATGTTTATAATCATGATACAGGAAACGATTTTAATCCAGCAGGAACAGCAACAAACATAAGCGCTGAGTACGAAACACCGAGTCTAGACTTCGGAGAATTAGGAACTTTAAAAACTTTAAAATATTTAAAACTATCGGTAAAACCAGAAGGAGCAGTACAGCCTTCGTTAAAAGTAGGCTATGATTACGATGACGAGAACATTGCACAGCCTTCTAACTACACGTTAGATACGATACCTAGTGCTGCAATTTTTGGATCGGGTGTTTTTAATAGCGTTACGTTTGGCGCAGCAGAGAATCCGATGGTTAGAAAAACAATAGAAGGAACAGGTACGACTGCTTATTTTAGATTATTTAGCGATGATACAAACGGACCTTACACAATAAACGGAATATATATAGATTACGCACCTTCAGGGAGAATATAAGAAATGGCACAAAGTTATACAAGACAAAGTAGTTTCAGTGATGGAGATACCATTACTGCTGCGTTGTTTAACGATGAATACAATCAATTAGTCAATGCATTCACATACAGTTCTAGTAGTTCAACAACTACAGGACACAGACATGATGGTACAGCAGGACACGGTGGTAATATACACACCATAGGAGATTTGGATTTCCTTAATAAGATCAAGGTATCTAGCAATACTTGGGAGTTCTATGTAGAAGTCTCTAGTGCAGCAGCCAAACAAATGATACTACAAGACGGTGCATTGGTTCCTAACGCAGACAGTGATTTAGACTTAGGTACAAGCTCAGTATATTTTAAAGATGCTTACATAGATTCAATTACAACTACTGGAGCCATTACAAGTTCAAGCACAGTTCAAGGAACAACCATAACAGCCACTACAGCATTTGTGCCAGATGCTTCTGATGGTGCTGCTCTTGGTACAAGTGCATTAGAATTTAGTGATCTCTTTTTAGCTGACGGTGCTGTTATAAACTTCGGAGATGATCAAGACGTATCACTTACACACGTAGCCGACACAGGCTTACTTCTTTCAAGTACTGACCAACTTCAGTTTGGTGATTCAGGTACTTACATTTATCAATCAGCAGATGGTGTCTTAGACTTAGTAGCAGACACAGAGATTGAAATCAACGCAACCACTATAGACATTAATGGTGCTGCTGATGTTTCAGGAAACCTAACAGTTGGCGGAAACTTAACAGTTACTGGTAGTGCTACAATAGCAGGGAACTTAACCTTTGGTGACGCAGCTACTGATACAGTGGCTTTTAGTGCTGATGTTGCTTCCAATCTTTTACCAAGCGCTGACAATACTTATGATATAGGTGCTTCAGGTTCTGAGTGGAAAGATCTTTATATTGACGGAACAGCATACGTAGACGCTATTAATTATAATGGTACTGCAATTACAAGCACTGCAGCAGAATTGAATATCCTTGATGGTGTAACTAGCACTGCAGCAGAGCTGAACATACTTGATGGTGTGACATCTACTGCTTCAGAACTAAATATCCTTGATGGAGTTACAAGCACTGCAGCCGAATTAAATATCCTTGATGGAGTTACAAGCACTGCAGCAGAATTGAATATCCTTGACGGAGTAACTGCAAGTGCTACAGACATTAATCTTATAGATGGTATAACTAACGGAACAGTAATAGCCAGCAAAGCCATTATCACAGATTCAAACAAAGACATTACGGGTGGCAGAAACATAACCATTAGTGGTGAATTAGATGCAGGCTCTTTAGACATAAGCGGTGACGCAGACATAGACGGAACATTAGAAACCGATGCACTTTCAATTAATGGTACAACAGTTACTAGTACTGCTGCAGAATTAAATATTCTTGACGGTGTAACCAGTACTGCTGCAGAACTAAATATCCTTGACGGTGTTACAAGCAGCGCCACAGACATTAACCTTATTGATGGTATTACAAACGGCACAGTTATTGCAAGTAAAGCAATCATTACTGATTCTAATAAAGACATAAGCGGTGGTCGCAACATTACAATCTCTGGAGAACTGGATGCAGGCTCTTTAGACGTAAGTGGCGATGCGGATATTGACGGCACACTCGAAGCAGATGCAATTACTGTTAATGGTTCAACTTTAGCAAGTGTTATTGCAGGAACGACAGTATCGAATGCAACATTAGCTGCTACAACTACAGTCACGGACAGTAGTGCAAACACTAATTTCCCTATAGTTTTTCACGATGAATCAAATGCATTACTAGATGACACAGGAGCTTTGAGATACAATCCAAGCACAGGAGAACTGTTGGTTCCTAAACTGACTGTAGCAGGCACAACCACTACAGCAGACACAGTTACGATGGAAGCTTCAAATGCTATTATATTTGAAGGTGCTACAGCAGATGCAAACGAAACTACACTCAGTATCGTAGATCCTACAAGCGATCACACACAATATTTAATCAATCAAGGCGGATACATTCCAGTCTTAGCGGCAGCCACTACTACTGCTATTAGTTCGACACCTGCTGAACTTAATATCCTTGACGGTGTAACAGCTACCGCAACTGAACTAAATTATCTAGACATAACCACATTAGGAACTACAGAAGCTTCTAAAGCTGTAACAACAGATGCTAGTGGTGATATATCAATACCAGACAGTGATAAGTTAAAGTTCGGTGCGAGTGATGACCTACAGATTTATCATGATGGTAGTCATAGCTACGTCAGCGACCAAGGCACTGGCAACATCAAAATACTTGCTGATGATTTTATATTGAAAAACTCAGCAGACACAGAAACAATGATTCAGGCGTTTACAGACGCGGCAGTGTCTTTGTGGTATGACAACTCA
>Ga0080013_1005244_pt1 | contig 12207 bp, 10 predicted proteins | sample ETNvirenome_6_85_FD_69236 | JGI IMG/M metagenome (GOLD analysis project Ga0080013, IMG submission 69236) | Marine viral communities from the Pacific Ocean - ETNP_6_85 (SPADES assembly) (version 2) | ecosystem: Environmental > Aquatic > Marine > Oceanic | place: Pacific Ocean | collected 2013-06-19 | reverse complement strand
TGGTGGTCGCATCAGACCACTTAGCGCAGCAGAACGTCGAAGAAGTTTACGAAATGAGATCGCTATAAGTTTGTACGATAAATCATGGGATGATATTAACCAGTTACAACAGAAAAAAATTAGAGGATATGACAATGTCTCTGACGCAGATGCACGGACAATGGATGAACTTGATTTAATTATCAAGGAAGAGCGTGGTGAAATTGGAGATAAGACTGATCTTAATATAGACAGATTTTGGGATAGAAGAAAAGAAATAAATTTACAGTGGAATAACACACTTGTTGAGGGTCTTACATATCTTGAAGCAGACGCGATTACGCCATCAACATTTAGAGACTATTGGTTACGTGGGGCAAATGCAGAACGTAGGGGGCGGGTTCAAAACGAACTTCATAATGAAGAAGGTGAATTTGCTCTTGCATTAGAACAATTTAATAAGAACTCAACTTTATTCGGCCCTGATTCTCCAGAAGATGTTGCTTATCTTGAGTATATTAATAATATCGTCGCAGAGGATGGCTTTATTGAAGCTGATGGTTTTAACTTTTTAGCAAGAAACAAAGCGGTAGAAGATTTTAGAATGAAATGGGGAGACGAGGTTTACAGTTACGTTCAACAGCTATTTGCTGAAGGACGAGAAATGCCCTCAATAGTTCACGAATATTATCAAGGACGAAATCACTTTGAATATTACTGGACTGATGTAGAAGCAACGGTATTAGAGCAAAGTCCAGACAGAGAAGTTCTAACTTTGCTATGGAATAAGTGGTTAGGGATGACTAATACAGATGAACGTGACGCGCTTGAAGAGAACAATAAAATACTTAAATCATTTAAAAATAAAATTAGTAAAGTCAGGGTAAGTATGCGTGAGCAGAATAAAGAGCTTGACGCATGGTTATATCGTTGGGGATTCACAAATACATTGCGACATCGTGACAACGATTTTGAAGGGTCGCAATCCCTTTACAGGCATAACGGAGCATTACCGTTAGAACATTTTGGCATCGTACCCGGAATAAGAGGTTAACTTGCTTATTCTTCCGGGCGTGAGTAAATTTATCGGATATAAATCACCTTTAGGGGTAAGGTCTAGGCCATGACAACCGAAAAACAAGAAGTTTCGGCTTCACAAGATTCAGCGGACGAAGTAGCGAGTACAGTTTTGGCTGCTCAAGATGAATCCGCTCCGGCAGAAGAACAGGTACAGGAACAAGTACCGGAACAGGCTCCTGCTTCTTCAGGGCCAACGCTTAGTGACATAGAAAATGTCTTCAGTAAATATCAGGGTACGCAGAACAATTGGAATGCGAACCGAATGAAACAGATTGAGGACAACCTAACTTCTAAAGTTGATGACGCATTAAAACCCTTCAGGGATTTGACATCAAAAATGGAACAGGCACAAATTGAGCAGTTGGAACCAGAAGATCAGGTTGAGTATTGGAGAAATAAGGCTCAGACACCAGCAGATGCTCCTCAACAGCAACAGCAACAGCAAGAGGAACTCTCTGCAGATGAAAAACTGAACCTTGCCAACAGCGTGACACAGTTAATTACTCAGAACGGACTTCAGATGACACATCTGGACAACCGTATTTGGGAAGGCGCAATGACTGGTATGACTGCAGAGCAGTATTACACTCTCGCGCAGAATAATATCGGTCGCCTGAAAACTACTCCCGCTCCTGCTCCAGCAACAACTCCTGCACCCGCGACTCCGCCACCAACCACGCAAGAGGCTCCTTCGCAGACTACATCTCCTATAGAGACAAAGTCAGAAGCCGTGGAAGCATTTCAGCGTGGCGACATAAACATCGACGAGTATCGAAGCATCGGCTCTGAGAAAGGGTGGTTGCGACGATAATGAAAGAGGAAAGTCATGGCTGAAGGTCTGACACTATCCGGTTCGTCGAGTCTGTCGAGTATGGCTGCAACTGTTATTGCAGACGCGATTGCTAATGTGGAACCTGCTGGCCCAACTGCCAGCTTGGTATCACGATACGACCTCGCTAAAGGCGAGAAGCAGAAGAACATCCCATTGTGGGGTCGTCTCACTGCCTCTGCCCTTACTGAGGGTGTAACTATTCAGAACGCTCAACAAGTTTCAGTGACTGTTCGTAACGTCACTGCTTCTGAGCATGGTGTTCTGACTTTCGTGTCTGATGTATTACAGCGTGAAAACAGTGAAGATGTTCTCGCTGAAGTTGGAATGATGCAGGGTCTTGCACTTGGTCGTCTCCGTGAGTCTGACCTTGTTACCCTCTTTGACTCAGTTACTGGGCTTTCAACGCCGGGTGCTGGTTCTAACTTCGGTTTCAGGCATCTTGCTGGTGCAGTTTCATATATGCAGACCGACAACAACTCATCATTTGGCCCGTCTCCGGGTGGTCAAGTGAATGCAGTATTGCACCCGGAACAAATCCGTCGTCTAGTAGAAGATGATTCAGGCTTGCAAGCAAGTGGTTCTGCCACTATGGCTGCTGGCGCACGACCCGATGGGCCGAGCAATGATGTCATCAACAACTATTGGCGTGGTAAAGAGCAGCGATTTGGAGTACAGATTTACTCATCGGGAGTTATTTCTCGTGATGGTTCTGGCGACTCTAAGGGTTGTGTCTTTGCCCCTCAGGCTTTTGCGCTTGCTATGGCAAAAGAAATTGACGCTGAAGACGACAGAGACATTCGCTCTCGTGGCACTGACATCGTAACTGTTGGTACTTGGGGTGAAACTGAAGTTGTTGATGAGTGGGCTGTTGAAGTCTATTCAGCAACAGACGCTATTAGCTAATAGACAATCCTTTGACTACTTCACCTATACAACAATGGCATAACTCACAATCCTTTAGAGGAAATAGTGTTGTAAGCCAAAGCGAAGATTACGGAATCGCAATAGACGACAAACAAGACGACTATTGTTTCTTGTATGACACGCTGGACGGACACCAGCTTCGTGTTCCGCTTGCTGACAAGCAGTACATGTTGGCTAAAGTTCGTCCTGTAAAACAAGGTGAAAAAGCGATATGGGTACAAGTACCGGGTCAACCGGGTCTTGTCCATCACGCACCCGGAGGTTCAACACCTGCGTATTCAGAGACTTTACCTGCGGAATTACCCGACAAAACGGAGGCGTTAGCTGCGACTCCCAGCGTCAAAGGTAGCCGCGGGCGTAAACGTGGTAAAAGAGGAAAGCGAAGGAATAGATAGTGGTAACTCAATTAGACCGTCCACCTGAACTAATCCTAGAAGCATGGGCGATTGACGTTCGTCAACGTGCGCGTTCCGATGCAAATTTTGCAAAGGTTCTGGATAAGTTTGAGGGCCGTTTTGGCAATATTAAGGATGCCCTTAATAATTTGGATTTCGTCTCTGCGGATTCTGCTTATCTTCTCCATCCGCAAAAGGATGGAACCTACGTTCCTGTTATTCACAATGTGCGTCCCGGTCAACTCGCTACCGCACTAGAGCGCGGATTTCTTCCGTTGGCTCTCAAGGACTACGAGTCTGCGATTGAAGCCTCTGAAGAGCGCAAGAATCTTGGTAAGAGGGGTAAGCAGGTAAAGTCGCAAAAGGGTCGTCCCAAAAAAGCTAATAACGATCAACCTAGTTTAGACATCGGAGGCTCAAATGAGCATCGGGATTCCTCGCATTAAAGATGCGAACACCGAGACTCTGAGCGGGGCTAAAGTCCTAACTGCCGCTGATGCTTATCACCAGAATCTTGACTGCGGTGGCAGTGCGAGAGAGGTAGATTTGCCATCAGGTACAGGCACTCAGGGCGGCGAAGTGATGATTACTAACGCCAGCGATGCTGCGGAAGCAATCACCGTAAAGCAGTCTGATTCTTCGACCACGGTTATCGTGATCGACCAGAACCAGTCTGCCCAGCTAGTTTGCAACGGCGTATCTGCCGCTGCGGGTTGGCAAGCGGTAGGTATCACTGAGTCCTAAATCGGATTCTCAGGGGTGGGGCTTCGGCTCCACCCCAACTTAAAGTAAATCAAAGAAAGAGAAAGAGGTCATAGATGCCTACTCAAACAAATCCAGCAGTCAACTACGAAGTTCGTGGTGCTGGTTATACCGCTGGCGGACTTGCAGCTACAAACTCCGCAAAGACGGCAGGACTGCCTATCAATACGCAGTTCGTAAGTCTGGAAGCACACAACGCTGGTTCCAGTGCTACCGTAGTTCAGTTTGCAATAAACCCTTGGATTAGTGTTATTAGTACACAGGATTCAGGTGCAACTTGGACTGACTATTCAGAAAACGCTCAAGATGATGACGCTGGTACAGATGTAACCATGTCTTCTCAAGCCACTCTTGCTAATGGTGGCGCATTATTTGTTGGGTGTGCAGTCCCTATCCGTGGTTTGTCTATTGATGTAGACGCTGCAAACGGAACATCGTCAAATATGACAGGTGATTACTGGGACGGCTCTTCATGGAGCGATATCAGTGAGTCAGACGGTACTGCTTCAGGCGGTGCAGCACTTGCCCAAGACGGAAGCGTAACTTGGACAGAGCCTTCTGACTGGGAGTCGAATACTCTCAGAACTATTATCGAAACAGAGAAAAGTTGGAACGGCACATTTGCAGGTACAGGTCAGGTATTCAATACTCCACTGTACTGGGTTCGCTTCAAAGTAAGTGCTGCCCTCGACTCTTCTACAACCTTGAATTCAGTCCATCCTCTAAACCGTTCTACCAGATACGGTGCGGTAGTAATAGGCGGACACCCTTGGAAGCAGATGGCTCGAAGGGGATTCGGTGGTTTTGGTTCAATTGAGTTTGTCACCGACACAGGTACTGCTGATCTAGTTGCAAATGCAGGAACAGGATTAAGCACTGTTGGCTAAAGCAAGCGACAAAATTATCAATAAGACCAAGCCTGAAATTAGCTGGGCGGAAGCTGAAGCCCCCGGCGGTATTGTCACTAAAGATGGCAAGCGTATTGACGGTACTGTCATTGTGCCAGACGGTATGTTGGGGTATGGAGACCAAGAATCTCTTGCCCTAATGACAGCAGATACGGTTGCCAGAGTATCGACGGATACAAAAGCTGGTGACAAAGCATATGAGGCTGCTCGCGAACAAGTTGACCAAGACCAAGGAGTTCGTAGGGCAAAGGTTCGTAACCAAAAGATAATGTCGCAAATCCCTGCTGCTAACATGGTCTATGACCCTGCTAGTGGAGTTTGGGAAATTAGTTACTTAAAGGAAGACAGTACAGGACTTCTTTCGACACATAGTAAAGTTATGACCGATGCTGAAGTCGGTAATTTATATGAGCGTTATCAAGATAGACAGCGTCAGAAAGATGAGTAATGACCACAACTACGCTGAATACAATGCTCCCCCAGTTTGCTCGTTACATGGGGGCATATATAGGTAGCTTTGCTACCACTACAAATATCACAACGAGTACGGCTTTAGTGTCTACAGGTCTAACTGCGTATTTTGAAGACGATGACACTCTGAACGATACCTTTGCTCGCATTCTTGGGACAGAGAATGATGGAACTACTCGTAGTGTCTTAGACCACACTGGTTCTTCAGGTGCATTAGACCTTAGAGGTGTAAGCCTTGCTGCAGAATCTGGCTCCAAGAATTTCGAGTTATATAGGTATGACCCTGCAATCCTTATTGACCATTTGAACGATGCTCGTCAAGAAGCATTCCCTTCTCTTTATAAAAAGGTTCAAGATAGGACTCATACCGGACACCCGGAGCAGCGTAACTATGCTCGACCGACAAGTATTCAACAAGGATTCGTTAGGAAAATCTACGTTGAAGATCGAATAGATGCTGCAAGTTATGGCGACAATATAGTTGGAACTTTGAACTGTGATTTCGAGAACAGTACGGTAGCAACTGACTGGTCAACGAGTAACATCACACTTACGGCAGAAGAAGAAACCACTTCTCCCGATAACTATATGGTCTTTGCAGGACAGCAATCAGGGAAGATGGTTGTTGGCGCGTCTAGTATAGGAACTGCTTACATGACGTTTGCTAGTCCTACTGCATATGACGGTGAAGAACTAAACGTATCTGTTTGGGTTTACTGCAAGACTGCTTCCCGTGTTTCTGCTGCAATAAGTGTAGATAGTGGGACTGCAATTACAGGTTCTACTCATAGTGGAAGTGGTTGGGAACGCCTAACTGTGTCTACTAATTTAGGTGATGTGTCATCTTCTGTTCGAGTTGGAATACACGCGACATCAGGCACTGCTCTTGTTATATATGCAGATGAACTAATAGCAGTAGCAGGGCAATCTGAATCTCCACGGTCACATGCACAGCCTGTCGCTAACTGGCGTGAGGAAGGCGACGACATCATAATTCCTCATACTATTCCAGAGTCCAAGCAACTTGTGATTATTGGAATGGGGTTACTATCAAGCGTTTCTTCAGGTAGTGACACTATGGAAATAGACGGGCGGCAATTACAGAGGCTGTATGCCTATGCAGCAGCTAGCTTTTTGCAAGGTGATATTGACCAGTTCACTGAAGAAGGTCTTAACGCTGCACAACGTAGGTGGAGACACTACAAAAATCGTATTGACGAAGGTGCTGGTGCAATGTCACCTATGTCTATGTATAAGGTTCCAGCGTATTAATGTCTACAGCAGGTAAAAACGCAGATATAACTGTAGCTAATGCTGATGGCAGCACTAATAAGGTGCGTCTGTCTCTCTGGAGAGACGCTCCAAACCGTCCCGGTGGGTGGGAGGAGGAAATCATTTCTCCAACGCCTCCTCCGCAGCCACAGGGCGATGTAAATTACGCTGCTCAGTCTCCTGAGTTCGGTCGTGTTGTCTCTCAGAGCGATTGGCATCTTGGATTTGGTGCGTCACGTTTTACAGACCTTGTTAACTTTCCGAAGTATGGATACACAGACGGGGTGCTTGCCATGTTTGATGGCGAGTTGGTTCCGTCTTACCAAGAATATGAAGTAGACGCTATTGTCCAGAATGGAAGGTTTGAGACAGGCGAAACAACAGGTTGGACTAATGGGTCTAACACTTCTGTTGCTATAAGCACAGATGCTAGATCAGGTTCGTACTCTCTCCAGATAACTGCTACTTCTTCAAGTGGAACTTGCACTCAAAATTATCTTGGGACAGATTCAGTTCTTGCTAGTAGAGAAATAACTCTGGTTGCTTACGCAAAACGTGTGTCTGGTTCAGGGAGCATTAAAGCTACGATAGCAGATGGAGTAGGAAGCACAGATAGTTCTACATCTACCTCTACTGACTGGACTCTTCTAAAAGCTACAAGAACTCTTAACGGTAGTACGTCTGCAGTTCAATTTACTTTTACTCTCTCTGCAAATTCAGACGTATTTAGAATTGATGACGTTGCAATAGTTCTTGCGGGCGGGAGCAGTTTCAACTCAAGGCCAATAGAGTTTGAGGGTGGCTACTATGCCTCGATGGGACGTTCTGTAATCAAGTGGGACGAAACTAACGATGCTTGGCTACCTGTATATCTTGATAGTACATATGAGATTACAGGCATTGAAAATTACGGGGGCAATTTAATTGTAGGAAGAGGTGACTCTACCAACTATCTCGTAAGTGGTGACGGAGCCACGTTCTCTAACCCTTCGACTAACTCAGGTAATTCACGTATTGCAAATAAGTTAGCGCGTGTTCTAAATGCTCGTGGTGATTGGGCTTTAATGAAAACTCGCGCCAACCAAGCATCACTTACAGTAGACCCATCTGACACTGCTAACTGGGGTGCTGAAATACAAGTCGGAGATGCTGACAGAACTACTACCAGCCTGATCTCCGGTGCTGGTACAGCTTACGTTGGTAGAGAAGACGGCTTGTATGTTTATGACAGGCGTATCAACAGGTTTAGAGACATAGAGCCTGACTCTAACTTCTTCCCATCAGCTAATAACTTTCGCAGGGCGATAGGACGTGGTGGTGCTATATGGGCATCAGGTGGTCAGCAAACTTTCTGGCGTATATCCCCAACAGGTCAGCCTCCGATACATGACTGGAGCGAGTTGACGCATATCTTTACAGCGTCTGCGTTCAAAGGGTTTGGCGGTGAAGTATCTGCAATAGCACAAGACAGGTCTAACGTATTCATTGCACTTGCTGATAACGCTGCAAGCACTACGGCTTCATTCCCTTATACATTTCCTTTTAGCTTTAGCACTGCTGGTATTTCAAGTACAGTCAGGCTTCTTACTATCAAAAGTCAAAAGCCTGAAGATGCTGCCGACTTTGATAGAGACGTTATTGTCCATACGATCAGCGCGTTTACCCTGTCTAAGATTGACCAGATGGGTAGGTTTGATGACGGGATTAATTCATCTTTGTTTGCAATGGGGTCGTTTACAGATAACAACATTGACTCAACAGACGAAGATGTTCCTAGAATCTACAGGCTGAAACTTCCACGAGACAACGAAAACCCGCGACGCTCTTCAGGTATTGCTGTTAGGAAAACAGGAGATTTCTATACTCCTTGGATTGACTTTAATTTTCCTGATGTTGAAAAGGCTGCAAGCAAATTAACGATAGGGTCTCGAAACTTTTCTGCTGGAACAAAATACGTCACTGTTTCTTACAAAAAAGATGATGCGACAGATGACGACGGAGGCGGCTGGACAGTTTGGGGTGACGATGGGGTGTTTGACGCATCTCCCCAAGAAGCAAAAGCGTCTGTTACTTCCACCCCTGTAACCTTCAAACGCATACGGTTTAAGATTAGTTTCACTTCAGATTCTCATAGTGATGACCCGCCAACAGTTACGTCGATAGTTCTAAATACGGTATGGAATCAAACAGACGTGCGGAGATTCAGGGCATCAGTTCGTTTAGGGGACAGGCGAACATTGCAATTAAGGCGTGTTCCACAAACTACCCTTAAGTCTGCTGATATTAGCAAGCTAGCAACTTTAAGACAGCAGCCTTTTGTTCAGCTTGTTACGCCTGACGGGGAAAGTATTAACGCTACGCTAAAATATTTAGACCGAACTATATCTGGAAGAGTAGATGCTTTAAGAGGTACTCCGATTGACCAAGTTAGAGTATTTGACCTAGAGTTCACAGAGGTTTTAACCAGCTAAGGAAGCGGTATGGCTAACGAATTCAAACATAAAACAGTAGGCTCGGAACTAAGTCAAACAGAGTATGAGAGTGGAGGCGGTCACGTTTTTGACTCTCAGGCGAGAGGTGACATTCCTTACGCATCGTCTACGACGCAGCTTTCACGCTTGGCTGTTGGTGCTGCAGGTGCAGTTCTTACCTCGGACGGTACAGACCCTGTTTGGGACACAACGTGGAGTCCGACAGGACATCTTATCCCGGCGAGTGATGACAGCTATGACTTAGGCTCTGCTGCTGCTGCATGGCAGGACTTGTTTCTTGAAGGTGACATTACCCTTACAGATGCTGGAACCCTTGCAACCTCTGCTGGCGCGCTTACTGTTACATCTGCTGCTGCTGCTACGTGGTCTACCAGTGCGGGGGCTTTAACCCTTAACGGTACAGGTGGAGTGAACCTGCAAGAAGGTGGCTCCACAATCATTGGCATCAGTGATTCTCGTGCGCTATCAACAACAAACACAGCTTCCGTTGACCTAGATGCTAGTGGTGCAATACAGATTAACTCTAGTGGTGGCGCGCTGAGTGTAGGTAACGACAACGTAGACCAGAATGTAAACATTGCTACTGCTGGAACGAGAACTCTGAACATCGGTATCAACGATGGGACAGACCTTACAACAATTACCAGTAAGGGCAACATCACTAACACAGGTACTTTCACTGTAGGAGCCAACGATCAAGGCTACGACGTAATCTTCTACGGAGATACAGCCTCTGCGAATATGACATGGGATACATCGGCAGATGACCTTATCCTCAACGGTGCAGCCAGAATAGTTATTCCTGACGGACAGCTAGTTCTAGGAAGTACGGCTGTTTCATCTACAGCAGCAGAACTCAACGTCCTTGATGGTGTAACAGCAGGTACGGCAGCAGCAAGTAAAGCTGTGGTTTTAGATGGTAGTAAAAACATTGCAACAATAGGAACTATAGGCTCAGGTGCAATAACGTCTACAGGCACAAGTTCATTCGGTGCTGCTTCATTTTCAGGATTAATCACAGCCAACGGTGGTATCACCTTTGCTGATGGTGACGATATTACTTTTACTGGTGGAACTGGAACTAACGACATTGTTCTAGGGAATGGGCTAGCTGACGCTCTAAGTATTACTGATGGGTCAGCCGACATCATTGCAATCAGTACAGCAGGGGGTACTAATACGGTCGCTATTACAGGCGACTTAACTGTTAGCGGAAGTTTTACTGCTGATACAGCAACAGTAGCATCCACAGTTACGATTACCGACAACGAAAGCACAAACGAAGATAACGCCATTATCTTTACATCGGGTGGTGATTTAGACGGTGGCAACATTGGCTTAGAGTCTGATGGCGACCTGCATTACAACCCATCTACAGGAACTCTTACAGCTACAACCTTTGCAGGTAACCTCACAGGCAACGTCACAGGTAACGTAAGCGGTACAGCAGCGACAGTAACGGGTGCTTCACAGGCAATCACAGCCCTAACTGGTGGTGACCTAACCATCTATGAAGATGCTAATAATGCAGATGTGTCTCTCAAGCTGGGAACATCGGCAACAGAGTCGCTTACTATTCAGGTTCTAAACGGCGCATCGAATAAAACTGCTGAGGAAGTCCACTTCTCAACCGCTACGGCATCAGGCACAGCAGACCACGGCAAGATGGTCTTCGATGTTGACGGTACAGACATCGTAACGATAGACGACGGTGGATTGAATGTAACTTCAGGCAGCTTGGAAACAGCCACCATTGATTACACAGACGGTGACTTGGCTATAACAATAGCCGACGGTGGTGGAGTTACGTTTGCACAAGACATATCAATAGCTGATGGAAAAGTTATAAAACTTGGAGGCACTAGACCAGCAGACGATGAGCCAGCTACCGGAGGTGCTAGTGGTAACAACACAGGATACGGAATAGTAGTCCTGTTTGATGCGGGTGCTGCTGTTGCCATAGGTGATGCTGTCTCAATAGGGACGGATGGCAGGGTTATAAAAACGGTTGCTGATGCTACCGGAACGCTATCAGGGCCTTGCATCGGAGTTGCAACAACTGCTGCTGCTAGTGCCGACGACGATGTTTATGTAATGACTCATGGAGTATTTAGGCACGACGATTGGAACTTCGGAACAAAGGGTCAAGCTGTATACATAGAAGAAGCTGACCCCGGTGACTTGTCACTAACCGCACCAAATGATGATGGAGATTATGCTCAAAGAGTGGGTGTGGCAATAACAGATGATGTTCTTCTTGTAATGCCAAGCATAGATGTAATCGAGCATGCGTAAATGGCTAACGAAATTGAAAAAGTAAACGGTATTGCCCTTGCCGATATTGAAAAATTTAGCGGTAAGACCGACGACAACATTGAGAAGCTAAACGGTAAAGAGTTTCTTGGCCTTGTTCTTGGCGATGCGTCAGGTGGGACTGTTACAACGGATGGCGATTACAAGTACCACGCATTTACTTCCTCCGGGACATTTACAGTTAACACCGCTACCAATTACGACGTTCTAGTTGTAGCTGGTGGAGGTGGAGGAGGTTCTAACTACGGCGGTGGCGGCGGTGCTGGTGGTTATGTTCAGCAAGATGCTAAATCTTTAGCAACAGGAGACTACACCGTTACTATAGGCGGTGGCGGTGGTAGCAATGGAGCCGGGACTAACTCTAGTTTTGATACTGGTGGAACGCCTATGACCGCTAACGGTGGCGGTCAAGGTGGTCTTTCGTCAGCTGGCTCTGGTGGGTCAGGTGGCGGTGTAGCTACATCTTCTGGTAATGGTTCGTCCAATCAAGGTGATAGTGGCGGTGGAACAGGTTACGGTAATAGCGGTGGTAAGGTAACAGGAGGATACAGTTGGGGACCGGGCGGTGGCGGTGGCGGTGCTGGAGGTGGAGGTGGTAATAGCTACCTGAGTGCTAGTTGTACCTACGGTGGAAGTGGTTACGCTGGAAATGGCGGTAGTGGTAGAACATGGCTAAACGGCACAGCCTACGCTGGTGGCGGTGGTGGGACTGGAAGAGATGCTCAATTTGGCTGTAATTGGAGCAGCGGTAACGGGTCAACTGGTGGCGGTAACGGTAA
>Ga0080013_1005242_pt1 | contig 12214 bp, 18 predicted proteins | sample ETNvirenome_6_85_FD_69236 | JGI IMG/M metagenome (GOLD analysis project Ga0080013, IMG submission 69236) | Marine viral communities from the Pacific Ocean - ETNP_6_85 (SPADES assembly) (version 2) | ecosystem: Environmental > Aquatic > Marine > Oceanic | place: Pacific Ocean | collected 2013-06-19 | reverse complement strand
ATCAATCTCTCTTGCTTCTTCAATGGCTTCCCATTTTGCAGTAGCAATAAGACGATCAACTTCCATCTTAGTATACACCGTTTCTTCATCAGAATAATTCATCACCTAATCTCAAAATTTAATTTCTTGACTTTTCTTTTACGCCTTTCTTCTTGATAGAGAAGATCTCCTGGTTTCAAAATATTCCTATCTCTTTCATTATTTATTTTTGAAGAATCATCTTTAACTATCACAACCTTTGATAAATCAATGGCTGTGATTTTATTTTCAATAATTTGAGTATTATTAGGACACCCACATATCTGTAACCTGTTTGTTGATGTCAATTCTTTTTGACAATCTTTACATCTAATAGTAATCATTTCCTTAAGTAGAATCTTGTTTTACACTCTTCCAATCATTTTTAAATATATCCATTCCAACATCTGTCAATACATGATTATACATCTTTTCAAATACTCCTGGAGGCATTGTTACAATATTAGCTCCATTATAAAATGATCTTGTTACTCTATGAACATCCCTAATAGAAGCAGCAAGAATTTGAGTTTCCTTTATTCCTTGCCTACTATAAAGATCAGCAATAGAACGAACTACTTCCAATCCAGAAATTGAATTATCATCAAGCCGTCCAACAAAAGGAGAAACATATTTTGCTCCTGCTTTGGCAGAAAGAATTGCTTGTGCTGCATTAAAGATAAGAGTTACATTAACATTAATATGTTCCTTACTAAGTTCTCTACATGCAGCAAGACCATCTCTTGTACAAGGAACTTTAATTGTGGCAACCTTACCAAACTTCTTAAACAATCTCTTACCTTCAGAGATCATATTGAGTTTATCGCCAACAACCTCCATACTAATATCTTGGACGCCAATATCCTTAATCTCCTGATATACTTCTTCAGGATTTCTACCACTACGTCTAATAAGAGTTGGATTAGTAGTTACTCCATCAATAAGACCAGTAGAAAAATTAGCATTAATATCAGCTGTGTTAGCTGTGTCTAAAAAGATTTTCATTTCTCTTTTTTATCCTCTTGTTTAAAAATAAATTTTCTCAATTCTGGAGTCTCAATCCACTCCCATGTTTCTTCATGACCATGACGATCAATTTTCTTAAATTGCTTTAATACATTTGACATAGTATTTAACCTAAAATAAAACTGTTATGTTCAACAGGCGTACTTGGGGTCGAACCAAGAATGAGAACTTAGAAGGTTCCTGTGATATCCATTTCACCATACGCCCACCACATTATTCTATCACGAATAGTGGAGCTTGGCAAGATATTGATAAGTGTAATTTGTTCTATTACCATGTATACCCCACCCCAACCATCTATAAGCAGCATTCATATAATAACCAACATTCATTCCAGCTCCCTCAAAATAAGGAAGGTTATTTTGAAACTGATTTTCATTCACCATATAACGAAGTTGTCCTTCTAATGAACTTGGATCACATTCATACTTCTTACAGAAAGATCCAAGACCATAATAACGACCAGAAGTAGTCCATTGAATCAATCCATACCCACCACTGTAACATTTGTCATATGATACTCTGGCTCCACCTTCACATATATTAGGAAGAAACATACTTTCTTGCTTAATATTGCCCATAATGGTAGCAAGAGAATTCTTATCTTCAATAAGAGTTCTTTGTTGAAGATAGGAAAGAGTAATATTTTCGGATGGAGTACAACCAACACATTTCCAACTCTTATCAGTTTCTTTTCTCTTATCCGAAGCATGAGCTATAGTAGTTGTAGTAGCTAATGCAATTAAAATCACATATATCAACTTCTTAAAATTAAATTTCATACCGTTTCAATAAAGATATTATATATAGTAACATATTTTACTGGAAATGCCAACCCCTGATAAGAAATATTTATGAAATGGGAATATAATGGTAAAGAATACCTATCAGTTGAGAAAGGTATAGAAGGTTTTGTTTATATCATAACAAATGATACAAATAATAAAAAATATATCGGAAAAAAATCCTTCTGGACTAGAAGGAAAGATAAAAAAACTGGTCGCAGAAAAACTAAAGAAAGTGATTGGAAAAACTACTTTGGTTCTTGCGACGAATTAAAAGATGATGTAAAATTATTAGGAAAAAATAAATTCAAAAGAGAAATATTATACTTATGTCCACACAAAAAATCAATGTCCTACTACGAAACTTATGAGCAATTCAAAAGAAATGTATTAATGGATGATGATTATTATAATACCAATATAGAGGGGAGATTTTTTGTCAGTGAAAAAAATAACATATATGATGTAGTATTAAAATCTAATTCTTATTAGATAAAATACTTTCAACAGAATCTCTAATACTATTTGGATTATCTTTACTTACTGGTAATACATAAATCATTATCCCAGTAACCCACAATAGAAAAAAACTAATAACAATAGAATTAAGTTTCATAATTTAAATCCAGAAAAAGTATCCTTCTTTACATCCTGCTTGATACCACCAACAATATATGATTCGACTTCAGTTTCCTGTGGAGCTACCTGAAGTCCTTTACTACTAATCCAGTGCTGAGTCCATGGTAGAGGATTATGACTTGCTGGAATATCATATATTGGTTTCATTCCAATCGATTTCAATCTACGATTAGCAATCCATTCAACATATTGCTTCAAAAGAATATCATTAAGACCAACAATACTACCATCTCTGAATAGATAATCAGCCCATTTCTTTTCTTCATTTACAGCACGTTTAAACATATCAAGAACCCAAGACTCTTCCTCCTTAGCAATCTGTTTCATTTCTGGATCATCACCTTCCTTCCATTTGTTTAAAATGTTTTGGGTGATTGCGAGATGTTGGTTTTCGTCTCTTGAGATGAGGGATATGATCTTTGCAGATCCCTCCATAAGCTTAAGCTCACCAAAAGCAAAAGAGCAAGCGAAAGAGACATAAAAGCGAATACCTTCGAGAATATTAACATTAGCTATAGCCCTATAAAGTTTACGTTTTACTTCTTTAATCTCCCACTCTGATGTTGGACAATCCTTCATATCAGATTTCCACATATTACTCGTTCCCCATTGCTGAGCATGATTAATAAAGTCATCATATGCTCCAGTAACACTAGAAGCACGTTCTAGGATACGATCATCAGAAAGAATAGTATCAAATACATCTGAAGGATTAGTATAAACATTCTTAATGATATAGGTATAGGATCGACTATGGATCATCTCCATAAACCCCCACACCTCAATACAAGCTTCCAGTTCAGGTAATGAACAATAAGGAAGAAATGCCATTGCTGGACCCCTACCCTGAACACTATCCAACATAATCTGATACTTCAGATTAGAACTATATATATGCTTTTGTTCTGGTCGAAGTGTTTGATAATCTCCACGATCTTTTTGTAGAGAAACTTCTTCAGGTCTCCAGAAATATCCCAATTGTTGCTTTGTTAGATTTTCAAATGCAGGATACTTATAACTATCATATCTTTGCAAACCAAGAGGTTTTCCAAAAAACATAGGTTGTTTTTTAGTATCAACTTGTTCAGTATTAAATACTGTCATCCCTTTAATATTAGATTGAGCAACTGTCACAAGATTCCTCCTCAGAATTCATAATATCATCAACTAAACTATTTAAATTTGGTACACTTTCTTCTATATTATCATGCCATCCAATAGAATGTGATGGATCTTCAATTTCATCTGTCTTCATATCATGTGTATTCTGATAATAAGAAGTCTTCCAACCTAACTTATAGGTAGTCAGAAGGTCCTGTGCCATTACGCTAACAGGAACTTCAGCGTCTGGGTAATGCTCCGGATTATAGGACCAGTTTCCAGAAATCGCTTGATCAAAGAACTTCTGCATAACTGCAACAATATTAATATACCCAGTATTCCCAGGCATATCCCAAAGAAGCGTATAATCGTTCTTAAGGGTTCCGTAAGAAGGTACAATTTGTTTAAGAGGACCTTTCTTCGACTTCTTAATGGAAAGGTAATCTCTAGGAGGTTCGATTCCATTCGTTGCATTTGAAACAATGGAGCTTGATTCTGATGGCATCTGGGCGGACAGTGTTGAGTGCCTAAGTCCGTGCTCCAGGATAGATGATCTAAGAGACTCCCAATCATGGTTCAACTCCTTATTACATATCTCATCCACATCCGTTTTATAAGTATCGATTGGTAAGATACCATCAGCATACTTAGTTCGTCCAAAATTCTCACAATATCCTTTCTCCTTGGCAATCTCATTAGATGATTTAAGAAGATAATATTGGAATGACTCAGAAAGTCCATGAACAGCATCCCATGCCTCTTGTGACTCATACTTATGACCCAACTTAGCAAGATAATGTGCCAGACCAATAAAACCTATTCCAAGAGATCTCCGTGCCTTTGTGGCTCTTTCTGCAGCAATAACAGGATATCCTTGATAATCAATCAATTCCTCTAGACCACGAACTGAAAGGTCACACAATTCTTCCAATTCTTTATCAGAATTAACCTTACCTATATTAATAGCAGAAAGAATACAAAGAGAAATTTCTCCTAGAGTGTCGTCAATATGGCTAATAGGTGTAGTAGGTAAAGTAATCTCTTGACAAAGATTACTCATATAGATCTGATCCTTAAAGGAGGAATGAGAATTGCAATGATCTATATTCATAATATAAATCCTACCAGTCTCTGCTCTCTCCTTTAATAGATCAAGAATTAATTCTTGAGCATTAACTGTTGACTTGGGGGTGTATTCATCTGACTCGTAACGGCAATATAACTCATCAAAGCTATCGGTCCCAAAACTCTCATACAAACCAGGAACATCATGAGGGGAAAAAAGCGTGATTTCCTTACCTTCGATAAAACGTTCATAAAAAAGTTTTGAGATCTGTATACTGTAATCTAACTTTCTGACTCTGTTGTCTTCTGTTCCTTTGTTATTTTTGAGGACGAGGATGTCTCTGATTTCTTGGTGCCAGATAGGAAAGTGGACAGTTGCTGATCCACCACGGATGCCATTTTGAGTACAGCATCGAACAGTGCTCTCAAATTTTTTGAGGAAGGGGACCACACCCGTGTGCTGTACCTCCCCTCCTCTGATTCTTGAATTGATCCCCCTGATTCTACCCGCGTTAATACCAATACCAGCCCTCTGTGCAACGTATTTGCCAATAGCCATATCAGAACTAAAGATAGAATCGAGGGTATCATCGCTATCAATGAGAACACAAGAAGCAAATTGACGGATAGGGGTCCTAACGCCAGCCATGACGGGAGTTGGAATGTTGATTCTGTGTCTACTGATTGCGTCGTAGTATCTTCTGACATAATTAAGCCTCGTTTCTTTAGTGTAATCTTGGAACATAGTAAGGGCGATCATAATATACATGAACTGTGGAGTTTCAAATATTTCCCCAGTACTACGATCTTGTATCAGATATTTATCAACTACTTGTCTCAGTCCAGCATATGTAAACAAATAGTCACGTTCATGATCTACATATGTACCAACTTTCTCAATTTCTTCTTTTGAATACTTATCAAAAATACCCTTATCATAATAATCAGAATATGCCAACTCAGTAATATGATTAATCAATGATGGTGATTCATACTTTCTACCATATAATTGCTTCCTTATAGCAAAGAGTAACAATCTCGCTGCAACAAATTGATAATTTGGATGTTCCAAATCAATCAAATCACTTGCACTTTTAATCAAGATTTCCTGAATCTCTTCAGTACTAATACCATCATAAAGTTGAATACCAGAAGTCATCTCTACTTGGCTTGCTGATACACCTGCGAGTCCATTACAGGCTTCAGCTACCATGAGATGCATCTTCTCTAAATCTAGAGATTCAAATCTACCATCTCTTTTTTTGACCTTTGTTCCATTACTCATACTTTTTTCCAGGAATTAAACTTAAGTTCTGCTTCTAATCCACTATATGTGTTTGATTCTACCATTTTTTGAACCCCATGTCCAACAAGAACCATTTCATTTATATCTTTTTGATTTATACTACTTGGCCAGATGACAACTTTGTCACCTCTTCTGATACTTCTTTCAACGCGATCGACAATCTCTTTGTTACGGGGTTCATTATCGTAAGTATAAACAATATCGCAACCTTTGAGACATACAATGTCACCGTCACTGCCACATAAAGCCAAACTATTGTCGAGGAAAGTGCTGTCAAAGGGTCCTTCGACCACATAGACTGGTAATTCTTTATCAATTGTATCGAATCCATAAATCTTTGGAGCCTCCTCATCTAACATGATAGTGATATATTTAACATAGCTGTGATGTATAGATCTTCCCTGAAATCCAATAAGTTCTGAATTCATAACAAGAGGAATAATTATTCTCTCATCATCATAATCCAAATTATCAAAGGTAGGTTTAATTGTATTCACCCACTCTTTAAATTTTTCAACATAATAAAATTCCCCATCAAAAATTGCCCTATCATAAAGATATCTTTCAGATATTTGGACATCAAAAGCTGATGGTAACCCCATATTTATCTTTTTCTTAAAGGTGGGTTTTTCTTTATCCACTTTTTTAAATATATCTTCAGGAGTACTAGTTACAAAATTCTTTCCGGTATGCCCACCCTTAAACTTTTCAAAAATATACTCTTTATGTATAACTGGATCAAATTGCTTTAAAAAATTATTAAAGGAAATATTTAATCCACAATTATGACATTTAAAATTTGTATTATTCTTAACCTGGTAAAAATAACCTCTTGCTTTATTTTTATTCTTCTTAGAATCACCACATAGGCAACACCTGAAGTTATAAAGGTCTGGTTTTATTTTTTTAAATTTCTGGAGCCTTGATGATATAGAATTGATGTATTGAACATCAACATAATCCATACGAATCTATCAACTACTTCTATCTATTATAACCTGATGGCTACTAGATGACAAGGTATTACTTAAAACTTTCTGTCCTGCAGGAGATACGATGAAACTAAGAATACTAAGAGCACCAAAAATAGTCCACATTTTCTTTTCCATAACTCTAAGACGCTGATCAACCAATCTAATATCCCTTTCACAACCCCTCTTTATTTGATCTGATTGACGATTAACTTCTCTATGAAGGCTCTCTATTTTCTCAAACAATACTGCATCTATTCTATCTTGTTTTTCTAACTTCTCATTATGGACGGCAAGAAGCTGCCCCATCTTGATGGAGTTATCTTGTAATGATTCTACAATTCGTTCTAACCGCTCTAGAATAGCAGTATTAACATTATCACCCATTATCCTCTTTCTTCTTCCAATTCTTTCTAAGTCCCTTCTGGTAAATATATCTCTTTCTCATTGGCTTAATAACTGGATCAAACCCAGCTGTTGGTCCCTTTACATCAGAAGAACCGGAGAATCCACCACTACCACCAGGAGCATTAGCAACCATCCCATCCTCTTGAATCATCTCTTTTATTCTATTAAAAAGATTCCTATTCTCCATTTGATACTTTCTCCAACTCCTTTAAACAAACCTCATCTATATCAATATCATGGATATAACAATGCGGAAATTCAGGAAGCTTATTTAAAAAAACAATAAATGTTTTAATTGGCGACCAAAGATCTTCATCAATCTTATAAAATAACATAGGAGTAGTAGCATCACCAAAAATATTATACAAAATAATAAAATGATTTATTAATAGATGAATTTTTAGTTCACCACTACTCTTATACCTTTTAAGTAACCTTTTGATGTATTTAAAGTGTTTTAAATCTTTATCAAAATCATCTCTGGTTACTGCTTGAGGATTTTCATAATGTTTAATGGCAAAGAGGAGAAAGTTCTCCTCATTCAATTCAGTAAATTTCATTTAATTCATTAAGCAACTACAGTGATTGTTCCAGCAGCAGTACCCTGAGTACCAGAGATAGCAACAGCTGAATCACTTGCTGTTCCAGTTGCATCCTTCATAGTAGCACCACCTGGCTTCAGAATGTTCTGAGCAGCTATGGATAGTACGTCATCTGCGTCAGTTGCTGCGTTAGCAGCAGCGATTACGAGTGAGAATACTAATTCATTAGAACCTGTTCCACTAGCATATACTAATGTGTGATTAGCATTTGTATCATTAGTAACTACAAGTGTTGGACTTCCAGTAACTGTAACAGGTTCGTTGTATCTAACTCTAACAGAGAGAGTAAATCCAGCGGACTTATCAGCAGTTGTTGTAATCCATTCTACTTCAGTTACATCAGCTGCACCAATATCAGTTGAAAGACTACCAATACATGCTAAAACTTCTGCTTGAGCACTAGTGTTACCATTACCACTCCACGAAGAGCCAGCTTCTCTAACCCAACCAGACGCAGTAGCATAAACTTCCTTCTTTTCAGCAGTAGTCAGCCACTTTGGCTTAGACTCATCTGCGTCAGATTTTCCCCAAAGTGCCATGTTTCTCTCTCTTGATTACTTTGATATAGAAATATTTATAAAAAATATAATACCTATTATACTATAGATATGCCTTAGAAATATTAGTAGCAAAACCAATTACAGTAACTCCAGCAGCTATTACTGCAGCAGCACCAATAACCCATTTTTCTACAGCCTTAAGTCTCTCACGCAACTCATCTTGCTTTTCCTCAAGACGTTCTATCTTTAATTGCATCACAGTAATACGAGTCTCCTGTGAAGCATCGAGTCCAAGTTCAGTCATGATACAAAATCATCAGCGGTTTCTGTCTTACGAGCTCTAATTGCTTTTGCTACTTGCTCGAACAATTGATCATCAACATCTGTCTTAGTAGTCTTAACTGCTTTAGCAAGAACTGTTAAACAAATTTCAATCAATCTCTCTCCAATTTCTGCATCATCAGGAATTGCACCAACAGCATCTTTAATAATCTTAGACGCAAAAGGTAAAAATGATTTCAACATAATCTCTCAATTTTTAATACTGCATATCTATATAGCGAAATCAGTTTTTATTTGATACCCATTTACCATCCACTAATTTCTTAACCTCACCAGGTCTCAATCTATTCTTTTGCCTTTCCTTAGCAGAAATTGCATCCTTAGTAAATTCTTTCCACTTTTTACCGTGCTTCATACGAAGATCACGTTCCGTATTTGCCTTCTCTTCCCGGGCCCTTCTTTCTTTATACTTAGGGGTATCAAAAGTATCCCCATACTTCTCTTGAATACCCATCAATCAAGTCTTCCCCCTTTAAATCCAGGAATGTTTTCACCTCTAACTGACTTTGCTAATCGATCTCTATCTGAATCTGAAGAAGTATTTTTTCCACTCCTCTTAAGAGGAACTGGCTTATACTGTGGTAACTTTTTCTTCTGTTCTTCTCTAGCCTTATGCTGAGCTCTCATTGTTTCAATTTCATCTTCCTTGAAACCTTCAAGTTGAACTTCTTCATAAGCATACCTATCATCAGACTTACTGGTATCACCTTTCTTTTTAGCAGTCTTAGCAGCAACAGCATACATCACATCAGGAGCATCTTTACCATACTTCTTAACAAACTTATCCTTCTTCTTAGTTAAAGCTTTAATAACTTCACTCTTTTTCTTATCTACATATCCCTCATCTACATGATCAAGCTTTGTATATCTTTTATCACCAGATTTATATTTTTGCCAAGCTGGAGTATTTGCCTTCTTATCAGCATTTGATACCCTATAGCGATTATCCTTAGGCTTTAATGGATTACCCTTTTCATCATGTCCTGGATAAGTTGCTTCTTTAACTTCAGTTTCTTCTTTATTTAATTTCTTTTTCCAACCCTTTGCCTTTCTCTCATTCTCAAGATTATAATCTGCACCAATTATATTTTTACCATACTTATCTTGCTTATGACGAATCATACGCTTATGACGATCATACTTATCTAAATCTTCTTTCTTCTTTTTATCATCAAGTATAGTAATCCTTACTTCATCCAACTTATCTTTATGATGTCCACCACACTCAACACATGGATTTTGATGACCTACTCCACCAGGTCCACATCCCTTACAAGTACAACCATCACATTTACCTTCTTCACCCTTCTCAGGATTGCGTTGGTAACCTTCTTTCTTAATTTTTGACCTTGCAATCCTTCTATCAATACTTACATCATGATCTAAAGCCTTCTGAGTACCTTGAATATCATTAAGAATATCTCTACCCTTTCTAATATTCTCCTGTTTCTTTCTATCCTTATCAGTCATAGAATTTTTAGATCTATCAGAAGCAGACCTTAACTTTTTAGTTCCAGGACTTCCTAAAACTCCTTCTTTTATCTTAGTTTTTGAATCAACTTCAGTCTCAATTTCTTCTTCACTAATAGAAATCAATTTACCACCCATAGAAGCAATCACACCCTCCATCTTATCACCCAAAGGAGGATTGATGGTGACTTTATTATTTACAGTTTTTTCCTTTACTTCTCGTTTAGACTTAAGATCAGTAGTAGGTTTTGAATTACTAATATCTTCAGGAACACCTTCCACTTCACGTAAGTCGTATCTCCAGTTAGAAATTTTGTCCATTAATCAGATACTCTTTTTCTTATATCTATTTAGAAACTCTTTAATATTAAAATTATTAATCTTTTTCTGTCCTGGAACTGATGACTGTACATTCTTTCTATAACCAGAAGTTCCTACAAGAGTATTTGGATGTTTTTCATCCCTCATTCTTTTCTTCATACGAACTTCAGTATATTCATTCAGATCTTTAATCCAAGACTTGAACATGATATTATTTTCTGTTACACAAATTAAATAATTAGTCCCTCTACGCATCACCTTACCAATCAAACCAGTATTTAAATTTTCAACTAATTGATTAACTTTAAAAATCTTACCTGATACATAATTCTCTCTAAGATTTTTCCAATCAAACTTAGGTGCAATCTCCCAGAGATTCCAACCTTCAAACACATTCATTTGTGTACGAACTGTATTAAAAAGTTGCTTTGTTATTTTATCATCCAATGAAGTAGGAATACCTTTGCGGAATGAATCGAAATCATTTTCCGCAGCTGCTAATCTCATTTTAGATGCGGACATTCCTTCTACACCATGAATATCTATAATATCACCCAATGCGGCTCCATCATCTAATACAACACTAGTACCATTAGATGCCATATATTCACTCTCTGGTAACCTAACACCATTTAAATATACATCAATATATCCTACTGTATAAGTTAAGCTAAATGTTGTTTGTCCAGCTGTTGCTGTAAATGTGGTTTTATCTTCACCATCAGGATCTCTTTCACCTGCAGATATAGTTTCTAGATTACCAAAATTATAAAGTTTACCATTATAATTCTGCGATAGTTTATCAAACTCACTTAACCTATCATCACCAACTACAATCTTTACATTATTAAATCCATCATCATATGCTTGCTTTAAAGCATCAAAGATTGTCTTTGCATTTGGATCATTAACAATATGAGTAGCATAATCTGGGAACATCTTTCCCATAACTTCAATTTTCTGTTCTGGTTCTAATGGATTCTTCTTAGAATCTTGAGACCTTGAAGGATATATTCTTAATTGTCCACCACCAGATGCTTTCTTTGCAGTATCTAAAAGTTTTTTATGTCCAACTGTAGGTGGATTAAATCTACCAAACACAATGGTCATATTACCACGACCCTCTTTGGGAGAACCATCAGCATTTGATGGTGGAGGAGGAGGAGCGGATCCTCCAATAGGAGAAGGTTCTACCTTAGAAGAAGTATCAGACTTTACTGGTTCTTTTTCAATTCTCCTTTCCGTTTCTGGATTCGATTTAATAGAACCTTTTGGATTTTCCTGTTTAACACCAATCTTCTTTGAATTGGCCTCTTCAGCTTCCTTCTTATCATATATTTTTAATTTTCCGTGATCAGTTTTCGCTACTATTCTTCCAGTATGATCAATCCAATTTCCATGACCATCACCCTTCCATCCCTTACGAGCAGCATCCTTCGCCGGTTGGGAAGGTGCTTCTGATAAAAAATTAAGAAAAGATTTCATTATTATTAAATGTTTTCATCTTTATATATTTATATTAATCATCTTATCTTCACGATAGGTTTGATTACGTTGCTGGTGTATCTCTCCATCGTAATATCTTTAGCCTCTACCTTCTTTATAGCTAGTATCTCACCAAAGTCTTGTTGGTTTCTTTCAGTTTGAAGAAAGATAGTAT
>Ga0080013_1005241_pt1 | contig 12214 bp, 16 predicted proteins | sample ETNvirenome_6_85_FD_69236 | JGI IMG/M metagenome (GOLD analysis project Ga0080013, IMG submission 69236) | Marine viral communities from the Pacific Ocean - ETNP_6_85 (SPADES assembly) (version 2) | ecosystem: Environmental > Aquatic > Marine > Oceanic | place: Pacific Ocean | collected 2013-06-19 | reverse complement strand
CAACGTGTCGCTGTGAGTGCAGTCCAACAGGGATTGCAACCTATCCTCTACGTATTCCACCGCTTCCAACTTGTCCATCGGGGCCTTCTCGTTCTCTACCATATCAAGGACGTTGTGCTCTACGAACAGGTACTTTTCCTCGCTGAAGAACCAGTCCCTCGCCTTGCCTAAGTCTATCAGTTTACCCACTGCCCCGTGCCATAGCGTTCTCATGCTATCTCCTTTGCCCTGCTATCTGGTTGGTTGTCTTCCTCTGCTCCGCATTTATCGCAGACGGCCACGGCACTCCTTAAATGGATGTACTCCCCTGTTTCGCATTCGCAGTCCCAGAACCTGCCATCTAAAGGGCCAACCGCAGGATCATTACCGTATTCCTCGGCCCAAAACGAATAATTAATTGTGGCTGTCCGATCTTCCATCTGTACCTCCTGCCCCCCCTTCCGGGGGGGCGAGTTAACTACATCGACTGATCGTTCTTAAACCGAAACATCCCTGACTCCACCATCTTCGTCAAAGAGTTTCTCTCGTAGGTCTTCAAGAGCAGTGTAGCATAATGCGTAGGGATCATCTGGATCGAAGACTCCTTCCATCTCCGATACAATAATATAGTCCTGTACACGCTCAATATACAACTGTATATCGGTTATCGTATCTTCCATCTGTACCTCCTTTGCCCCCCCTTCCGGGGGGGCGGTTAACCTACCTGCTACATTCGGCACAATCCTTAACTCCGCATGATCTCCCGTCCTTGTCCTGCCACTGTTCAAAGTATATATCCTTCCATATTGCGTGGTGCTCGTTCAACTGCTTCAACTTTTCGACCTCCTTTTCCAGACGCTCATTCTTTCCCTCCAGTTCTGCGATCTCATTCCGCAGTTTACTCTTGATTATCTCGTCCTTATCGATCCGGTCTGACCACGCCTCTATTGCCATATCAAACGCACTCTCTTTCACCATCCGCTCTGCCATACTACCTCCTTGCCCCCCCCATACGGGGGGGGCGTGATGGGTTAACCCGCTGCCTCGGCTCTTGCCTCTGCGTACTGGACCAGATACTCAGCGATCTTCTTAGCATCGGTGGATGCCCGAACGATCTCGTGCTTATCCTCCTTCAGTTTCCTCAGCCACGATGCGAGGTATGAGGCCGTGTCATCTACCCGCTCCAGTTGGTATCGGGAGCAGGCGAATGCCGATGCTATCTCCGCTCGTAACTCCTCCCGTGCGTACTCCTCAGTCCCGAAACCTCCCTTGAGGTTACGCTCTACCCGCCCATCCGCTCCGGTCCAGTGGGCCATCTCATGCAGGGCCGTGCCGTAATAAGCGGAGGTGCTATCGAACGCCTCCCGTGGGGGCAACTGGATGTAATCCTCAGACGGGCTGTAATATGCTTGGCTACCCCCGTGCCGTACATCTGCACCGCTGTTATCGATGATGGTCTGGGCCTCAGAATGCAGGGCCACTTGATCACGGGGCTCGACTACCAGATCAGGCGTACCGCCCAAATCCTCATAGTTAAAGACGGTATAGGTCCGCATAAACGGGATGGTCTTTGTCTCCTCCTCGCCCGTGACCTTGTCCTTCGACTTGTACCTGTTCATTTTCCAGAATATGATGGGAACTCCCTTGCCCTTGCAACCTTTGACGCTGTATCCCTTCGATACCGCACCTTTAAACGTGGTCCATCGGGGATCTTCCTGTTTCTCACAGCCCAATCGTACCGTGTTGATTCCGGTGAATACCCATCCGGTCACCGGATTGTTCGGGGCTAATCCTCCTGCCCACGGCTTACGCCACGGGATCACGCCATCTTCGAGTGCTTGCACTATTCGATCAGTCACCTTTTGATATGCGTCCATTATAGCCCCCACGTTGAGTATATTAACATCCACAGCAGGGCCAACAGGCCCCAAGAAATGATGAACAGATACCTCCGATCTTCATTACTCATGCTACCTCCTGCCCCCCCGTATGGGGGGGCGAGTTAACTTAATCGTTACCGCCGTGGAATGCGACAATCTCCTTCAACTCTGCGATCTCCTGCTCATAACTCTTCTGGCATTTCTCGTATCCTGCGATGATCGAGATGAGTCCCTTGAACTCATCGTCTTTTGTGTATCGCTTGTTCGAGGGATTCCAGATGCTTTCCAGTCGATACCTGATGTTCCAATGCTCGTTGTCAGTCATAATACCTACGGTATCGTTATTCATTTGCTACCTCCTGTGACATTCTCCTGAGTAGTGACGTTAGCCCGACAATCATGTTCTTCGAGGTAATCCTCAGCCTCTTCATCGGATGCGAATGACTGGCAAGTACCATTGTATAGATTCATGTACTCATCCCGTAAGCACCCGTTCTGATCTCTATAAACATAGGCCCAGTCCATATGAAACAGGTCCATCTGTACCTCCTTCTGCCCCCCCTTCCGGGGGGGCGGGTTAATTAATCCAAATCTACTGCGTAAACAGAGGAGCCTTTGAAGATCGCCCCGTCTGATCGATTGACTGGGAACCGAGTGTACCCAAGGTCATTGCGGTACGGGCCCTTGGTCACAAACGTGGGGCCCTTGTACGGGTTATAGGTGACCGGAATCTTACGGGCAGGAACTCCGCTCGAATTGATCCAATCCTCACGGGCCACGGGGCCCATCACCGTTCCCACGATCCCTGCGTGCACGTTCTTCCGCTTGTCCCTGATAACCCGCTGACGGCCCGCCTCGCTGACCTTGAAGATAACATCCTTGAGCGTCAGGTTCCCTGCGTGGGCAAGAACTCTGCCCGTCTTCAGGGACTTGAGGGACCAACAGTTGTTCGTCAGGTTCCGATACACGTACACCCTCTGCCCTACCAGATCACCCGTGGGCCTGTTGTAATACCTGATCATACTACCTCCTTTGCCCCCCCTTCCGGGGGGGCGGTGATTAGATTAACTTACCTTAGCAATCAGCCCATCTTTGATGGTCACCTGAGCGAAAAATTCCCTCCGATTATTTCCGGTGATATGGGGGCGGTTCGATCCGGTGAGTACGCCATCGTCCCGATATTCGGGGCCGAAGATAGAGGTCTCCATATACTGCAACGGCTGACCGATCTGGGCTTTCATATCCTTCTTACTGGCATAATCGAATACTAACATCTGTACCTCCTTGCCCGGGGCGTGAGCCCCGGGCGGTTAACTTATCCACCACTGCTTATCTCCTTGCCATCCACCACCGCACTGCTCGGTATCCATCTGCGTTGCAACTGCCGCTTCGTCAGTACATCCGGAGAGTCAACCGGAGAGTCAAACAGACGGTCTTCGTTTATTCGTGCGATCCGCACCAGTTCCACGATCTCTTTGTTTAGCCGTGCGATCTCATAGTTCAGCCTGACGATCTCACGCTTGCGTTCGAGACTACGTTCAAATAACGTCATCATCTCCTCCTTAATCCGGTGGAATTACCGGAAGCCTATGCGGGGCCACGAACCCCGATGCCCGCTGACGGGACATAGGCCAATCATTAGCACTTACTTATCCTCGTGCCGATCAAGCCGTCCCCACGGTCCCCCGTGGATATACGCTTGCAGGATTAATCGAATCATCCCAAAGGCCCAGATCGGCATCAGTGGGGGATTCAAAACCCGGTGCGGTGCGTTGCCTGACCGCCCCAACCTCGGCCCAATTGCCTATCACGGGGGGGGCAGTCGTACGGCTCGGGGACGCATCCCGGGCGGTGGGCCGCAAGGGCCTCATGTCTTGGCGTACTCTATATTAGACGACAAGGGTTCCACCTTGGTTCCATTTATTTTCATATTAGGTAAAATAATCATACTATCCCTGTCCGGTCAATCCCGGCTAAACCGTTGGGAGGGAGAGCGAACAGGGCAGCCCAAACTGCCCGGAGAGCGGAGGGCAGGGGGCCACGGGAACAAGTACATTTTCTTTCCCTGCCCGATCCCTTTGGGGCCCTTTGGGCTCCCAGATTCACCTCAAGTAAAGGTTTAGGTAAACGCCGTAAGTCCCTTTTTAGAGGCTAAATCGCAGATCATAAGTCATTGTAGTTATTGGAGTTACGCCATCGCAAGTCCAAAAGTCGTTGCCCGTTAAGGCATCTACCTGCCCGCTGACGGGACGCATATGCCGTAGTGACACTCAGATACCTATGGGCATTGTGCCCTTCAGGGATGCAATACTTGGGTTTACATAATGTATATATAAGTCATTGTAGTTATTAGACTTACGTCATTAGAATCGGTTTATAACCTGTTGTAGTTATTGGACTTACAACGGTAAACATCCGCTCTACTCTGGTCAGGCGGGGGGCGGTCTGGCCCTGCTCTGGCCCTGCTCTGGTCCGGTCAGCCTGTACAGATAGGGATAGGTTTGTACAGTCCTGTAGGTACGGTCCGGTCTGTACAAATGGGGAGAGGCTTGTACAGGCTGTACAGATGGGGGGCTATTTGTACGGGGTCGGTCGGTCGGTCGGTCGGTCGGGGGCCGGGCCGGGGGGGCCGGGGGGGCCGGGCCGGGCCGGGCGGTCTCGTTCTGGCGGGCCGACTTTGATCTGTGGTACGGGTTGACACCCCGGAGGGGTGGAGACGCAGTACCACCCCTATCTCCTCCGCACAATTTTTTTTCATATAGAGATTCGTCTTGACTATCCTCTCCGGAGATGTTATGATAATGTTACCTCTCCATCGTTGTTGGGGTTGCTGGTGCATCCGGTGTGTCCGATGCTTATGGCCCTAGGCATTTAAGGGTTTTTTCCTTTTACCTTAAACTCGGGCGCACCGGATTTTTCACTACTAATCAAGGAGCCGTATGCGCCCTCCGAATAAGAAATCGAATGATAAGCCTATCCCGGGCTACAGATCTCTTTTTGATGAGGAGGAATCATCTTTCATAGAGGATTTCAAGGACAGATCTAACAAGTGGATATCTATGGAGCTAGAGAGGATGAATAAGGCTTTTGTTGATAACGCTCCTGACAGTCGCTCATTAATCAACAGGGCTCAGTTAGGTGCGTTGATTACTATTGCCCGGGATCGCAAGATGTTTTATTTAAAGTATAAAGATGATGTCACAGGAAATGTCACAGGAGATGTCACAGGAAATGTCACAGGAGATCTCCCTACCTCTGAGCAAGCGGGTGGTGATGTTGTTATTTAATTTCATTCCCCCCCCTTGAGCTTTAGCTCCTCCCCTTCGCACCCCCTCCTTGATGCGGGGGGAGTAAGAGGGGGGTTTGTGTTTGTAGTGTAGGTTGTAAAGTCATATACGTGGTCCTGTTGGTGGTCCTGACGGTGGTCCTGAACTACGTTTAATATGTTGGCTCCCAAGGGTTTATCTGAACGCCTTGGTGGTCCTGTTGGTGGTCCTGTAATATTGAGGTATTAATTATGGCACTTGGGACTGGAATACGTGGATTGCAGAAGATGTTGGGGTTATCTAGAAATGCAATGGAGGAGTTATTATCTTCCGATATTAGTGACGCTCATAAATTTTTAAATCCGGAGCAATTCAGCCTACTTTCAAATGAGATGGCAAAGGTAAAACAGTACCAATCTAACCTTCCTACACAGCTCTCTGATATAAGGAAATATGAAGGCGAGGAACTATCTATTGCTGAGGAAGCTCAGGGGCTACCCCACGTTTGGGACCCTAAAAAGTCTTTTGATGCGGACGCAGCAGGAAGCGAGTCTGATATATTTGGTATCAATCCCCGCACTGGTTTGCCCGTGTACTCTAAGTATGGTGATGCGATAGATGACGGATACTGGGTAGACGAGGCCAAAGAAATTCTTATGGAGCATCCGGGCTTCGGGGCGGTAGATGCCTTGGGGCAAAGAATTTCTACTAAGGGAACAAAATATACCAGTGGGACCTCTGCTTATCGGGCAGAGGGCCAGTTAGACACCCCTATGTCAGAGGATTTCTTAAAGACAATACAAGGGGGGGACCAGAACCTTCCCGATCATCTGAAGGCATTGCGTCATAATATTTTGGATACAGTTTTACAGAAGCCCCCTATGACTGATACGGGCATTGCCAAGGCGGGGACCGCTGTGGAATGGATTCCGGGGACCAATAACATCCCGGGCCACTGGAATCCATTTGAAGTCACAAAGGAACAGTCGGAAGCTATCTTGGAGAACACCCACAATCTTGCTGCGAGGTTCAATAGGTTAAGTATAGATGATTGGGTCTTTATGGATCAGGCTCTTAATGAAGCGGGGCTAACATCAGATTTATGGAAACAGTACAAGAAATCAGAAAAACAATTAAAGAACAGCCCTTGGCTTTGGGGCCCCCGCCCTAATATAGATGAATATGGGGAAGCAGTTCCTCAAACCAGAGGGATGGCCCAAGATACTTCCACAGATGTCAAACGGTTCCCTGACTCTGGGGAGGAACGCCCTCTTAAAAACTGGAAGGGCGAGGAGAGCTTAGTCCTGAAATATGTTTTACGAGCTATCGACAATGCAGTAGCTACCAAGGAAGCAGGAGGTCTTGTCGATGACCCCCGGGACTGGTATCATATGGGGCAGCTCCAAGCTGACTATAAAAAAATGTGGGGCGAGGTTGTTGGAACTCGGCTCTTTCTTGACTTCGTCAACATGATTGGAGCCTCTACAGCCGGGGCCTACCCAGCCAAGAACTTCCAAGCGGCCTCTTACTATGACTGGCTTAATTTTCATAAACAGCTTTTTACTGGTCAGCCTATACGGATGCAGGGAGATGGACTTCCGATGGGAGTGGGGAGAACAGCTACCTACACCTTCAGTGAGGATTTCGCTACCCCAGAAATTGGAGAGCAGTGGCTCTCAAGAAAACAATATGCCCTTGCAAAAGAACACTTCGATGATCTTGATGTAGCAGCAAAACGAGAGAAGGGGGACTCTTGGAGAAAAATATGGGAAAGAGATCCAGTGGATGCTCGTGGTGAAGAAGGCCCCCAGCTAAGTCATAAGATCTGGATTGGTAAAGATCCGGGCGGGAAGAAGTATGGCGGGCTTATGGACAAAGAAAGCCTAGAGGCTTTATATCTAAAAGGGGATTCGATTGGTGTTAATATGCGTCCTCCGCCCGGGAAAAATGGGCAGACCTTTTGGAATCCCAATTATGGGCCCGCAAAAGGGCAAAAACTCGCACGGGTTCCATTTTCGGAAGGTCCCGGCGGGGAAATAGAAACCTTCGGGGCCGGGGGATTATCAGGTCATATGTACGAATCGACCCATCAGGGCAATATGTTAACGGCTATGAGAAAAAAGTACCCTGAGTTTAAGAAGAACCAAGGCTATCCCATAGCGGCTGGTGAGTTTAGACAGCCTGATTGGATCAAAAGGCTTATTAATGGGGCCTCAATGTTAGCGGACAAGGAGATAGGTGGAAGGGCTATGAAAGAAATAAGCACTCTCTTTCGCCTTGATCCGATGGTCGCAACAAAAGGAGCCCACTTCGCTGCTGCTCTATCTGGGAACCTTCAGGCGGTAACAATGGATAAGGTTATGACAAGAACGCTAATGGCCCGTAGCCCAAGTGGTAGAGTAATAGATGCCCCAGCAGATAATACTTATGCCTATCTGGCTGAGTTTATAGCTGATATCGCAAAGGGATATGATATGAATCCCCGGGATCTTCAAGCACTCATCTGGTTAGGCACTCAGGATAAGTCACAGGTCGCAGGAATGGGATCTTCTGCGATAAGAACCCTCGATGAGCGCATTCGGATTACTACAGCCTTTCTTAATAAGTCATTAAATAAGGACGATGGGGATAGATTCACTGTCGATCAGGTCAGGAACTTAGTCCTCAAGAAGGTTATACCCGCTCTGGGCGTTGTTCCCGGTATAAATTTAGGTCTTGACCCTGAAGGTGAGCTTACTGACGCAGAGAAAGAGGACCTATAAAGTTGGCTGATGTTAAGTTCGAGCCTATAAGTACGCCACAATGGGACTTTTTAGCTTCAGATAGCTATGAAGTTCTCTATGGAGGGGCCGCTTTCGGGGGAAAATCTCTCTGTTTAGTCATAGATGCGCTCCGTCAGGTGGAACATCCTCGCTATTTGGCTATGTTATTGCGCCGTCAATACTCAGAATTGGAGGAATTGATAGCATATAGCCACCAATTCTACCCCGCAATGGGTGGAACACCCCGAGAACAGGGCCGAGACTGGACATTTCCCTCCGGATCGAAGATATTGTTCCGTCAGATGGAGCATAGTGAGGACTGGCGTAAGTTTATGGGGCGAAATACCACCTATCTGGGCTTCGATGAGCTTGTTTCCTTCACCCAAGAGCAGTATGAGGGCCTTCAGATCTGGAATAGGGCCGCTGCCAGCGGTCTGAAGTGCTATCTTAGGGCAACTACCAACCCGTGGCCCGATATTAGAGGAGATGGGATAGAGTGGATTATGAACCGCTGGAATATCCCTCGCAGCGTAGCGGTATCAGAGACTATACACCTAAAAGAAACCATAGAAACCCCCAATGGGAACGTCACACTCACAAAAGCGTTTATCCCAGCCACATATAAGGATAATCCGGTGGGTTTGGAGAATAATCCCCAGTATTTAGCGCAGCTTATGCGGATACCGGACGAGTTTAAGAGGCAAGCCTTCTTAGACGGAGTGTGGGGCATCAGCCCGGGGGCCTTTTTTAGTACATTCAACCAAATGGTTCATGTTTTAGATCCTGATGAGATAAAAACGAGGATGTACAAGGAGAATATCCGTAAGGCAGTGGGGATGGACTACGGATCTACCTCCCCTACCTGCCTGATATTCGGCGCACAGACGCTAGACGGTACGGTATACGTATATGATGAGTATTATGTGGCGAACAAACCAATCGTTTATCATGCACCACGCATAGTTGATATGATAGGGAATGAGAACATCTCTATTCTTGGCGATCCCTCTATGAATATACGAGGAACGAAATACAGCGACTATACCGATAAGAGCATAAAAGATGAGTTTAGGGACCACGGCGTGTACATTCGGGATGCTAATAATGACAGGCTTCACGGCTACCAAGCAATTAAAGAAGGATTTTATTTTGATAAAGAGTTGGACATTGAGGAGCCCAGCATATATATTTCCAGAAAATGCAGACACCTTATTGCTGATATAGAGGCAGCACAACAAGATGACAAAGACCCCGATGTGGTTTATGAAGATGGCAAGCTCCACGCTCTTGCTGCTTTTAGGTATCTGGTTATGCATATCAAAAAACCTGCTCCGAAGAAGAAGGCTTTAAACTTAGAGAACACGCCCGCTGGGGTTCTTCGTAGACTTAAAAACAAGAAGTCGGTCCACTTATACGCACGATAGGAGGAAGATATGGCAGCGATGGATACTTTAACATTGGCACACCCTGTAGACGATAAGAGAAAGGCATCAGTACAGACTACTAATTTCACCGGAGGGGATACAAGTGATGAATGCATAGATATTCGGGGCTTTGCAAATTTCACTGTGGTTTTTCCTGAGGCTATCGGTGCGGCGGTGGTTGTTCAGGTTTCTTATGACAATGACGCTGACAATTTTGTTCCATTGCACAGCCCCGGTGTCTCAGGGGCCGCTGTATCATTAGCCACAGGAGCTTTTGCTTATGATGTTCCTGAGTTGGCAGGATGCCACTATGTAAGGTTTACGACAAGTGGTACTCCTACTAAGGCTGTAAAGATTATGGGAAAAGTATAATGAGACGCATATGGAAGAAATTCTTATCGCTTATCATGCAGCAGAGCAATCGAAGGCGTAGGTAATGGCCCGACTACTCAGAGTGGCTTCAACATCTATACGCAGGAGATTAGCTGCTGTAGCAGCCACATCTTCACTCTTCGGGACCGCTACGTTCTGTAGCGATGACGGAACTACAGGTACAGGGAGGTTTGCCTAATGGCTACTGATTTTCCGGGAGGGCTACAAGACTTTTCTGTTGTGGCAACTGGCAATAATATCACCGCCAGCAATCACAATACAATACAAGATACTATTGAAGCCTTAGAAGCAAAAGTAGGCATAACCAGCTCTGGTGAATCCTCATCTATAGACTATCTGATAAAAAACACAAGTTCTAAACTCGGCAAGATAGCATCATTGGCAGTCAGTGATAATTATATTGTCGGTACTGGCGGTATGGCAGCGACTTGGGGCGTGAAATCTGCCAGTGAGGTAGTAACAGACCTCGGTCTTGTCATAGGGACAGATGTTCAAGCATACTCTAATAAACTTGACAGTTTAACAAGTACCGTCCCTGCTGCCGCCGACAAATATATACAATATGATAGCGGTAATTATGCAGGAATAACAACAGTAGAAGTCAGGGCTGATCTATTTACTTTGGGAAGTGACGCAACTGGAGATGTGTTCTACAGGGATGCCAGTGGAATACTCGCTCGACTCGGCGTAGGGACTGCTGATGACGTTCTTACGCTTGCAGGAGATCCTGTACTGCCAACGTGGGCGGAGGCGGCAGGAGGCAGTTCCGCTTTCACAGACCCCGTTACTATCACCGCAGATGATGCTGATCCATTGCTAATTATAACGCAGTCTGCGTCAAACACTGGTTTATTACAACTTGCTCAAGGCGCGCATACTCTCACTTGGACGAAATCTGGAAACTCATTTCTACTCAGTCATAGTAATGGTTCAGCCTCGATAAAGTTACAAGATAATAGTGAAGTCACTATGGGTGGCGTATTGGGAATGGGGACTGCTACGGCAGCAGGGATTGGATTCAAATCTCACGGTGGGATTTATGGGTATGGTGGTTCAAGGATTCATGTTTATCCTCAGTCAGGACAACCTCTTATTATCGGCTCAAATACATCATCACAGACCGGCTTAGAAGTGTTCTTTGAGGCTATTCCGGTTAATTTTCTGGTCGAGACATCAATCACCGTTACCGACACAGATCCGGCGTTGACGATTGATCAAGCAGGGACTGGGGACGCTCTCCAGATGTTGGAGGATGGGGATGAGAGGATCGGATACGTCGTTGATGGATCGGCAGAAATACATCTAAACAGGGGTGCAGGCGTAACAGGCGATTACGATTTTAATATAACACAAGAAGCTGGCCACCTTCCTGCATATATCAAATTAGGGGGGACGACTAAAATCCAGTTTGCGGCGGCAGGGATCAATATTACCGGCACGATAAATGCAACGACTGATATACATGCAACCGGAGTGATGAGTCAAAATGGGACAGGTGAAAATGAATTTAGAGGGTCTTTCAAACTTTATAAACAACTGACGGCATTGGCAGATATTCGTTGGCACGGTCATGACTCGGCATACGCAAATTATCAATATGCTAATCTTCGGAATGTTTATGAGGTAACAACTGTTGCCGCCGATGTAAGTACAGACACGGGGATAGATATTCCAGCGAAGTGTATTGTGTTTGGCGTTAGTGTACGAGTCACGACAGCAATTCCCACGGCTACGACTTTCAGCGTAGGCGTTGCGGGCGACACCGACAGGTATGGGTCGGGTATTTCTACAGCCATAGATACGACGAATCCGGGGGTCAGTAATGTTTACTCATATCACGAAGCCGCAGAGAAGGTTGTGATAACACCGAACTCTACTCCGGGCACTGCGGACGGTAGGCTTCGCCTTGACGTTTGGTTGTTAGACATCACGCCGCCGACAGGATAGATCAAAATAGGAGACAATAATGGCATCACCAAATTTGACAGTTCGAGGAGCGTATTCATTAGGTTCGTCCGTCGCAAAAAATCGCCCGTCTACTCATGATTTCGGTACGGTCGAGGAGCCGGATGTGCGACCGGTTTATCTTTGCACGTTGAAAACAACTGCGGAGACAAAATACGAGCAGGGATCGACGGGCGTATTTCAACGCAATAGAAGGCCGGGGGTGCGTATTGATTTAGTAGGTGCAGACGGCAATGCGTACAAAGAGGCGCAGTGGACGGGGCCGGAGTACGAGGCGGCGATAGAGGCGGCGGTGACAGCGGCAGAGGTCTACATCAAGACCAACTACGGAACGGGGGCGTAACGTGGGTATAGACATAGCAGATGTGACGTTTATCGAGGAAGAGGATCTTGCACCGTTAGTAGATCTGGAGATTAAGATCGACGAGTTAAAAATACAGACCGTCCAGAAACAGGCAGAGCTACGCAAGCAAACGGTAAAATTGCGGCGCAAGCTGGGTCTTAAAATGAGCGACAGAATTGATCTTGCACAGGGTATTGCTGTC
>Ga0080013_1005240_pt1 | contig 12217 bp, 14 predicted proteins | sample ETNvirenome_6_85_FD_69236 | JGI IMG/M metagenome (GOLD analysis project Ga0080013, IMG submission 69236) | Marine viral communities from the Pacific Ocean - ETNP_6_85 (SPADES assembly) (version 2) | ecosystem: Environmental > Aquatic > Marine > Oceanic | place: Pacific Ocean | collected 2013-06-19 | reverse complement strand
GCCCAGGTGTAAGGAAAGCCCGCGACGAGAGCCCCGAGCTCCCCGCCGCCCGCCTGGACCTCGGAGGGGCCTCGAGGCCGGATTTTACTACGGTTAGGAGACGGGATTATCCCAAAACCGTAGTCAGGGTGTAGCCCGAGAAGCCCCGGGAGGACCTCGGGTATCGGAGGCTGGGCCGAGCCTCGGGTGTAAGGCGTAGTCGAAGGTGTAGTCACGAAAATGGAGTTTGTATCGTTCCTATTCTTCTATTACTACGTTTTAGTGTGTTACCCGTACGTACACATACAAAAAAGGCCTATACCCCCTAGACCCCCTCTACCCCCTGTTGCTCATGTAGAACTTATAAAGACAAAAAAAGTGTCGTAAGTGTAGTCAAACTGCCATATGCCTCGGCGAAAGCCGCATATAATGACTACACTTTGGCGTAGTAAAACGTAGTAAAGTGTAGTCGAAGAGGCCCAACTGGCCCCCCTCGAGCCGAACCGCCACTAGCCACTGCCGGCCTTTGCCCGACCATTTCGAGCAGCACCCGGGGCTTCTCAAGCGCGTGAGGGCAGCAGCCCCAAGATATAGGGGACCTTACACAAAAAGGGGCTGTTATTACACTGTAAGAACATCCCACCCCCGGAAAGGAAGGCCCATGAACAGACATGAGGAACACGGAATCGAGCTCACCATGAAGGAAGTCGCGGGCTTCGCGGGCTACCACTACGTGTATGTAAGGTCCCTGGTCAGCGAGGGAACGCTACCCGCCCGGAGGCTCGAGAACGGCCGTCGCCGTATCGCCTTGGGAGATCTGCTGGACTACCTCGGAGCCAAGGCCCCGAAACGAGTCGAGCGTGTGGTAGAACTTGTCCGCTGCTTCTCCTGAGGTAGAGCCGCATGGACATCACGGCATCCGACGTACAGATACGTGCGTCAATGGGGCATATCGTCGCCCCCGGACAGCTCGTTGAGATCCGAGCACTCCAGGTTCCTACCAACGTAGGGCCCCGGACCTTCTCGGGCTTCTTCGACGACATCGACAAGTTCTCGGCGGCAGCCGCCAAGCTCTCCAACATGGGAGCGAGTGGCGTCTACTTCACGCTCAACCCGCTCAAGGCCTCGGTAACGTCCCAGCCACGCAACCTAGTGACCATCGCCACGAGGGGAGTCCTCTCCAAAGACGTGGATGTAGTCCACCCGAAGTGGCTGCTCATCGACATCGACCCCGAGAGGCCCTCGAAGGAGTCAGCCACAGACGACGAGAAGGCCGAGGCAGGGCAGGTAGCCTTCGCCGTGCTGTCGTTCCTGGGCCAGCAGGGGTGGCCAGAGCCACTTCTAGCGGACTCGGGCAACGGATATCACCTCCTCTACCGCCTCCAGAAGCACGCCAAGGTCAATTCGACGGCTGTGAGGAGGTGCCTGACGGCCTTGGCCTTCATGTTCGACACAGAAACGGCCAAAATCGACCAAAAAGTCTACAATCCAAGCCGAATATGCAAGATCTATGGCACAATCGCGAGAAAAGGGGCCTCTTCGGACAGCAGACCCTGGAGAGTGACGACTCTGAAGCCGCCAGAGGCCGCTCCAAAGGCCGTCAAGGCCTCTCAGCTGCTCGAATTGGCCGAAATCCTGCCCTCGAAGGGTGTAAAAAGCTCTGCACCGACGGGATTGCTGGATAATTACCTCGAAACGCACTTCCAGGGGCTAGACGGGCCACATCCATGGAACGATGGGGGCCGGAAGTGGGTTTTCCCGGTCTGTCCATGGGATTCCGACCACATTGACCGGGCTGCCTACGTGGTGCAGTTCGCCAACGGGGCTATCGCGGCCGGATGCCTCCATACGGGCTGCGAAGGGGCCATCAGGGACGACAAAGGCACTCATCAGGGCTGGAAACTGCTCCAAAAGGAGGCGGGAACGCCTTTCAAGGAGGTTGTGGACGCCGCGCTGCTGGTGGCGGCCTCCCAGTACCATCTGACGGATTTAGGCAACGCCAGACGCCTCGTGGACTCTTTTCCCCTCGAAATCCTCCATTGTACCTCCTATAAGCAGTGGTTCTTGTACGATGGCAAGAGATGGAGGAGGGATCTGGACGGGGGTATCCACAGGTGCGCCAAACAGACGGCCGGGACCATATTCGCGGAGGCAGAGAGCTGTCCAGACCCCGAGCGGGCCAAGCGCATCAGGAAACACGCCCTCCGGTCGGAATCAGCCCGAGCCCTGTCGGCCATGGTCCAGCTGGCGTCCACCGAGACGGAAGTGGCCGTGTCCTCGAGCCGCCTGGACACCAACCCCTGGTTGTTCAACCTCGCCAACGGAACCATGGACCTACGGACGGGAGAGCTCCGGGCTCACGACCGTACGGACCTGATGACGAAGATCAGCCCCGTGGCATGGGACCCCGATGCCGTCTGCCCGCACTGGGACGCCCTGCTCGACTTCGCCATGGAAGGAGACCAAAGGGTCATCGACTTCATCCACAGGTTCTTCGGATACTGCCTCACGGGGCTCACCACCGAGCAGGTGCTCCTGTTCATGGAAGGTACCGGTCAAAACGGCAAAACCACGGCCTTGCTCATCCTCATGTACATCATGGGAGACTACGCCATCCAGGGGGCTCCGGGGCTTCTGATGGCCAAGAGGGGGGAGACCCATCCCACGGAAGTAGCCGACCTCGAGGGCGCCCGGTTCGTAGCCAACTCGGAAGTCGAGAAGGGCAAGCCATTCGCCGAGACACTCATCAAGCAGCTCACGGGCTCTGACCGCATCCGGGCCAGGAAGATGCGACAGGACTTCTACGAGTTCGACCCCACCCACAAGCTCATCATCGCCGCCAACCATCGGCCCATCATCAAGGGCAACGACGAGGGCATCTGGCGACGGGTCCTCCGCTTGCCGTGGGTGAAGAAGATCAAGAACAAGGATGTCTTCTTCCTCGAAAAGCTCAAGGCCGAGGCCCCTGGCATCCTGTGCAAGCTGGTGGCCGGCTGCCTGGAGTGGCAGAAGACAGGACTTAGGCCTCCCGGAATCGTCCTCTCGGCTACGAAGGAGTACCGGGAAGAAATGGACATGCTCGCGGAGTTCATCGAGGACTGCTGTGAGCTGGGCAAAAAGGAGTTTGTACCCAAGAAGGCACTCTACATCGCCTATGTCGACTGGTGCGAGGGCTTCCGCCAGAAGCCCATGGGCTACAACCTCTTTGCCAGGCAGATGTCCGAGAGGAACTTCCGCAGCCACCCTCGCTACCTGCAGATAGGCTCTCGGAAGAAGTCCATCAGGGTCTGGTCGGGTATCTCACTGAACCTCGACAGCGCCGCCCTCCGGGGCCCCCAGGGTGGCCAGAGGACCTACACATGAGGGACGCCAACATCAGGTCGCGGGCTCGGCCCTTCATGCACGAGATGATGGCCTTCATCTGCCACCCCCACCTCTGCCGCCTCAAGCTCGAGCCGGCCTGGACACTCCTGGTGAACATCCGGGAAGCCACGGTGGGGGTGCCCCGCTGGTGGCAGCGGAGGAAGAACTACCTGACGAAGAACGCGCCTCATATCGTAGAGTTGACGGACGTTATCACGCACAACCCCCATGTCATGGAGTGGATCACTTCTCCGACATGCTTCGTGTCGCCAGCCTACTGGCCCGAGTTCATGGCGGGGAGCTTCCAGTGGGGCCTCATCCCGACACCCTACGAGTACGGGGCTACGCACTTCGGGCACCATGTGCCCTACCGCACGACAGACGGGTCCTACTACGACTACCTCTACCTGCGGATGTACTGCTACGGCATGAAGATATCGACCATGGCCGCGCATACGGCCGTGCCCGAGGCCAGGGTCGAGGAGGGGATGCGCCGCGCCATGATGCGGATGCACGACTACTCGGTCTACACCGTGTGGGCCACGGGAACCAACTTCCGAAAAGCCGCTTTCCTCCCTCAGATGTGGCATGTTTGCGGCAACAGCACCGCCGAAAGAGGTAAGTTCATACGGATGCTGCAGAAGAATATCTTCGCCTTTCCCCTCCAGGCCTTAGATGCCTGGACGCGGAGTCCGCTCATCTTGTCCTACCTGATACACCACACCCCGAAGCAGCCCCGCACGGGCCTGTACGCCTTCGACAGGCGCCTAGGAGACTCCCGCCATGTCCAGAAAAGGCCGCAAAAGCCAGCAGAGCAGCAACCCGGTGGGGAGACCGAGGACGAACTCCAGCCCGGGAGCTGACTACGCGCAATGGCTCATGATGGTCCCGAAGGACGCTCGAGGGGAGGTGTCGGAGTTCATCCGCAACCACAAGCTCGAGACCTACGAAGACCTCATCGAGTTCAACAAGGTGGTCATGGCGGCCATCATGGAAGGGCGAATCACGCCAGTCATCGCCTCCGAGTTACGCCAGTGGCACGAGCTCACCTTCAGCATCCTGGCGGCGAAGAACTCGATGAACGGGTCTCCCGAGAGCGCCTACACAGATGTCATCACAGCCCTGGTGGCCGTGAAGCGAGAGACTCGGCAGATCGAACCCACGTACTTCGACGCTGGGGAGTTGACCGAAGTGGTCGAACCTGAAAAAGTCGTCGTAGGAGAGAAGTGATGGCAGAAGAATACGAGAGATTTCCCGAGATCGGGGGCCAGGTTGAGCGAGATGTCGAAGCCTACATCAGGGGGATGGGGCTGGGAGGCTTCTACCACCCACGGGGTGACAATCCCAAAGCCATCGAGTTCACGTACCCGGGTGCAGGGTGGAATCTCGAGGGAGATGATCAGAAGGGGTACTTGGTGCCAAAGGATGTGGAGGAGATGCTCCGCTACCGTTCCCGCATTGAGCGTGCGATAGCGGGAGGGCATGTTTCGCCTGAGCAGCTACGGCGGCTGGTCGAGATAGGTGCGGCGAACTCATTAGACATAGATGAGAAACTCCTCGACGAACACGGTCTCGGTGGAATGGCGATGGATCGAGTGGGTCTCGCACCTCCAGGGAGTCGACAAGACTACCAAAACCGTGCGGCGGGGGCCGCGTGGAAGGCCTTCCAGGAGTCGCCGGGACGAGAGGGGAAGCCTGACCTCGGTGCGGGAGAACCCGGGGATCTGGGATCGGACGCGAGACTCGCCGCCGTGCTGCACAGGGCCAATATGCAGGAAGAGGCCACCCAGGCGCAGGCGCCCCGGTCACTAAACCCTCATCCAGGGGGCTACACTAGAGCCATGGGGGATCCGGGGGAGTCTCCGGTTTTGCGGCCGAAGTACACGCCCGGAGATGTGATAATAGAGCCCCAAACGCCAGAGCCACGGGGGTATGTCACGAAGGGCTCTAAGGCACCCCAGAGGAAAGAAAGGGAGGAGCAAGACCCCGTCTACCGGAGAGTCTCTTCTTGGCATGAGGGCCCACGGGGAAGTGCGCTGGAGGGGGAGAGGCCTGAAGAGGAAGGTGCTTTTTTACCGCGTAATCCCTACGCCTGGACGGGCGAGGCTCCGCTGCCGGGAGGGGCCCCTGCGGAGACCTTGAGCGATGCCCTCCACAAGCGCAGCATCGACAATCCCTACGGGGGTGTGCCCAAGGCGCCCGTGTGGCACGAGAAGAAGTGAACGAACTCTCTGCCGAGGCCTTAGACGCGCTGCTCGACCCTTCCGTGAGCCTCCCAGCCTACGCCAAGGTCATCGACCAGAAGACAGGTCGAGAGATCAGGTATGACCCGTTTGCCATCACGGACAAGCTCCAGGCCACAGTGGTGGGCTACTACGCGAACCCGCCGGTCACTGACATGGGCCAGGTCAAGTGGCTCAACCTCCTGGGCTACCGGCAGGGAGGCAAGAGCCTGACAGCCGAGGCCTGCGGCTACGTGAAGACAGCCTACACACCGGGCTATGACCACGTCTGTATCGCAGATACGAAGCCACGAGCCGAGTACCTCCACCGCCGGGTTCACCTCATCCACCAGAACTGGCCGAAGCCGGTGCGAAGTCCGACGGTGCCCAACCGAGAGGTCAGGCAGCTCTCGTTCAGACACGGGGGCAGGATGCGTATCCTGTCAGGTGAGTCCGGCGCCGTCGGCATCGGGCAGTCACCGGACAGCTTCCACGGCAGTGAGCTCCCCTGGTGGCGGGCCGCCGGTAGCCAGTTCTCGATGATCTACCCGTCGATGATCAACAGGGACCACTCGCAGGTGCTCCTCGAGGCCACGCCAGCTCCCACGTCGATGCCGTCGACAGAGTGGTGGCGGGACCAGTGCCGGGACGCCAAGAGAGGGCTTGGACGTTGGATCTACGCCTTCTTCCCCTTCTGGGACGGCAAGCTCAACCAGAGGCCATGGCCGAAGGACAGCGTACTCACCAACGAGGAGATTGACCTCCTCAACCGCTACGGTCCGCTGGGGCTCAGGAAAGAGAACCTCGCGTTCCGTCGTCTCATGGTAGATACCGATGCGGAGATTCGGCGACACCCGGATCTGTTCAAGGTCTACTACCCGTTCGACGACATCTCGTGCTGGATATCCACAGCGGGCTCCGTCTTCCGGGCCGACACCCTCAAGCGCCACCAGGAAGCAGTCCTTGTGCCCTGGAGGGCCCCGTACATGGAGTACGAGGCCCCAGAGCCCGGGGCTGTCTACGTCATCGGGGCTGACCCAGCGGGCTACGCCGCGAGGGACCATGCCGCCTTCCATGTCCTCAAGGTCTACGATGACCAGTGGACGCAGGTGGCCTGCTTCGGAGGGGTTACTGATCCGGTGGACTTCGCGAAGCGGCTCAACGCAGTGGGCCGGCGGTACAACAACGCACTCCTCGGGGTGGAGTCCAACGGCGTCGGTGTCGCCACTCTCGCGCTACTCCAGGAGATGGGCTACCCGAACCTCTACTACGAGAAGCCCTACAAGCCAGGGCTGGCCGCCACAGTCAAGTCTGTGCCCCAGATGTTGTCCTACCTTCAGGATGCGCTGATGGACTATCTGGTGCTCCACGACGAGGACAGCGTGGGCCAACTGGGCTCCTACCGGGAGGACAAGGCCACGGAGAGGTCAGCAGCATCCGAGATACTCGGGGCTCACGGCAGGGGCAGGAGGCGCGACCGCCATCACTGGGACAAAGTGTCCGCGCTCCAACTGTCCTGTGCGATGGCGCGACACGCCCCCCGGAGGCTTAGGGGTGACAAAGCCCCAGAGGGGCTCGATAACGTGGTGTTGTTCCGCGACATGACGTATGATCAGTTGCAAGAATATCGGAAGTCGAGTACGAAGAAGTCGGCTCGACGGCGCGCGAGATACCCGAAACGGAGGCGGTAGTGGCAGAGCCTAATCCTTTGGAAATGGGCGCGGGCGTTTCCCAGCCAGTCCAGCGTGCGGTCAAGAAGGCGCTACCTCGTGCGGAAGTAACGAGGGGTGATCCAAAGATCACTGACAGTCGTTATGGGAGCACATTGGAAGAGGTACAGGCCAAGCTCGACGAGCCTGATCCAGCAGATTGGGCCAGGGACGAGGAGCGGATGGAGCTGGATTCTCTGGGGAAGGAATTCGGTATCAGGAATATAGGTATGCCCGAAATGGGACGCCTCCTAGAGAATCCACATATATCAGGCTCTCCCGAACTTTCGGCCGCAGTAGAGAAATATCGACGGCTTACGAGGCAGTTGGACGAGAGCTATAAAGAGTGGGAAGGGGCCGTGGACACTAAGAAAGAAGTGCAAGAGCTTCAGAAGCGTCAGAAGGAGCGGGAGCAGGAGCAGGAACGGTTCCGCGAGTTGAACCCCGAGTCTCGGCTGCCGAAACCCCGTTACTAGAACTTATCAGGAGGCGATGATGCCCGACGATACTACGAATTCGGAGGAGCTTGCCGCTTTCGTCGCCAAGCCGAAGGCCAAGAAGAAGAAGGCCCCTGCCAAGCCGAAGCCAAAGGCACCGAAGATGCCAGGTGAGCTTCGCGAGCACGGGAAGCTGCCTCCAGCAGAGTTCCTCCGCAGAGCAGCCATCTTCCTCGCCCAGATCGGCGTTCTCGCCCTCGATCGAGAGGACCTCAGACAACGTATGCGTCAAGTTCGCCAGGGACTGGGCCGAAGATAGGAGTCTCTGATGCCAAGTGGTTGGACGGATGCGAAGAAGGAAATGGGGTCCAAGATGGAGAAGCGGCGGGGCGACCGGGCGGGGCGCACGTTTGCTTCTGACCAGGAGAGGGCCATGGCAAGGAGGTCGGAGCCCGGGAGGCAACGGGGTTTCGGTCCCGATATGGCCGAGGGCAAGGCGATCCGCGACACCGCTGTTGGGAAGGCGATGGGGCGTTTCTTTCGTCCGGGGAAGGCCCGGGAGGCAGACGCGGCAGAGGCTCGTGACGCGGCTTTCACGGAGGCGATGGAGGCAGTGGAAGCGTCTCCTCCCGTAGAGGAGGCAGTCGCAGCAGCGCCCGAGGAATCTGCAGCGCCCGAGACTCCTCCCGGCATGAATCTCTATGTGCCCGAGACCGACGGTACCATCCGGTACCAGCCCAAGGGCGACCCCTTCGAGTACAGACTACTCCCCGACGGGACGTTCCAGGTCATTGACCCGAAAACGGGCGCAGTCAAGGCATCAGCCGCGAAAGGTTCAGACACTCATCAAGCATTTCAGGATCACTACGATGCTGCGATGGGGACGGGCGACTGGAAGTGGCAGGCGCCAGACGTACCAGACGTACCAGACGTACCAGCTGCACCAGATGCACCCGCAGACGCACCTGCTATGCCAGCAGACGAAGAGCCTTCTGAGGAAGAGAAGGCGCGACGATTCCGGGAGGCGGAAGAGGACCCGGGGTTTGATTCTGAAGATCCAGAGGATGCTGCACCGCCTCGACCCCGTGTCGAGAGGGGAGGCAGCCTGGGCCTCGGGTCTTACAATGAGCAAGAGGGTCGAGCAGAGCAGGCTCGTATGCTCAGGGGCAATCGCGAAGCAGTCTATGGACAGATGCGGGAATTCTTCGGGAACGGACCAGGGACATCAGCCAGGCCCTCGGGTATTCCCGAGCCGGCAGCGCGGCCCCCTTTGAGACCCGCGTCAGCGACACCAGGCAGTGCCGAACACCTTGCGAGGGAGCAGGACCTAAGCTCTTTGCAGCGGTGGCTGCGAGATTATGGACCCGGGACGGCGGATAGGCCTTCGGAAGCGGCTGCTCGCAGAGCATTTGAGGCCCACAAGCAGTAACTTCGAGGGAGGAACCGCGTGGCTCTGACTCCGCAGCAGATTCAAGGCGTCATCAAGACGCATCGGACCAAGTCACGCATCGAGAGGCGTGACTGGGACCGGTGGCGTGCGTGGTACGCCGCCGAGTACTGGGGCAAGGACGAGGACAGGCCACAGGGCTCTGCGGACATCATGGAAGAGGAAGATATCAACTTCCAAACCAACTATCCGTATGCCTACATCGACACGATGATTGCCAACATCTGTCCCCAGAATCCCCAGGTCACGGTCATGGCGCGGCAGGAGGCTCTGCAGCCAGCCGCCCAGTTCCGAGAAGCCCTCGTCAATGATGTCTTCCGCCGGAACAAGCTACATTCGACCATCTGGAAGACTGCAACCAACGCGAGCATCTGCGGCCGGGGCTTCCTCAAGCTCGTGTGGAACTTCGAGAAGGAGATGGTTCAGATCTTCGATGTGGACCCTCGCCATGTCTTCTTCGATATGTCGGCTGCGAAGTTCGAGGACACCCGCTACCTCATCGAGGTGACGGTTCTAACCAAGGCCGAGTTCACCAGGCGGACCAAGTCTGAAGACGGACAGCCCGCACAGTACGACGCTGCGGCAGCGAAGCGGGCCAACTTCGGGGGCTATCCTACGTGGCTGAAGGACTACGCGAGGAACAATGCCCTCGTCAACGAGGCCTCTCTCGAGGTCTACAAGTGGGTCACGATCTACGAGGTCTACGACTTCGAGTCGGACAAGTACTACCACATCCTCGATGGCGTCGAGGACCCTCTGTTCGAGGGAGAGCTCCCCTACCGCTACGTCCGCAACCCCTTCACGATCATCACGTTCAACGAGAACATGACTGATCTGGGAGGGCTCAGCGACATCAAGCTCATCGGCTCGCTGCAGGAAAGGCTCAACGAGATCGACACGCTCGAGCTGTGGCACGCCCACACCTCGACACCCGTGACGATGGTGAACACAGCCCTCGTGGACAACCCTGAGACTCTGGTCACAGCCTTGCGGGAGGCGAATCAACCGGGCTCGATGATTGCTATCGAGGGCAAGGCCAACGCCCCCTTGAACGACATCATCGGGAGCACGCCGACCCCGAGCTTCTCTCCTGAGTTCCGGGAGATGCGTGAGAGGTGCAACCTTGTCATCGAGTTCATCCTGGGTATCCCCCAGTACAGCCGTGGTGTTGTCGGCGTTGCTGATGTGGCCACCGAGGTGGCACTGGCTGACACCGCGACCCGTACTCGCAATGGCCGTCGCATCAAGATGACGGAGGACAGCGTCACGAGCCTCGCCAACAAGACCATCGGGCTCTACGAAGAGTATCTTCCGGCGGACACTAAGCTACCGATCAGGCTCACAGACAGCCGCAAGGTGCTCGAGGCCACGCGCGAGACCCTTTCCATGCGGGCCTCGCGCCGTCCATCAGAGCCTCTCGAGTTCGACTACGTCGCTGTGCCGTACTCTCCGACCGAGAACCACAGGCTCGTCCAGCTTCAGAAGCTCCAGCAGTACATGCCATTGTTGCTTCAGAGCCCTGCGGTTGACCAAGAGAAGCTCATCATGAAGCTACTCGACCTCCTGGGCATGAGGGACATCCTCGCTCCACCGAAGCCTCCTGCACCTCCAGGGATGCCCCAGGGTGCCCCAGGAGCGCCGCCAGCGGCTCCTCCGGGTATGGAGGCGTTGCTGGGCGCAGGAGCGCCCCCAGCGCCTGATACGGTGGCCACCGGGGCTCTGCCTCCGGGGATTGAGCCGCCACCAGTTCCGACTCCGATGGGTGGCCCGGGGATGCCCGGATGAGAGACTACAAAGAAGAATACAGGACCTTCCACGGTACGCCCATCGAGAAGAAGAAGCGGGCAAAGCGTAATACAGTACGAAGGAGACTGGCGCGTAAGGGTCTGGTACGCAAGGGGGATGGACGGGATGTCCACCACAAGAACGGAGATCCCTTCGACGACAGCCCCTCAAATCTGACGGTTATTTCGGCATCGAAGAACAGGAGCATCAAATGAAGTCCAGTAAGACTCCCGTTACATCGGGCCAGGCGAAGAAGCCCTTCAGCATGAGGAAGCAGCCGAAGGCGAAGGCGCCGATGTCGACCTTCGATGAGCTGCGTCACAAGGGCCGGGGCTACCTCCAGCCGAAGAAGGCCGGGGAGTAGACGCCGTGCCTCTGTATGATTTCCGGTGTGACACGGGCTGTGGCTACTTCGAGGATATGTTCATCCCGTTGGCGAAGAAGGACGACGCCGTGTGCCCCGACTGTCAGGGGGACATTACGATCCGCATCGGAGCCGTCATGACGGTTGGGCCGATGCCCTCGAAGCCGCTCCGCATCGGGCAGGTAGGGCGTTCGTTCGAGTCTTCTTCTGAGCTACGTGAGTACAAGAAGAAGAATCCTGACAGTGCGATTATTGACGCGGACTCCTCGGAATGGCGCTCCCATGTGGACAGGGCCCGAGAGAAGGCCGAGGCCACTGCCGTCCGCCGAGGCTATCGTGACCTTGCTCAGCAGAAGGAAAAGCGGGGGCAGGAGAAGCGGCGGGAGCGCGGCGAAGTTGACAGAAAAGTTTATGTTTAGTACTGCTCGTTCGAGAGGTGTTGCGTGCCAATGATCCAAGAACTGCTGGCTGGTCTTCAGGAGAACCCTCCCCAGACAGAAGCAGACCTTGAGCAGCTTCTGGCTGACACGGGCTACGATCTCGTACCTGTTCAGGGCGCAGAGACCGAGGCGGATGCCATGGGCGACATGGCCGAGGACAGCGGCGATGCGGTGGAGGAAGAGGAAGTAGTCGAGGAAGATGAGGCTCCCGCGGATGAAGGGCCCCTCGACGCGATGGCAGACATGATGGGTGGGGTGCCACAGACACCGGGGATGAAGATGAACGTCCTACGGATGAAGGTGTCGAAGAAGGCCCTCGACGGCGAGCGCAAAGGGAAGGGAGGGCGATAATGGCGCCGGAAGAAGAAGAGGCGGGGGTTGCGTCCGTAGGGACGCCCGACGAAGGTGCTGGTGCTGTCGATGCCGAGAGTACTGCAAGTCCCGCAGAAACCTCCCTTTCTGCAGAAAGCG
>Ga0080013_1005239_pt1 | contig 12217 bp, 14 predicted proteins | sample ETNvirenome_6_85_FD_69236 | JGI IMG/M metagenome (GOLD analysis project Ga0080013, IMG submission 69236) | Marine viral communities from the Pacific Ocean - ETNP_6_85 (SPADES assembly) (version 2) | ecosystem: Environmental > Aquatic > Marine > Oceanic | place: Pacific Ocean | collected 2013-06-19 | reverse complement strand
TTGTCGAAGTCGACGCCGTTGGTGCCGGTCGCATTGGTGTCCGCGATCTGGAGCGTGCCGTCGGTCTGGCGCTCCAACGTGTCACCGTCGGTCAGGCTGGCGCGCGTCGCCTTGTTGCCGATCGCCTGAGAGACGACCTCGCCGGTCGAGTTGTCGATCGTGAACTTGTCACCGACGATTGAGCTGCTCATTTCTCGTCTCCCTTGGAGTCGGCCCCGTCGGACGGGAACGTCTCGATATGCAATGCCGTGATAGTGGCGGTCACTGCGTCGAGGTCAAGCGTAACCCGCCGCACCTGTCCGACGAGCGGGGGATAGTCCCCGATCCGATACTCGATGAGGTCGCCAAGCTGGACGCCGAACCCGCGCCGCCCGATCGTCGCCTCGCTCGCGCGCTGGCGTTGCGTGTGGTGCTCGCCTACATGCCTAGCGGAGACCGAGGAGTACTGCCCCCACTGCTTGCGGGCGATCTTTTTGGGCAGCTCGCCACCATACTCGGCCGGGCCCTCCTCGGCCGCGTTGACGTAGGACGCTGTCCGCTTGTGCCGCCTTTCAAGCGTGTCGGCTGGACGGGTCGTCTGATCCGGCATTCTCAACTCAACCCGAGTCCCATAATCGCGCCACGGGTCCTCGACCCATTGCAGCGACCGGGGCTGCTCAACGCGCACAAGGTCGGCGTCGATGATCGTGAAGTCGGCGGCGTCGCCCGGACGCGGGCCGCGCCAGATCGGGAACACGGCCATGCGTTCTGTTGCCGGATCCAGCCGCCAGCAAAGATCCGCCTGCAAGGCAGACATGAACTCTGACAAAACGGCGCGCATTGATGGCGGTTCGTCTGACGGAGCGTCCGGGATCCGACATTGAAACTTATCGGTGAACGTGGTCGGGGCATCCGCGGCGAAGGCGGACAGCGCGTTGACGCCGTAATATGGCGCACCGGCGTTAAGTAGCGGGTCGCCCTCAAGGTCCTCAAGGATCGAGTCCCACGCCCCACGATATGGCGGCAGGGCGGCCGGGATTGTGAGGTCTGGAAAGTTGTTCGGGATCGTCGCAAGTTGGTGCGTAAGGAACGGATCCGCGGCTGGATCGTAAGTGGACGGGAAGTCGGCCCAGCCGGGGCCGGACACGCGCGCAAAGACACGGTGGCCCTGTCCGTTTTGCATGTTCGCCGGGGTCGAGTCCTCGTCCCACCAAAGCGGCTTTTCGGAGTCCGCTGCGACCGCCATCGTAACCCTCACGCAGGTTCCCAGGGGGCCCCGCGTCGGGTCGCGGTTCACGAAGGTGAGCACGTCCTCGGAGGACCCGAGGTCTGGCGTCCTCGGGCGGATCGTACCGTCCTCCGACTCCCACCAGACATCCTGCACAAAACACAACTCTTGCGGCGACACCCAGAAAAATGCAGCGTCTTGGAGTTCGCCAGCTACGCCGTATGGAATGAGTTCAACGTACAGGCCCTCAACCGCGCCCGTAACACCGCCGAACAGCGGGCCTATTCGCTTTCCGTAGTGCGCCGGATTGAGCAGGTAATGCCCATCGATGCTGTCGTATGGATGCCATCGATAGGTGCTTGATCCGTCTGAGGTGTCCCATGTGCTCGGCACCCCGTCGGGCACAATCGCGGTCGGCCACTTCAATGAGTCCGGGAACGGCCACAGGCGCAGGGCGAACGAGAACGCCCGGTCATCCCAGCCCGTCGGCTCGCGCTCGACGACGCCGTCCCCGAAGTGCTGCGTGTCGCCGGACGTCTTGTCGTAGAGCCACAGGCGGCACGTCCTGTTGATCCACCGCCCGTCCCTCACAGCCTTGCGCAGATCGGCCGAGTCCGGTCCGCCGGCGGCGACCTTGAACGTCGCCGAGCTGACCCGCGCCAGCCCTTCGACAAGACCGCCCAGGTCGAAGTCAAGGCGTCCGCCGCTCAAGCGCGATTCCCAAAGCGTCATGACCCCGGAGGACGGCTCAGGCGCCGCGAGGGCGCCCCCGCCGGTACGCGAGGACGGGCCGCACCAATGCGCTTTCACCGACTCGCCGTTGAGGTGATACGCGACCTCGACGAGGTAGACCAGATCGAGCGCGTCTGAGTCGAAGTCGATCACCGAAGCTGCTCAAGCGCAAGATCGGCGGTGCGGTACAAGTCCTGCGACCCGGCCGCATCGCCGCCGCCGATGTTCTGGATCGTGCTCCACAACACGAGCCCGCGATCGACGTCGGTGAGCACGGTCGCGTCGCTCGCCGTGCGCAGCGTGCCGAAGTCCTCGCACCAGAGCGTGCCCTTCTGGTAGCCGTGCTCGCTCAGTGCCAACACAACCTCTTCCCAGGACGCGACTTCCCAATCGTCGAACTGCATCGACGTACGCCAGCGCACGATCCCGGGCGGCGCGTAATAGTTCGACAGGGACCGGGGCGGGGCGGCGCTGATCTGACGGTGCCCACGGAGCGGTCCGATCGTGCGCGTGTTCGTCGTGTCCCATGTCACCTTGAACGCCTTGCACAGCCCGATCCGATGGTCCTGCGACTCGTCGAAGTGGCGCCACGAGATGAACGCCCAGCGGCGAGCCGTCGCCGTGCTGGGGTCCTGAAACCCGACCTGGATCTGATTGACAGCCTGGGTCGTCTGCCGATCGGAAAGCGTGATCTCGGTGCTGCTTGCGTCGGTCCATGCGTCGCGATGGAAGCCGCGGAATGACGTGTCGACGTATGCGTTCACGTCGTTGAACGCTGCGGTCGCGCCGTCGTTGCCGCCCTCGGCGTACCAGAGGAACGCGCTGAGCAGGGTCGCCGATCCGAGGTCGACGACGACCGCGGCGGCGGTGCTGTACCGCTTCGATCCGGCGACGTGAGACGCTGCGGTCGACGTGTCGGCGGCGGTGCTGTACCCAAGCTCCTGCCCGATGCTCGTCGCCGTGTGCGTGCCGTTGAGCCACGAGATCGAAAACGTGCCGCTCGACCCGATCGAGAAGACGCCGTTAAGCCAGGTCACGGTGTAGGTATCCGACAGGCCAGCGGCGGCGTTGAGCTGGGTCGCGATCTCATCGCGCAAGGCGCCCGGGGACGTGTAGCGCCCGACCGTGAACGCGACCCCGACGTCTCCGGTTCCCTCGTCGATGTCGATCCACTTGTTCGTGCTGCCGACCTCGAACCACCCGAGGTTCACGACGCCCTCAAGCACGCGCGCCTGGATCCCGGGCGAGTCCTTCGACACGTTCGTCTGGGGCATGTCCGGATCCCAGGGCCCGGACGCGACGATCTGCCCGTCGATCTCGTCGGTCGTGAAAAACGCGGTGCGTGCCATCGTCTAGACCCTCGCCCGCTGCCGGAAGTCGTCGCCCCGCTCGATCCGATCCGTCAGCCGGCGGGACACGGACGTCGCGACGATCTCGCCGTCGAGCACAACGTTGGTCGTGATCTCAGCCTGCCCGCCAACCTGCCCAAGCTCCATGCCGCGGCGCATCATCTCGAACATGGCCGAGACGTCGCGCGTCCCCTTCGGGTCGACGACCATCTCATCGTTGCGGAGGATGGCGGATCGGTGCGTGTCGCGCAGCGAGGTCGGCAAGATGCCGGCGTCACCGAATGACGGCTGCTCGGCGGCGATCGCGGCGACGGCGGCGACGGTCTGGGCGATGACAAGCCCTGCCTGAATCGCACCAACGATGTAGTTCGGAGCCGACGCTACCGCGTTGATCGAGCCAGCGGCGCCGCTGATGATCGTCTGCGAGATCAAAAACGCCTTTCGGGCGGCCCACGCCTCGCGCGCCGCCGCCTTGTTCTTCTTCGCCTGCGCGTCGAAGATCATGCCGGCGGCGTCGGCGCCGAACTGTAACCACCCCGTGACCGCCTCGACGGATGCCTGCGCGGTGTCGACCCGGTGCTGCGCGCGCTCCTCGTCGAGACGCATGGACTCGATCGCGAACTCCCGTTCGAGCGCGATCTGTTCGTTGAGCGTGTCGAGGCGGTCTTGGCTGGCAGCCTCCTGCTCGCCCTGCAACAGAAGTTGCGTCGCCAGCTCGGCAGACTGCGCCGTCAATGTGATCAGCTTCGACGCCTCCAGGGCGGTCAGCTCGCCGGCCGACTCACGCCGCGCGATGTCCTGCTGAGCGAATAACGAGTTCAGGCTGATCGCCGCCCGCGCGTCCGCAACGGCCAGCTTTGCACGCCGCTCCATCGATCGGATCTGGCGCTCGACGCCCTCGGCTCGGCGGACCTCGGCGTCTGCCGCCTTGCCCGCTGGCGACGTCGTCGGCGTCGCCAGATTGCTCAGTGCCGTGGCGACCTCGCGGCGCCGGTCGCGGCTCTTCGGGAAAAATTGCGAGACCGGCAGATCGGGAGGCGGCCCGCCGTCACGACCTCCCGCGCCGATCGATTCGATCCGCTCAGCCCCAGACGCCAGGGCGTCGAGCGCCGCCTTGTTGACGATCAGCAGCGGGTTCAACGCGCTGAGCCTGCGCACGACCGAGAGCAGCGAACCGGCGAGCCCGGGCGTACCCTCGCCGCCCTCGAATTGATCGACGAGGATCCCGACGCCGATCGCCATGTTGGTAAGGCGTCCCACGAACTCGTCAGCCTGCGGAATGAGGTGCTCGCCCAGCTCGTTGCGCACACCCTGCATCGCAACGTCGAGATCAAGCACGCTATCTCGGTACTTTTCCGACGCCGCGAGCAAGTCGCCCGACATACGCCCGCGCAGCTCGTCAAGGCGACGTTCCATCACGTCGACGCCCTCGGAGCCTTGCAGCATGAGATTGCCCAGCACCTTGCCGCCGCGACCCAGCAAGGCGGCCTGGATCCCGACGGATTCGGCAGACTCGCCCATGCCCTGAATCACGTCTGACACGTCGAGGAACACGGCTCCCACGTCGCGCAACGATCCGTCAGCGTTGCGGATCTCAACGTCCAGCGCGCCGAACAGATCAACCATGCGCTTCGACCCGCTGATCGCGTCGATCATGTTCTGCGAGAGCTTTTGCAGCGCCTTGGTCACCGCCTCTGGGCTGGCGCCCGCTCGGCCCGCTGCAAACTGGAATGTCTGCAAGGCGTCGGCGCTGACCGCGGCGTTGCGTGCCGTCTTTGCGATCTCGTCCCCGAGCAGGGAGACGCCCTCAACCGAGCCGCGGATCTGGTCGACGAGCGGGCGAACGACCCGAAGCAACGCGCCGAACGACTGGCGAACGATCTGGACCTTGGAGTGCAGTTCTGTCCAGCTCCCGACCGACCGCTTATTCGCCGTCGTCGTGTCCGTGCCGAGCTTCTTGACGGACTTGCCGACCTTCGCCAGCTCGCGGACGGCGAGGCGCCCGTCAGCGCCGATCGAAATGTTGATCCCGGTCGTCATGACGTCACCGGGCCGGGCGCTTGCGCGCCTCCTCGGCGTGCGCCAACTCGATCACGTCGGCCTCCTCGTCGAGGATCCGAAGCGCGTCCGACAGGCGGGCGGGCTGATTCACGAGCGCCCCTGGCACGAGCAGCGGGCGACCGAGCGAACGCCACGAGCGCCAGGACGCGATCGCATCCCAGATCCACCCGTCGCAGTCCCGCGGCGGACAGCCGTTGATGCTGCGGTCCGACGGCGTGAGCGACTCGCTGACCGACTCCCAAGGGAACTTGATCGGGGTGCGCCAGCGCGGCCGCCCGCGAAGCTCGGGGTCGCGGTGGTTCGCAGGGTACGGGTCGCCGTCCACGCAACGGGTCCCGCCGCATGCGCCAAATAGCTTGCAGCCGTCGCGGTTCCGCCGGCCCCATCGCTTGATCGTCTCCTCGCTCGGGGGCGGGTGCGCACCGTAGTGCAGCGCCGCCCTCAGTCTTTTCCCGCCTCGGGCTCGATCCGGCTCGACAGCATGACGGCTTCCCCGAGCGCGATGAGCGGCTGCCCCGGGTCGTGTTGACCGCCCGCAGATTCGAGCGCGTCGAGCACGTCTGAAACGCTTGCGGGTGCGTCGTTGATCGTAAACCCGTCGAGGTCCTCGACGAGGTCGTCGAGCAGGCGGCGGAAAAAGCGGACGCGGTCCGGCTGGATCTCACGCTGGTAGGCCGCCACGTCGTCGAGGTACGCCTGCGCGGCTGCGACATATGCGCCCGCTTGCTCGGCGTCCTCCGACCCGTCAGGCGGCGGCTCAGGGGCGTCAGGCGCAGCGCGCACGAGACGAGCGGCGAGCTTGTCCCATGCGGCCCGCCAGCCCAGGGAGACAGGTCGGTGGAGGACGGCGGCGGTGTTGCCCTGACCATCCGTGATCTCGGTCCTTTCGCACCCGATGGTGCCGATGTTGAATCCCATGAGTGGCGCTCCGGGGAGGGTTGCAGCCGGCGCTACCCGACCATGATGTAGACGTCATCGCCTCCGGTGGTTTCGTGAGCGGGACCGCTGAGGTCGATCGTCACCTCGTCGTCTCGTGCTCGCGAGATCGACGGGTTCTCGAACACGACGTCTGGGCACTCCCAGCCGATCGTCGAGCCGGCCGCGGTGCCGCCCTGCACGAGCACGGGAACCGACGTGCGCTCGGCGGCTTCCATCGCCCGCACGTTCATCTTGCTGTACTCAGCGGCACCGGCTCCCTGCACGGTCGTCTCGCGGCGGTTGAGCGTGTAGTGATCGATCGCCTGGGTCTGCCCGTGGCTCGCCTCGGTGAAGCGCACGCCCAGGTCGACGCTGAGCGACGCCGAGCCGTGCTGCAACGACACGCCGTTGACGATGAGATCGCCGCCGGTGCGGGTGATCGGAGCCGCCGTCACGTAGGTAGCGGTCGGCTCCCACGGGTAGAATTCGAGGTTGTCGGCGTGCGTCGCCGCCGCCCCGCCGCCCTGGTACACGCCACGGGCCGAAACCGTGAGCGTGTTCCCTGAGACGCCGACGACCTCGAACACCTCGGACTCACACTGGAAATACACCGGCGAGGTTGCCGAAACGTCCTGCGGAACGACCAGCCCGGAATCCACGACCACCGATGTGGTCGAGTTGTTAATCGCGCCGCTGAGCAAGGTCGAGTGCAGCGCGTCGGCGCGGTACGCCGTGAACTCCGCGGTCATGCGGACTTCGTCGGAGCCGGCGGCGGTGATCGCGATGGACGTGATCACGGCGCCGATGATGCGATCCGCGCGCCGGTTGTCGTAGGCCCAGATCGTCGCGGCAGCCTGGGAGGCGGCGCGGTTGTCGTTCGGCGTGTAGACGATCGCCGGGCTCACGGTCGCAGCGTTGGCGGGCGCGGCGCTGAGCGCGGGCGTCACGACCATCGAAGTGCCGGCATTCACGGTCGTGATCCGGCGGATCTGGTTCTCGACCATGAGCGCATCGCCGACGGCCCAGGACGTCGTCGAGGCGACGTCGATCGTGGTCGTCGTGGAGGACCCGGTGTCAACGGTCGTGGATGACCCGGCCGTCGCGCTCGCCGTCCAGCCGCCCGATGTCAGCAGCACCGCCCAATCAGGTGCCGTGCCGCCGGCCCCGCCGCCGGTCGCGTAGAAATCGATCGAGCCGGTGACCGTCTTGTGCTGGGCGATCTGCCCGAGCCGCCCCGCGGTCCCGTGCGCGTCCTGACGGGCGCCGATCGGGGACTTCGCGTCGACGTTGAACGAGATCACACGGAAGGCGTCGGCCGCCGCTGGGACGTCGTCGGCGATCGTCTTGAGCGCAGCTTGTGCTTCGATGTACACGGTCGTGCGCCATCCGACGCTATAGGCAGAATTAGGCACGATATGGCTCCGAGATTGTGACCGAGAGGTCGGTGATCAGGACGAGAGCGGGCGTGCCCGAATCGCCAGCGACGGCGACATCTGACCCGGTCACGACGGCGCGGCGGATCTTATCCTTCGCCGTCCCGGTGCCGCCAGAGTTCAGACCCTTGCCCTGCTCGATCCCGGTGGACGAGTCGCGCAGGAACAGGGTTAACAGGGTCAGATCGTACAGGGCGACGGCATACGCGACCGCTTGGGCCTCGTCGCGCGCGGCCGTCGGTGCGACGACGGCGATAGGCACGTAGGTATACAGCCTCAGCGAGTGGGTGAAGCCGCGCCCGCTGTGCGGGTCGTTCTCGCCGTCGTGCCCGCGCCATTCGATCGCGAGGTGCGGGAAGCTGTTGGCGTGCGGGCCTGGGCTGATCCAGGGATGGATCTCCTTGATGCCGGGCAGGATCACGGGCGTCCCGTCGGTGCCGTCGCCGTCGGTGATCGACAACGCCGAGCGGGTCGTCACCAATTCGCCGTTGAGCGTCGTCGCCGTCGAGCCGGATCCGTAGGACCCGTCTTCAAGGAACTCGCGAACGGCCTCGACGACAGCAGGGGCGGCGAGGAACGTCATCGGGTCGGCCGCCGCTTGATGATCTCAAGCCGGTCGGCCCACCGCTCGGCGTCGCCCATCGGCCCGAGGGCGATCGAGTCCGCGCCGAGGGCGTCCCGTCGCGCGCGGACGATGTACGCCTGCCGGAGCTGCGACAGGACGGTGCCGAGCGGCATCTTGCCGCCGGTAGCGCGCTGGACGGTCGGATCCCAGCGGTACACGGGGCGCTTGCGCAGAAGTCCGGGCACGCCCTCCTGATGTGCCCGCGCGTAGTCGATCAGCTTGACCCGCTCAGGCGTCGTGTGACTCGGGTTGATCCCGAACGTCGCCTTGGTCTTGCCGATCCACGTCCGATACCCTCGGCCCCGGTCGACGACCGCTTTGCGCAGACGACCGTTGAAGACGAGGATCGGGCGGCCGGGGCGCACCTCTTCCTTCCACTCGCGGTACCAGTCGACGAGCGGCGCCCAGCGCGGACCGGTCGCGCCGCCCTCGGTGTCGAAGTGTCGCCGCTGGTGGTTCGCGATCAGCTCTTCGGCGGACCGGAAAAACGGCCCGTTGTCGTCGACCAGCTCGGCCCACCGCTCGACCTTGGAGCCGAGCACCGCGGCGTCGGGCGTGACCGCGATCGAGACGCCGCCGCCCCGCTCGATCTTGCCGCCGAATGTCGACTTGAGATCAGCCACGAAGACCCCCGGTCGGCCCCGGTCGGACCGGAGCGCCGTGGTCCGAGAGCGCGACCGGCCGAGGATCATCAATCGCCATCGGTCCACTCGAACGCCGCCTCTGGCGCGTAAGGGATGTCGCCCGTCCCAGGCGTCTGGTCGATCGTCGTGTCGCGGTCGTCGGCGAAGTGGGAGCCGGTCCAGCCGGAGGCGGCCGCCGCCGCCGTCCCGCCGTTGGCGAGGTAGAAGCCGCGCAGTCGCTTGAAGCCGATCATGATCCGCTCGGCCCTGGCGCGCATGCGGTCGGCGTTCTTGATCGCCTGCTCGCCAAGCGATTCCTTTGCGAGCATGACGCCCGAGGACGTGAGCAGCGCCTCAGCCTGATCAACGCGCCCCTCCATGACCGAGGCCGCAGTGATGTCGGCGTCGGCCGGGGACATCTCAGCGGCGACGACGGCGGCTCGCACCTCGTCGTGGCAGTCATCCCAGATGGCGGTGCCGTTGGCGCTGGTCGGTTTTGTCGACGCGCTGAGCGTCGTGATGCCGGCGGCGTAGCGGAGAGCAAGGGCGATCGTCGCGTTGTACGCCATCGCCTCAGTCCTTCCGCGGCTTCGCCGTCTTCGTCTTGCTCCGGCCCTTCGCCTTGCCGGGCAGGGTCGCCGCCCGGCGGGCGATCAGCTTGCGCCCCGCTCGTTCCTCGATGTCGAACACCTCGCCGGCAAGGGCTCGGGTCTGGTCGACAACGGCGCGGACCTTCACTTGATCACCCGCTTGCGGCGACGACGGCGCGGCGCCGGCTTCGCCGTCTCGGGGTCCTTGACGCACGCGCCGTCGGCGATGAGTTCAGGCGACGGCGCGAACAGGACGACCATGCCCGGCCCGTAGATCGTGCCGTTGTGCTGGATCTTCCTGCCTGGGGCAACGCGATACATCAGTCGAACGTCACGCCGACGGACGCAGACCCTCGGCCCTCCTTCGCCACGAGGACGCCCGCCGGGGTGATCCCGAGGTAGACGGTCAGCCCGGAACCGCCCGCGACGTCGGTGATCGAGATCGTCGCGGTGCCGGTGGAAGAGGTGGTGAATAGGAGCCGGGGCTTGGCGGTCGTGCTGACCTCGGATCCGTCGCCGGTTTCCGCGAGCGTCCACGCGCCGACCAGACCGAGCAGCATCGCCGCGTCGTATACGGTCGCGATGTACTGACTCGACGGCGCCGCCCCGGTGATCGCAACGTCGATCACGTTGGCAGCTTCCGTGCCGGCTGCGAGCGTCAAGACGCCATCGCCCTCGCCGAACTGAATCCCCGCGCGAAATTGACGGACCGTGCCGTCGATTGCTCCGATGGCCATGCCGATCTCCTAAGCGACGACGGTTGAGTAGAGGTAGCCCAGCTCGGTGGTCGGTGCGGTGAACTGCTCATCCCAGACCATATCAATCTGGCGCGTGTACCCGCCCGGGAGGTCGTAGGAGTTGACCCGGCCGTCGGTCGAGCCGGCGAGGCGGAACCGCTGGAGACATGACTGCGGGGTCATCGCCGAGGGCGAGGTGCGCAGGCGGCAGAAGAGGGCGAACTTCCCCCAGATGTACCCCTTCGACGCCGTCTGTCCCTCGACCGCGGTGTTCCGCACGGCCTTGCCGACGTGGTAGCGGTCGACGCCGAGGAACTGTGCGATCGCCTCGTTCGTCAGTGGGCCGTTCGCGCCGCCCTGGTACTTGCGGAACTCACGCATCAGGGGGTGCCGCACGAGCTGCTTGTGGACGAGGTAGCCCACGATCAGGTCCGTCGGATCCTCGCCGCTCTGCTGCGTGATGTTGTCGATCGCGTCCTGCGCCTGCGAGGACGGGTCGGAGGAAGCGTGGCTCCACTGGTCGGTCCCGCTCAGCGCGGCGGTCTTGCCCGAGAACGTGGTCGTCGAGAAGGCGAGCGCGGCTGCGGTGACTTCGCGGATCTGCATGGTCCGCCGAGCGAGGACGGCCACGGCCGCCTGTTCGAGGTCGAGGCCGTCGCCGCGGGCGTAGGCGTCGGACGCCTTGCTCACCTGGGCGCCGAGTCCGGCGGTCTGGAGGCTCCAGCCCGTCGCCGTGTTGACCGCGATGTTGATGTGCAGCGGGCGTTCCTGCCCGTCGACGATCGCCATCTCGTGACCCGGCGATGCGGCTCCGAAGCCGCCCTGCACGTCGTGGAAGTTGCCGACCCGGTTCGGGACGTCGACCGCTGGAAAGACGGAGTCCGCGAGGAACGAGTCCATCGACGGCCCGAGGAGCCTGGCGTAGTTGGTCAGGAATCGGTTCTGCGTGAAGGTGCCGACGTTGCTCATGGTGCGTAGTTCCTAGCCGGATCAGGCGGCGGTGTGGCGTGCGAAGACAAAAGACCCGATGTCACCTGCCGCGGACGTCTCCAGGGCGTACCCGAAACAGACATCCCCGGTCGTGCCCACAATGGCTTTCCCGTTCCCGTCTGACTTGAGCGACGCGCCGACGGCGGGCGCCGTGGCCGCAAACTCGACCTTGCAGATCCCGGCGTACTGCACGCTGTTGAACGCAGCGGTCGAGCTGCCGTCGAATACGTTGTCAGTGAGGACACCGATCACGAGGCCGCCCGAGCCGGAAATGTCGATGTCGTTGTCGCCGTTGCCGATCACAGCGAGCCACGCGGAAGACGAGAGGTCAGCGTCGGAGCGCATGGCGAGGATCTCAGGATTGAACGGTACGGACATGGCTCACGCCTCCGGGGCGTCGAAGGCGGCGACCGCCTCCGGGGTGTTGACGATCTCGCGGTATGCGGCGGCGAACGCGCCGGCGGGGTGTTGACCGTTCTCGGTCAGCTCGTGGGTTCGAGCGGCGACCCGCTCGCGCAGGCCGGTCAGCGCGACGACCGGGGGCGCCTCGCCGGCAGCCTTGGCGACGGTCGGGATCCGCTGCTCGGGGTACACCTTGCGCGCGTGGTCCTCGCCGAGCAGCGTGTACGCCTTCCAGTACTCGCCACGCTCCGCGGCCGAGCAGCGCCCGGCGGCGCAGGCGTCGTCCAGCGTGCGCACCTTGTCGCGCTCCGACAGCGTCTCGACCCGGGCGACCAGATCGTCGCGGTCGGAGGTGACGGTCGACAGGCTCTCGGCGAGGGCTGCGAGCTTGTCGTCGCGCTCCGTGAGCTGGCGGTTGAACTCGGCGAGCACGACCGCGTCGGCGGCGTCCTCGCTCAGCCCGAGGCGGGCGGCGATCGTGGTCATGTGTCGGATCTCCGGGGTCCGGTGGATGCGCTCGGACGCGGCGACCGCCGACAGTCCGGGCACG
>Ga0080013_1005238_pt1 | contig 12218 bp, 8 predicted proteins | sample ETNvirenome_6_85_FD_69236 | JGI IMG/M metagenome (GOLD analysis project Ga0080013, IMG submission 69236) | Marine viral communities from the Pacific Ocean - ETNP_6_85 (SPADES assembly) (version 2) | ecosystem: Environmental > Aquatic > Marine > Oceanic | place: Pacific Ocean | collected 2013-06-19 | reverse complement strand
ACCTCCTTTTAAAGCAAGATTTATTAAGACCCATTACGGCATCTTAATGGAAAGGACGATCGGAATCGAACCGACTTGATGCGGGTTGCAACCACACGCATAACCAGTCTGCCACGTCCTTATGTATATTATATAATACTTTGCAGGTATAAGTCAAGCTTCTTCATGAAGGAATCACCTGCGCGGTTGAATTTCTCACCCGTCAGCTCAAATCTCTGAAAAGTAAGGTCACGAGAGCACATGAGAATGACTCCCTGGTCTATGTCCGTGCCAAACAGCTTGTTATGGGCCATGGCGTACGCTGAAAGCTGCATGAGATAATCCTGTATCCATTCACGCTTCTTCGGCCGGTTAGTCTGCTTGAAATCAATGATTGTCGGTCGTCCCTTGTAGACGCCGATCATGTCCGTCGTTCCAGCGTATTTTCCTGGATAATATAAGTGAACCTCGGATCCCCACACTTCGGTGATGTCGGAGAAGGCCTCTTCAATGATCTTTTTGGCCATTTTCTCCGCCTGTTTCCCTATTTTGGTGATATCCTTGTAGGCGTGTTTGTTCGTATAATGTTCTATATATAGGTGGAGCGCGGTTCCAATTCTGCCAGAATCCCGAATGATTTGCTCTGCTTTTTTCTCGCCAATTTTTTCACGCCACTTTTTCAGGAATGAGCGGTCCTTTGTCTTATTTAGGACAGATGTTACAGACGGTAAGCTTTCACCATCCGGCGTAAGGTACAGTCTTACATCCCCGTCTTCCCGTTTAAGATCCGCGTAATTATATTTCTTTATTAATTCCACGTGGTATTATAACATAAGTGAAACGATTCCGCCAGCATTCATTGTTAAATAAAAATTAGAAGGATCATCAAGAGCGCTCCCCAGTCCTTTTATTTTACCGCTGTGCATAGGATTAGAACCTAAAGCAAATCCAGCTCCTGCAGTTGCTTTAATGTTTGGCCTCAGCCATTTTAAAAATTTTTGGAACATAGAAGGGGAGTCTCTGACTTGCATGTTAACTGGAATTTTTCTTGCCTGTGACTTGATAATATTTTGAGGAACCACGAAACCAGGTTCGGGCATAGGCTTGGGTAAGACCCATTTTTTTAAAGTGCTTGGCTTGACATCCATGTATGAAAAAACACCAGGAATGCCTGGTTGTTTAAATTTAGAAGCTCTAGACATTGCTGCACTAGGATTAGCAGTCCACCACTGACCAGTCAAGGGACCTCTGTAGTCCTTTAGATTTGTCATGTGATATCTTGCTTGATTATATTTCTTGAGCTGATTTACATCTTGCTTTCTTTGTAGCGCGCTATATGTTGAAGTTTCTTTTGGCGAGTGTAACCCTTCTCCCCTGTAAATTCTTACTGTGCCAGGCTTATTTGGATTAGGATCATAAAATGTTGTTTTTCCCTGAGTGTTGATTGTGTCGAAAGAGCCAGTATTTGCATTATAAATCCCACTTCCCTTATGAAACCAGGGAGTGTTTATAGTTGTGGGATTAGACCGTGTTATATCGCCGGTCCTTATATTCCAAATGCCACCTTGGTCTATAGCACCAAATCTATTCGGGCTCCACGTCGTATCTTTTCCCCACGCCATAGCTATCCACAGTTTATCATATGACTAGCCATTTCTTTAGCGCGGTTTGGAGTTTGCTTCGCCCAGCGTGAGTCAAGCATCTGGACTGCTGCTTCCTTATAATCAGGTGGATCTTTTTGAAGGGCCTTCCACATATTGCGGAACTTAGAAACACCATGACCTCCAAGCTGAAAAATCATTTCACAAATTATAGATTTTGCATCGTCTGAAATTTTTAAATCCTTGCATTTCTCATGCGTCTGATTGATGGCTGACTGTAAATCATCCTCCAAAATCTTTTCCAGATATACCTTGTCATATTTCTTTCCGTCTTCCCAGTGGTCTTCCACGCAGAGGTGGCCGAACCCAACGGTCCTTTTGTTCAAGGTATCGCGGTAAACGGTGTCCCTAAATCCCTCGTGTTTCTTGACTGACTCTATAAGTTTGTCATAGTTCATTACATTATCGCCGTATAAACTACACGGATAATCAATCCAAGTAGCATGAACGAAACCGTCCATACAATCTTGAAAATTATGTCAACCTTCCCTGAGATGTGATTGATGTGATTGTCCAGCTTCTGGTTGATGAGCTTCAGCTGCCCCTCGATCCTTATGATGTCCTCGCGGTTCTGTAACATTTTTTCTTCTGCCATATTAACTCACCAATGAAATGATGCCCCCCTTTGCCGCCATACGAGGCATTTGATTTACTGGAGCGTTAGGAACTCCAAATTGATTTGCCAACGCCGCGTCAGTGTTGCCTGCGTACAGACTTGCCGCAGCACTTGGATTCATAGTTTGATTCTGTGCGATTGATGAGCCTGTCGCACCACCACCGAACGTATTTCCAGCGGTAGTGTCAACAGACGTTGGGCTAGTTGATGCTACGTCAGTAGCACCAGTCACCGCAGGAGCGAGCGACTCCTCACGGATTCCTTGTTTGGCTTGCGCCGCTTGTTTCATTTTCTCGAAGATGTTTATTTTTTGTGTCATTTCCTCTTTGCCTGTTTGAGGTCTGACTTTATTCAATTGTTCGCGCATTGATTGCTGGTTCAGTGAATCGGAAATTGTTTTATCCAACTCTTCCAAGTCACCATTAAAATTAGCACCAATAGTGTGTAATGCATTTTTAAAAGCGATTGCTTTAGGTGCTGTGCCATATCTCTTGCCTGTTACAACTCTATGATAAGTTAATGGATTCCAGATTCTTGCAACATCTTCATCAGTTGCTCTTAAAATTGTATTAGCTGCTCTTAAATTAATTGGATTGGTTAATATTTTACCACCGTGTCTTAAAAGTAAAGAGCCTATGATTGCATGATGCATAGCAACTGCAGGTATAGCAGTACTAGTAGCACCTGCTCCGCCTGCGGTAGGCAAGAAAGATTTTAAAGCACTTTTTAATCCGCCAATTTGTGCCCTTCTTGCTATGAATGTACTAACATCAGGAACACCACCACGAAATGAAGCTTCTAGTGTTGCGGCAAATTTTTCTAAATCCTCTACTCCTACAAAACCAGCGCTAACTTCTCTAAATCTTGTTCCTTTCAGTCCACCCAATGCTTCTATAGTTTTCCTATCTGCACCGGCATCCACTAATTCATCCGGTAAATGTTTCATCCAAGGAGAAAGTTCACCTTTTTTACCTGCAATTTTAAGTCCTTCTTTTATCTGTGCGTACACACGATCACCTTTTTGATCCAATCCTAAATTCTTGATAAATCTTTCAGGGTCAATTTTTTTAGCTGTCGCGATATCTAGTCCCATTTTTGATATTGGAGTTCTACCACCTCCTGTAACGCCTATAGGATCAGCGGCAACATCCATAAATGATTTACCTGGCCATTTTGATAAAGCGTTGCTGTATGCTTTTTCAATGTGTCGTCGCATCATTCCCCTGAAAATATTTGGACCAACAAATTCATATAAATGTGTCATTGCTTGCGGTGATTCCATAAGCTTCGCAGTATTAAGCAAGTCATCCGCGTATGTCGTTCCTTGGCTTGCTAACTTATGTTGAAATCCGTAAAGCATGTTTTTTGCATTAGCGCCAAATAATTGTTTTGCAACTGGGCCCTCCATAAGCATTTGTCCATGAGTCCAAAGATCATCATAGCGTCTCAATGCTGCCTGACCCGCTTCGCCGAGGTCTATTTTTCTTACTGCATTTTGAACAGATTGTGAAAATTGTTCCGCAAAGTTAATAGCAGTGGCGTTATTTTTCATGCCACCCATTTTCATTATTTTACCAAGATCATCTAGCATTGCGTCAGCTCTTGCTAATGTAACAGAACCAGGTTCTTGCAATATACCATTGAAAAAATCATCAAGTTTATTTTTAACTACTGTTGGAAGAGGCGTGCCATCAATACCTTTTCCAGTTGTTTGCGCCATGTGCGCTTTGAAATCTGTAATAATTGAATGAGGTGAATCGTCGCCAATTTTTCCTGCCATTTTAACAACTGCACCACGTGCTGTTGCATGGTCGAACCATTCTTTTCTAAGTTTCGTTAATTCTTTTGTCAATTTGGAAGTTGTTAAATTCGCACTTGCACTAGCTGCTTCTGATAATCTGTTATATCCTACTGATGGTGCAATTCTATTTTGCATACTACCTAATATAGTATTTAATTTTTCTGCGCGAATAACTAAATTTTGAGCACCACCTCCACCAATTAAAGGAAATCTTAAAAAAATATTTGGTATGCCTTGAATAGACCTCCATCTACTTACATCACTTATACTTACTATTGGGTCCGGTTCACCGGCTCTTCTTGCCCAAGTGCCATACTCTCCCTTAGGAATGTATTTCTCAGAAAGTTCGGTTCCAAATTTAGCAATTGTTGGAACTCCAGCTGATGGTGGTATAAGAGAAGGGGATGCTCCTAAACCCATTCTAAATAAATTACGTGCGCCATTAATTGCTGGTCCCACAAATGCAGTGACCGCAGTTAATTTAGCTTCTGTTTCTGCCGTATCCAATAAACCCCTTGCGCGTTCTGCAACGCCTGGCCTGTTAATTCCTTTTTTTCCAAACACGCCAGCTTGGTTTGCAACATCAAGTGCTGTTTCATATCCATAGTCCGCTGTTAATACACCAACAAGGCCACCAGCAAGTGCTCCTGCCATTCTTCCCCAGTAAGGTCCACCTTTCCAAAATCTGAATCCACCTTGTACGCCTTTACCAAAAGCAGTTGCGGCTGTTCCTAATGCCGGTCTAGAAATTGCCCAGTTCCTTGACATCTTGTATCCAAGAATGTTACCGCCAATAGCACCACCAAATTTCATGATGTTTTCTGCTTCAGGGAAAGGGTTTGGCGAGCTAGTGGTTAATCCGTACGGATCCGGTAAAAGATCCACATCAACATCATCACCACCTTGAATTTCATTCGCCGTGTATCCCTGCGATCTAACATACGCTAGAATGCGTGCCTCCAGTTCGTTTTGATTTATTTTTCCAGGGTTAACATTCTCTGTCTTTTGCGCCGCAGCAATAACTTGCGCTATTTCTGCGCGGACATCCGTAATGGGTCTTCTGTTTGCTATTGCTTTTTCATAAGCAATTTGTAATTGTTCATCTTTCTTGACCTTATCCAGAGCCGTCTTTGCTTCAAGCGCTCTTTCTTCTTTTATGTGCTGGGGAACGCCGCGTGGACCGTAATTATAAATATCATAAACTGTTTCCGCACCACCCTTGACAGCGTCCCAAAAACCACCAATGATAGTGTCTTTTGCTTCACCTGCATTTTTTCTTATGCGGTCTATTCTTACTTCCGCGTCCGTTATTGGAGTTGTCCCTCTAAAATCTACATAATCTGTATCCTTCGCTCCAATGATTTTTTCCTTTCCAGCTTCTCCCATAAGAAGAGTGGAAATTTGATCCGATGAAAAAAGATTTGGTTTAATTCGACCTGCCATTACCAATCCCCACTTGAGTATTTCATTAATCCACTGAAGTCTTCCGATGCATGAATGGGTACTTCGTTTTTATTAGGATAAATATTTCCTGGCGCATTACCTGTTTGCAGTTGTTTATTTTCCACTGGCAGTTGATTCATCCATCCAAGACTAATTCCTTGATCCAATGCCTGGTCACCAGCAAATCCAAGATAAGATCTATTGTAATTTTCTATGCTTAAATCAATCAATCCTCTGCCACCTTCAAATCTTGTCTTAGGAACAGCTCCACCTTTAATTGAGTGAGTTGCATAGGCTTCGTATAGACGTTTAACAAAGAAGTGCATTTTGTTTGCAATCTGTGTTGGATCACCTTTCATGAACCCACTTTTCTTCAGGTTGTCAATTGATGTTTTAATCGTATCAGCTAGTAGACGGCCAGTTGGCTGTTTCAAACGAGCTTCCAGGAAACCCATCATGTTAACAATCTGATCTTCAATATCATAGAATGAATTGTCGGTTAAATTTCTTACAAACTGCTCTGTTGCATAATTTCCTTCAATCATATTTCCATAGCCATCATCATATCTTCCGTAGATAACATCTTTGGAATCTCCGTGTATGGATTCAGCATTACCGGCACCTGAAATCAATCCTTGATTTTGAAGAACTCCTTTCATCATGTCACTTTCAGTATTTTTTAACACGCCCCACATGAATTTATTTTCATGCGATACATCACTTCTTCCTCTAATTGTATTCCAAATTTGTTGAACTTCCCTGTCCGCGAATCTTAATGTTTTAACTATGCCTCCGGTTGTACCTGTTTTAAAGTTACCGGAATGCAGTCCTTGTTCAGGATCCATTAGGAAGCTTAGAATTTGCTCCAAGTTTCTTTCATATACATTGGCGAGCATTACGTTTTCGCCGCGTTGTGCGTCGGTTAAATTCATATCACCAAATCCTGCAGCTTTTCCTCCTGCATCAGTCATGCTTAAATTAATGATACGCATTTGATTAGGATTTGAGTTCTGCATAATCCATAATGCTTCCGGTGACTTGGTGTAAGTTTGTTTTAAATTACGCCAGTTATCAACTACCGTCCCATCTGGAGTCCGCATAGCATGATTAACCTGAATCATTCCTTCATCACCAGCAAACGGCTGTTTGTATTCTTCCTTAGCGACAAAAACATCCCATTCTTTTTCTTTTTTCCACAACCAATCCTCTAAACCTTGCTTACGTTCTGTCTGCGCTGCACGATCTGTTCTAAGCATATCATACGCTGCAAGTGCAATTTCCTTGTCTTCCTTACGCTTGTTCTGCATGTGTTCCATCCACATAGGCAGAACCTGTTGTCCAGTCTTGCCCAGTATTTCCGCGAACCCTGCGAATCCTGGCTGCATGGATTTACCCGCCATCATGCCTAATCCTAATTGCATAAGCATTAGGGAACCCATATTGGAATCCTCTTTGCCGATGACTTCACGTAATTCATCCTTATAATCCTGTATTGACTTTGGAGAAACAGTATCGTCCGCTGTAACAACTTCTGAAACTAGGTCAGGTATTGGTCCACCAGCAGCACCTATGGTCTGTCCTGGTCCGTCATACTCATCACCTCGATCTAAACTTGGGTCTTCATCTGGAATATTTGTTCCTGGTACTATTGGTCCTTCAGGTTCATCGGGTATTGGTCCACCAGCTGCACCTATGCCTTGTCCTGTTGTTGGTTTATCTTCTGCGATGGCCCCTACATCAGGATTGACATTTTTAGTTGGATCATCTGGATGATCCGCCCATCTATTTAGAGTTGATCCTGTAAACCCATATGCTGCATTTTCAGTAAGAGTCCTTCCCCACGGCATCTTAGGCATAACTTTTAAATGGTCTATAACTTCTTGCGGAAGTTTTCCTACACCCTTATATCCAAAAGCTTCGGCAGTGCTTAACCCGTGCTTGGATTTAAGACTATTAAATTGATCCGACCATGAGTTAAGTCTCCAATCAAAACTTTGTTTTGGATTAGGACTCATTGGACCAGTTTTTCCTACATAAGGATTAGTAACGCCAGTCGTTCTTGTCTTGCCAGTCAAGGTTGGAATGCCCCTTTGGGCAAGCATTCTATTTATATTGTAAGGAAGATTTGTGAACTTTGGTGCTAAGTATTTGGCACCTTTATACATCATAGGAAGAGCCTTGAGTATTCCTGCCCCACCTCCGAATTGATACGCCTGTCTCATCTGCCCGTCAGGCCCTCTTTTGAACATGGGTCTGTTAAGTGTGTCGCTCATTTAGCCCCCTAGTTTCTTGAACTCAACGTCTACCTTGGAATAATCAACTCTTAAATAACCCTCTTTATCTACATGAGACGCCCATGGAACTTCCTGCGCCATCACACCTTCATATTTTCCTTCCTTGTCCTTGTACTTGAAGGAATAGATGTTTGTTCCTGATGGTGATTGTCCAACCAGTTCAATGTCTTCCTTTAATCTTACATCAGATTTCGCATCCTGATAACCTTGGTATGCCGCAAGACCCGTGATGCCCATTCCAATCGCCTGTGACATTGGGTTCGCCTGCGGCGATGTCGCCATTGTCAATGATGAAGCGCTTGTAGGCATTCCCTGATAGATGTCGGATACGAATCCTAATCGTTGATAAGGTTCGTACATTTGTTGTAGTTTTTGTTTGTAGTCCACATCGAACGCCTGCTGCGCCAGTTGTTGCTGTCGTCCGCCAGTCTGCATCAGAGTGTTGATGTCCTGTCCGGCGAGTCCTTGTTGCTGTGCTGCAAGTGCCGCCTGTGTTTGCGCCGCACCGCCGTAAACTTGTTGTGCCGCTTGTTGTGCCTGACCATATCCTTGCGCCAGTGACTGTCCTACCGCTTCCGCCTGTTGTCGTCCTAGCTCAGCAGATTGAATTCCTTCTCTTGCTCCACCAAATGCCCCTGTTTGCACTCCTCGTGCAGCGGCTTGGTTCTGTAGTTTCTGGAACTGGCTTTCTATTCCAGCAGTAACATTTTGCTGGTAAGGGTTTAGGAAATCCTGATAAGATGTCGGATCCGCCGCTTTTGCCGCGTATTGCTGCGCTTGCTGCATATAAGGCTGATATCCGCCAATTCCCTGCGTGGCTAGATCGAACGCCTTCGTTTGTTGTGGATCGAACGCCGCGAGTTGTTGCGTTGGAATCTGCATTCCTGAATACGCCGGTGTTTCCCCTTGCGCCAGTCTTCCTGCAATGTCCATCAATCCAAGCTTACGTGCCTGAATCTCCGGTGCCTCGTACTGGTATGATTGCTGCGCCGTCGTAGGTGGTGTTCCTACACTTGGATCACCAAAACTTGGTATGCTCATAATTTTTTCCTATATGTCTTACTAACAATGTCCATGTCCAATCGCTTGGCCATCGCGTCAAACCTGTCTAATTTTCCGTTCGTTGACGGTTGAAGATAAACTTCCTGTGCTTTCATTCCCTTAGCCCATTCAATAAATTTTTTCATCAACGTGATTGCCACCTGGCTCCCACGGTGTTTCGGCAGTACGTACAGGTCGCTTTCGCGTGCGAACTTAGCCTTCATGAAGCTGAACTCGCCAACCTGCCCCGTCATAAAGCCGGCCTTCTCCTCATCCTTCAGTCCAATCGCCCCGAACATCATCGTGGGCTCGTCCATGACGCGGTAAAAGTATCGCTTCACCTTGTCCTCGTCATACTCCCCTTCCTTCCACTCTGACTCCGCGAACATTTCCTTGGTCGTTTTAATTATCCAGTCAAGGTCATCCTCTTGGAAAAATCTCCATTCAATCATGCATATCCGACACCACTCATCTCAGCCGGTGTTTGTGAAGCTGGATCCAACTGATTCATCATTCGATACATTCGTTGTGCTCCTAACATGCGGTCACCTCCGCCTAAATTCTGAACGGCATTCGCCGTTACTACAAACTCGCCGTCGCTCAGCATCGCCGGTATGTCATCCGACGTTCCACTTCCTGGTCCTACAGACGCTCCACCTCCACGCAAGTCCAAATCTCCTATTCCGCCACCTTTAGCTGCTCCTAATAATTTCGGCTGATGTGCTCTTACCCAAGGAAGTCCTACTACTTGCAATTCTTCATCCTCAATAGGTAGACCTGGTTTTCGTCCAGGCATCTTAAAAACTGGTGCATCTTTTATTTTAGCTTTTACGTCACCTCTTTTTCTTCTTCCTCCTAAAAGTTTACCCAGTCCAAGAAGTGCACCCAGTCCCAATGCTCCTCCAAGGAACATGTTAGGACGGTTTAGTTCCTCGTCATATTCATCCTTGCCCATGACGGAACCGCCGTGCGCCGCACCCCATTTTTCAAAATATCCTTCGGGTGCTTTTTTAGGAAATTCTCCTATGTTCATTTGTTCTTCAAGATCTTCGAACGGCTTAAATGTTCTAGGTATGTTTGGGTATTGATTAAAGAATTTTTCTTCTGTATCTATTGTTCCTGTTTTGTCAATATAAGCTTGACCATAAGATTTACGATCTTTCAATAATTGATTGTAGTCTTGTGCCATAGGAGTACGTTCATCACCAAACCATTTATCTGTCCATAATCCTTTGTCGCCCATTTGAGTAGCTTTCGCCTGCTGCCACGTTTCGCCGCCGGACGTGTCAAATCCTTGATCTGTAATAGATGAACCACCCCACTTGTATCCAGGACGGTTGACTTGTCCGCCTTCCGCCGCCATCATTGGTCCTTGCTGTCCACCCTGTGCTACGTCCGTAGGGGATATGTCACTTTGATCTATGAACAGTTGAAGTTCATTTATGTCTATAGGGGGTCTTCCGAATTCATTAAAAAACATTTCGTACCATCCGGATTCATCACCTTCACTTCCGGCATCCATGTAATCGAAGTCCTCAAATTCATCCACGAAAGAAGGTCCCGGTCCTAAAGGAATTTGTTGAATTGGTCTTGAACTTGGTCCTCCACCTTCGCCAGTTGGCGTGTAAAGGTCGGGGTCAGTGTAATCCAGTGTAGCTGATCCGCCATTTGGATAACCTGGCCTTGATATCATTCCGCCTTCAGCCGCGAAGTATTTATTCGGAGTCATGAAATTAGCTGAGTCCGCGACGTCATATCCCGCAATCTTGCTCAAGCGCGCGATTCTTCTTTCCTCTTCCTCATCGAGCCATTTTCGTGTCTGTTCCATTCTTCGTTTGTTCGCGTCCTGTTGCCCCAGCATCTCGGCTCCCATTCCAATGCCAGACATTGCAAGAAAATTCGGAATCATTTTACTTCCGAACCCGAATACACCGCCTGCTGAGGTTCCTGCTGCTGTTCCACTTGCCAAGCCACCTATTCCTCCGGTGATTCCGCCAAGCGCCGCACCCTGCAGTGCGCCCTTGAGGAAGTTTCCTCCGCGCTGCTTTGATGTCAGGCCACCCATAAGGGCGCCTATCCCCATCGCAGCCCATGGTATAGCAAAAGCTACCATTAATTATCTCTCATGTTGTTTATAAATTTCTTCATCCACTTGGACTGTCCCTTTGGAACTCTCACCCTAGTGACCATGCCACCTTTGGCATATCCCATCAGTGATCCGATTCCTGGCTCAAGTCCAACTGCGCCACCACCTTGGTAAAATTCTCCTTCTTCATCTCCATATTCAGTTCCGCGTGTTGCTTCATAAGGTCTTGGTAACCTGGATTTCCATCCGCTATATGGCTGATCCGGCCATGCCGTTCCTAATTTATTTTGATAGTCTCTAACCCTCTGACCACGCATGATTTGATCATCATAAGTGGGATACATTTCATTAAAGAAATCAGAACTCATTGGTCCACTTGTAAATTCAGTTCTTTGACGGGGTGATCCTGTCAAATAGCCGTGCTTATCCCAGTAATCGCTTCCAAATTTTTTATCTCTATAAAACTCATCCCAGGATATTCCACCCGTACCTTCCGGTCCGCTTCGATTAGTTCTCCATGTCGCTTGGATGTTTCCTTCAGGATCTCTTCCTTGATATTTCCAGTCCGTATCTACGCCTCTACCTGGCTGCCAATCACTTCCTTTAACTTCTCCGGCCCACTTGTATCCAGGCCTAGTTGATGCGATTCCACCACTTGCCATCCATGGAAAATCACGGACCTTATACATTGGTTCAGAAGAATGGTAATAAGGGTTTATCTTATATTCATCTTTAATATATTCCTTATCGCCATATAATGGATTAGTTGGAAAATGATTAAACTCCTCGTCTAGTTTTGCAGGGTCCCATTTAAAATGTCCACCGCCTATTCCAGTGAACAAGTCTTCATCAGTAACTCTTGATCCAATCTTATGTCCACCTATGTCCTGAAAAAGGGGATTTGTTCTTTCCTGCTCATATCTTCTAGGTCCGTGTCCTGCTTGTATAAGATCCCCAGGCCAAACAGTATAATTCAAATCCTGTCTTGTAAGTCCTTCACCCTCATAAGGAAGTGACGTTCCGGTTGTTGTATAATTAGGTTCAAAATTTCTTCTCGCTTGTCTTAAATCCTGAGTGCTGTAAGTTTCTCCCGGTTCTAAATCACCACCCCACCTGTATCCAGGCCTGTTTTCAAGCGATGCGATTCCGCCTTGATTAAACCATTCATAGTTTTCTGGTGCTTCTTTTGGTAAATACCATTGTTCATTAAGATCATCTATCGTAAAATCTAAGTCATATGAAGAAGGGTAATTTCTATAAAATCCACTCCTAATAGTGTCTTCGTCATGTCCGAATT
>Ga0080013_1005237_pt1 | contig 12219 bp, 21 predicted proteins | sample ETNvirenome_6_85_FD_69236 | JGI IMG/M metagenome (GOLD analysis project Ga0080013, IMG submission 69236) | Marine viral communities from the Pacific Ocean - ETNP_6_85 (SPADES assembly) (version 2) | ecosystem: Environmental > Aquatic > Marine > Oceanic | place: Pacific Ocean | collected 2013-06-19 | reverse complement strand
TTCCCTTCAAGATATCCATCAAACTTTTCTTGGCTCATGTTTGATTTAAGGTAGTCTATAAATTCGATATCCCCCTCTTTGTAGTGTGGGGGGTTGATTTTTTTATCAGACTTATCGTAAGTCATTTACTATTCCTTTATACCAATCAATTCTATTGGACCCGAAGGCAAAGAATCCTCCATCAGAAATTATACACCGGTAGGTGTATCTTTTTACGAGACAAGGGGATTATACAAGAAAAAAAAATATCATCAGTAGGATTCCTTACCCCCCTATTATTAAAACAGGGGGTAGGGGGTATGTCAATATGCATGTTAAAAAAAAGTCAAAATTTGGTCTGTAAAAATCTGAATCTATATGTACATCGCGTATGCGTGGATGTTAGTGCGCGAGAGGGGGGGTGGGGGTCAACCTAGCGCGCGTGGTTCGTGCGGGCATTATGCATGCGCTAACCATGACGCAAGGTTTAGGCTGTTTAAACGCTGTTAGTGGATTGAATCGTCCTTAGAGTCTATGCCTTCGGCATCTTTGCCTAAGAGAGAACGTATCCTGTCCATGATATCAGAGGATGTGTCCTTAGTATCTTCAGATACTTCCAGTCTATCCTTGTATAAGTTGGCAACCTTTCCCCTGTAATGCTCGGCAGTAACTGCCGAACCGATCTGACCAGTCTCTACTGCCTTATCCCTTAGCTTTGCTAGTTCCATAAGGTGACTTTCCCTGTCCACTAGAGTCCGCGTGTCTTGCTCCGCAAGAATTCGTGAGACTTCCCCCCTTATTTCTTCTTTTTTCGCCAGTTTGCTACCGGTCTTTGAGGCGTTAACTCCCGCCTTGTATCCCGCTAGTTCTGCACATCGACCATTGGATAGACCCTGAGCCTTATATCTTGCGAATAAGCGTTGTTTAACGCTTAGTTGGGACATATCCTTGTTATTGGGACTGTTATGCTTAGGACGCTTCTTTTGGGTAACTTTTGCCATAGGCAAAGCTTACCATTTCTTCTATCCTTTAGCTACCTTCCGCAACCCCTTATTAAAATATATGTTGACATATATTTAAATGGCTCTAAACTTGGGGTCTATTCGGGGTAGTTTAAACCCCCTGAAGTGAAACGTAAGGGGGATTTAAACAACCCCTAAGAATAGGTAATCGAAAATCAATCAAATGGAGTAAATCAATGTTTGGATTTGAAGGTGAAGTCTTTGGACTTCTAGATAATGGAATTTTGGCGGTCTTAGCCTTGTTTGGCATAGACCTAGACAAAAGACTGGGCGGTAACGGAGTTCGCGGTGGTCTTTATGGGGCGCTGATTGGAAACACACTAAGCGACTGCATAGGCGCAGTGGCTGACCAATCGATGCCAATGGAACAAGTGATCGGAATAACCGTAGGTTGTTTCGAGATATTTGTCCTTGTGTATATAGGCACAAGGCTTTGGGACGTTGTTTCACAACGTAATTTAACAAAACGAGGATAAACCAATGAGAAAAATCTCAAAAAGCATTGCCAATGCTTTCAAAAATGGCGAGAGGCGCAGTATTTCCAATACTGTAACTGATAACAATGAAGTTTTACTTCATGGCAATAGAATAATGTGGAAAAACGATAGTGGAGACCTTTGTCTCAGTATGTGTGGTTGGGACACACCAACAACACGTGAAAGGCTTAACGCATTGTTGTATGTGCTAGGCTCAGACTGGCGCATAGTTCAAAGAAGTGGGATGCAATTTGCTGTTACTTCTGTTGGTTTTGCCAACAAAGCAGACGTGATTCTAACAGTGGAGATAGACCCTAACGAAGTTTATAGTATAAATGCTTGGTTTTAGGCATCAATTATGTTTAAACCCCCTGAACGTTAGTGAAGGGGTTTTAAACTTAACAACAATTTTTTAACAAAACGGAGAAAAATTATGGATAATTTTACTGATCGAGAGGCATGGCTTACCGAAGGTGCTGATCAAATCGTTACCGATGTGATTGGTGATACCCTTCCGGCTTACAGAGTAAGCGTTGGGTATGCACCACGTCATAGGGGTGGCAAGGTTCTTGGAGTCTGCATTAATGCAGAGGCTAGTGCCGACCACACTTTTGAAGTGTTTATCAATCCGTCTATTGACGATGGGTTTAAAGCACTAGAGGTGCTGACACATGAATTGGTGCATGTTGCTGACAAAATGGAGTCAGGTCATCGAGGAAACTTTGCAAGAATTGCAAGGCGAATTGGACTAGAGGGCAAACTGACCCAAACCCATGCCGGAAACAGATTGAAATCAACGCTTAAGGATATATGCGAATTGCTTGGCAAGTATCCTCATGCCTCGATTGATATCGACTTCACCAAAAAGCAAACAACTAGGATGCACAAGGTTTCATGCACTAGCTGTTCGTTTCACTTTCGAGCCTCTCAAAAGATGCTCGACATGATCGACTTTGACACAGCGCAATGTCCTTCATGCCAATCAGACGGAAGTCTGTTTAACGTTTAAACGCTGTAAACAATGGAGTATTGATATGAGTATATCAACTAGACGTTTGGTTGACGTAGCTGATTCAGCGAAACAACTACTGGGTTTCCCATGCACCAAAGGTGAATTGGGAATAACGGAACGTAAGGTTCTTAAACAGCTTGCTGTTTCTCTAGGCAAACGTGCCTCACAAATGAGTGATGCAGACCTGATTGAGACATACAATTCCTTTGACATGTCAACGATCAAGGACACCGGTGGTGATACACCGAAACCGAAGGGCAATGGCAAGGATACTGCCGAAGGCAAACCCGATGGCGATACAGATACATTTTTGTCTGATAAATTAAAAGCATTTGGGAGTGCCGAAGGCAAGCCGGATGGCAAAGACGAAAGCAAAGGCGCAAAGCCTACGTTTGAGCCACAGACTCCGCTTGAGGCAGAATTGCATGACATCATCCAAAGGGTTCATCCAACGCTTGACGATGGCATGCACGATGGAATGGATATTGACAAGGTTACTACCTTGATCGAAGAACATTCACAAGTGACGATGACCGGTGTCACCGACCTCATACGAAAGTATGCAGTTGACACTAAGCCAACGACCATTGAAATCAAGAGTGGCAAAAAGACCATATCCAAACCCGAAGGTTTGGTGCATGAGAAATTGCCTCGAATCTTCAAGGCATTGCTACGTGGTGATAGGGTCATGCTTGTTGGTGGTGCGGGTAGTGGAAAAACCTTCATGGCTCAGCAACTACAGGAAATGCTAGGCAAAGCCTTAAAGCAGAAGGATTATGCTCTAGGCATGACTGGCTCGCTATTCCAAGCCTACGAAGTCAAGGGATATATGGATGCCAATGGCAACTACGTTGAATCATCCTTTGTCAAATGCTTTAGGGATGGTGGCTTGATGCTGTTCGATGAAATCGATGGCTCGAATCCGCAAGCATTGGTTGCACTAAATGCCTCATTGGAAAATGAGCAAGCAGACTTCCCTTGTGGCATCGTGAAACGACACAAAAACTTCCGAGTGATTGCCTGTGCCAATACCTTTGGTAAAGGTGCTGATCGAGAGTATGTAGGAAGGAGTCAACTAGATGGTGCTACGCTTGACCGATTCAAGCCAACAATCAGTCTCGACTATGATGAAAAGCTTGAGAGAGCCATTGCACCTGATGCAAACTTCACCAAGATTGTGCAGAAGTTACGGACTGCAACGTATGAATTACGCATCAGATACATCATATCACCGAGAGCAAGCATTTCCGGTGGCAGAGCCTTGCTCGATGGGGAAACGCTTGAGAATGTGCTTGATGACTACGTTCTATGTGGACTCGATGAGGATACGAAGAATCGTATTCGAGCCGAAGCCGGAATCTAAACTACGTTTAAACAGGAGAAATATTATGCCAAGTTTTAGCAAAGTATACGAAAGTATAGACGAATTATTAGACCAAGTATCTGATACATCAATACCGGATTGGGAATCCGAACATGGTGGCTACTTAGCATCCGAGAGCCGATCAAAAGATTGGAATGGCAACGTAACGCTCAAGCAAGCCATCAAGCTTGCCCGATTTGGATGGCGAGAGGGTAGGGACATGATGCACAAGGAATTAGAAGTGGCTCATCGTTCCACAAAATTTGAAAGACTGCCAACACATACGTATGACGTTGCCGGTTATATACCGGATGTTCCATTGTTCATTTCCGGTGAACCGGCACACATGCAGACACCAGTTGGCAACCATCTTGGGATGCAAAAGACCCTCGAATTTGTTGTTCATCTAGGTGCGAATTGCAACGTATCAGATGAACGCATGATGAGGAAGGGGTCTGCAATCCTGTCCCTAGTAGATAAACTAGAGGACAGTGGATTGTCATGCCACGTTCAAGGTATAACCTTCACCAAATCAAGAAGAAGTAAATCTGTGTTCTATCTTGAATTCCCTATCAAGAAAGCCGGAGTGCCTATGGATATAGACCGATGTGCCTATGCTCTAGTGCATCCATCCTTCCTGAGAAGGATTAAGTTTAGAGCAATGGAACAAGAGCCTACAGGCTACAAGACTTTCCGGAGTGGATATGGAAGTTCATCTGAATTGCCCATACACATGAGGATTGGGAAAATTTATTTCCCTCATGGGAACGCACTCCAAGCGAGGACTACCGAACAAGCGATTCACGAAGTGGTAGAAGTTTATGAGAATCAACTAGCCGGTAATGACTGGGATGGCACTCCTCTTGAGGATTAAGTGCCTTCCCGAACAACGAATGAATAACAACAAATGCACAAAGTGCAAGGAGTAAAAAATGTCAAACGAAAAAGAAGAATGGGGTGGTGAGTATATAAACCCTAGAATATGCCCATGCTGTAACAAAAGAATAGATGATACTGCACCTGTGGATGTGCTTCCATTAGATCACTTGTTGACTGATGATGATGTTGTGCTTGTCAAACAATATTGGAAAGGGAATACCCTGAAAGTGAACACCTTTAGGTGTGAAGATTGCGTAGATCGAGGGCATACAAAAGAGCAGACTGATACGTTTTTGAAAGACCAGTTGAAAGAGAAAAGAGAATACTGGAAACGCATTATCAACCATCGAAAATATAATTAACTGCACAAAGTGCAAGGAGTAAATATGGATACTTTAAACCAAGAAATAATTTCTTTAATCAAGCAACTGCCAAAGGCAGAAAGCGAAACACCATCTGTGCATGGTCTTACCGAATTGGAATTAACATGTGGTAAGATTCTTGATCGCCTCTTGATCGCATCAGGTCATGGCAGACCGCCTATCCGACTACAGATAGGCGAGAGGGATGTGGAACAGGCATGAAAACAATAACTGGGTAAGCAATCTTTACCCAGTTCAGTGTTTAAACGCTCTAATAAGCAACCTTAAATGCTTATCCCTACATACACATATACATACATATACCTATACATATCATACACTTACACACGCATACGCGCGCGCGAAGAAATCGGGCGGGCGGGCGTGATGGCTTGACTGTTCTTGAGTATTTTTTTATTACTGAACGTAAGTGAAGTAATAATAAAAAAATAATCAAGAGGAAAGGAATATGGAACAATTAGAGTCTGCACCAGTCTTGTCAATACGTATTTAGATAGCGTGTTGACAGAATCAACCGCCATCTGATAAGATGGTATTATTTAACAAACAATATGGATGGAAATTATCATGGCTGATAAGAAAAAAACCAAAAACAAAATGCCTTCCGAGCGAGACATCACAGAGGAAGTAAAGAAACTGGCTGACAGTTTACGACAAAACTTCGATGAAGTTGGCGAGGAAATAGAAGTGAGTGATACAGAGGCTATGCGTTGCGAAGATGCTTTCAATCTTCTGATGCACACAAGTAATGCTTTCGTCAACACCGCCATACATCAACTGTATGCAGATGCAAAAGAAGGCGAGGAAATACTGCCGGAAGTAATCTTGCACATGATGATCTCTTGCATGGCTGTGCATATATTCGCAAGGTCTCCGAACAGAGACTGTGCCTACTCACTCTTAACCGATGTTGTAAGCAAGTTTGAAAACTTGGAAAAAATAACTGAGGAATTTGAAAAAGAAGGCAGTCTGTCTTGTATAAGCAAGAAAGAATTTCAAGAAAAAATGGGTGAGGCAAAATCAATAATCGATCACCTGTTTGAAACAGACGAGGACAGCATACCTAGTGATGCTGTCATACACTAAAGGGGTGCGAAATGAGTAAGAAAAAGAAAGTGCTTGTGCATCACATAGAGGAATTGCCTCGAAACACCTACGTCATAAGCTACCTTACACATGAGTATGATGAGCATCCTACGATTGAAGAAATAAAATCGTGGGTTGATGATGCGTGGATTGAACACATAAGGGTCATACACAATGGCAAGGAATGTGATGCGATCATAGACGAGAATGGCAAGCTGAAAGGTTTGCCGATCAATCCAATAGCTACGTCTGAATACCATGCGTGGCTTTCTTCCAAAGGCTTGCCATTGGATGATGTGATTGTAGGCAACTGTGCTGTATTAGTAAACTTTAATTTGGAGTAAAAAATGTGCAAACAAAAATGTATCTGTGGGGATGTTTTGTCCGAAGAAAAATTAGAAGAATTTTCTTCTGATAAATTAAAAGCATTAAACAATTTGCTTGATGGCAAAGCCACAAAAAAAGACTATCAACTTTTAACACAAAGGCACGAAGTGCAAGGAGTAAAAAAATGAAAAAAGAAATATCAATAGAAAAGAAGTTAAAAGAAATGGCAGAAAAAAGAAAGTCTGCTTTAATAGAGGGAATACTATCTCTCAAAACACATGACGAATTGGATGATCTTATAGGCGCATTTAAAAGTGCAAGGAAAGCCATTGATGCTAAAGAGGTTGCCATGAAAAGACACCTCTTTCGTGTAGGTCAGAGAGTAAATGTTTTGGAAAAAACCAACACAAAGCAAGGCACAATCAAAAAAGTAAATAAAACTAGGTGTCACGTTGATATAAATGGAAAAACTTGGGCAGTGCCTATGTCCATGATAGAGGTGGTCTAATGATTAAGGAGAAACGCAAATGAATATAGGATTAATTGAAGTCTCAAAAAATGGCTCAAAGGTTTCCATGTCTTTGAACGTGGACTTCCTAGAGGATGGCACGATAGTTATCAATGCCACAGATCACGATAAGAAAAAAGGAAACGAAATTTCTTTCGTGGAATTGCCAACAGCATATGCTCACAACGCAGTGATGCAGATGCTGACAGGTTTTGCTAGGAAACTAGCAAATAAAGAGGGGATTCCGGTAAGGTTTGAGGATGTTTAAACACTTCACGAATCCCCGCAACTATAACCAATCGATAGAATCGATAACAAACAAAGGAGAATTATTATGGGTGCAGATTTATACCTAAATAATGAATACACAGAATTGAACGAAAGGCTTAAGCCTAAGTTTAACGATGCTATTGCCAAGCGTGATTCCATAACTGATAAAACATCAGAGGAATACATGTTCTACCAAGATAAAGCATCGAAGATTTATAACCAAATGAATCCTGATTCGTGTTATTTCAGAGACAGCTACAACCATTCTAGTGTTCTATGGGCATTAGGATTGTCGTGGTGGAAGGATGTAATCCCCATGTTGACAAACGATGGGTCGCTTGAGCCTGAGAAGGCAGAGGCACTAATCGCTATGATTAATGATGCGGATTTCACAGACTTGCCTAAAGACATTGAAGAAATTGACGAAAACTATTTCGTTGAAAAGCGCGATGCTCTTGTCAAGTTTCTTCAAAGAAGTGTTGACGAAGGAGAAGGCATTGAATGTTCTCTCTAAAAAAGCGAAGGTCTATAAAATTAGACCTACTAAGGTAGTCAACATTGACTTCAATTCCCTTGAGCAGAGGGCTTTACTGACTAAACGTTTAAACGCTGTTAATGCGTGGATGCACAGGTCATTGGAATCCAACTGCTTGTGGGGGGTTGCGGTCTCCCGACAAATTTACACACATCTGCATGAAAAATACATGCAACCACATGAAAACAAAAACAGGAGAACGAAATGAAATACGAAGTAATGGCAAGCGAGACAGTAATTTATCGCATACCTATAGAGGCAAAGTCAGAAGATGAGGCGATAGAAAAGGTGTGGGAAGGCACACCTGATCTTAATCTTGAAAAACACATTGACGAATATGATGGCTTTCAAATCGACAAGGTTAGGCTAAAGTAATCCATTGATTAACATGGGTTGCCATGTTAGAATCCAATTTCTATCTTTAACAAACAACGTTCCACGTGGAACAAGGAGAAACGCAAATGAAACTTTACAAAAAAACCGGAACAATCTTAACCGGAAAAATAACTGGCACACACTATGTGTTGAGGAAAGAGTGTGGTAGGCATAGTGTTAGCATAATGCAGATTGTTGGTAGCAAAGAAGGCTTAAAACTAGGTCATATTTCCAGTCATGGAGTGGCAAACTATTACCCTGATGATTTTAATATGACATACGATACCCTCACAAGCACATTCAGAAATAAAAGTTATGCGCTAGAGCATATTCAACGCTTGGAAAGAGAATATTCCAATTCTAAGGAATACATTGAAAACACTTACGCAAGTGGATTGCTCACCAAAGAAGAATATAAAGAGAGGCTTGCGTTGGCAAATGCCTAGAAGAAACAGACTCCCATACTGGCTAGACAGCGCAGTAAACATGCGCAGAAAGGGCGCAACGCTCAGAGAAATAGCCTCATCACTAGACGTTCCGTTATCTACCATACGTTATCAGCTTGCATCACACATGTCGCACAACGAATACGACAGCCTATGCAAAGACCCGAACACGTCAGAAGGAAGGGCGCGCACAGAGTGGATATTAAACCTTTATTCCAAAGGTTTGAATGGAAACCAAATCGCAAAAGAAGTGGGAGTGTCGCGCCAGTATGTCTATAAACTTCTGCAAATTCAAAAAGAACAAGACGAAGATCGTTTGGATTGGATTGCAAACAAAAAAGTTCTTGAAGAAGAAGGGAAAATCACTAAGAATTATATCTACATCAACAAAAAACGAGGATAATAAAATGTTTAAACAGCTTTTAGATTTACATGACAGGCTTTATAAGTGGTTGTTTGGGAAGGAAGTTCCCGAAGAAAACGCCAAGCGTGCAAGAAACAAAAAAGGTCAGTATCGTGGTGATGATAAATCAACACCTAACATCAACGAGGCATGGGTTGGTGGCAAAACACCTAAGAAGAAGTAGCTGTTTTCCCGTGTGATCGCACCATCGGGAACGTGCCATGTCTCGCTGTTTAAACGCTCTACGAAACAGCCGTTTGTCTAGTTCGGCAACCAAGCGTCTGCATCATCCCCTTCGGGATATCCCCAAGATTTAGAATATCTACCGCTTATGTAATCGTATTCCAGTTCTACAACACCAATCTTTCCTGATTGTTTAAAGCGCATCTTCTTGGTATGAATCCTCACTTCCTTACTGCCCTTCGTAAAATCCCTCTCCACTATTAGAATCACGTCTGCTTTGTTGGCAAAGTTCGCGCTACCGGCTATGTCGTAAGGCTCTACCATCGGGAACGTGCCATCATGTGATCGCCTCATTTTTTGTGGATGACACACGAAGAAGATGTGAACGCCAAACGTCTGCGAAAACCGTCTAAGCTTGCTCATCATCTGCGAGACATACTCGGTCTCAGTCATGCCCGTAGGTCTCTTGTGGTCAAATTCGTTATACGGGTCTAGCACGACTGCATCCACACCATACCTTAGCACTGCTGACGTGCATGCTTGCAAGCACCAGTCTATCGTTGGCGACTCATCTTCTGCGCGCACAAAAAAGAAATGCTGTGCGAGCCAGTCATACGCATCCAACAGTTCTTCTTCATCCATTCGCTCAACATACGTGTCTTTTCTAGCCGGCTTACCTACCAGTTTCTCAGCCATTTTATTTAGATGTTCGCTCACAGGGTTCTCGAATGAACACATTGCCCATCTGTAGTCATGGTTCTTAGCCATGTTTACTGCTATCGCATCTATGAATTCTGACTTTCCGCAATTTGGTACGCCACTACATATAGTGACCTCTGCCGGTCTCACTAAAAATATTTCATCCATGCCCTCTATTCCGGTGCTTAATCCCTGTTTAAACCCGCCACGAAACAACTGCAAACCTTCTTCCATGAAGGCGTTGGCTGTGTATAGGGATTTAATTGGGTAAGGTTCTGCACTCTTAAAGCATCGCACCAAATCCTCTTGGGATTTGAGCCACACTTCATTAGCATCCTTGCATCCATCCGTATATGCAATGATGAAGGCGCGCTCACGTCCAACACGCCTTGCGATTTCCTCTCGGCATTGGATACCGGCATCATCACCATCGAGAGCCAAGTAAATTCTTTTATATTTATCTATGTCAAAGGTGGCAAGCCATTCCATCTTCCTATCGCTTGCACCATCGGGTATAGACACAACGTTATCCGTGATTTCCGGACAAATCTTCCACGTCAACGCATCAATTTCTCCTTCGCAGATCAGGATCGAATCATCTTCATCGTTTAAACAGTCAACCAGATACGGAATCCTCTGGCAATCGGGCAGTTGTGCATACTTTTTATCGGAAGTTCTAAACTTTATATTGATTGGCACTCCCTCTGAATCCTTATAAACAAAGGCTATGCAGTCCTGTCTCTTGTTATCCACGAAGTGAGAAGCAATGCCCACTCCGTAATCATCTGCAACGTTTAAACTAAGACCCCTTTCCTTAAAGAATTCCTCTCCCCACGTGCCTTTTACGCTCTTTGTGTTGGGAATTACTGGTGGTTTCTTGGGCGCAGTCTTGCGTATTGTGGGTGGGCGTTGCAAACTTTCCTTCCATGCGTTGCCTTCCCATTGGCAGTGATGGCATCGCCATCGTGCGCCTTCCGTGTCTATGTTAATGCTAAGACACGGGTCTCTACTGTTCTTCCTTTCCGGAGAACATTTAGGGCAAGTCGCTTTATGCTGACCCTCATCATAGTTTCTAAGTTGTATTCCTTCATTTTCTAGTTGTTGGTAAATTGGTTGGGTAATTTTATCCATCATGGCATCCTTTTAAAAATTGGCTTTCCTTCGGAATCAACCTTCCTTCCGGTAGCATCGGTTTTGTTTTCTTTTGCGAATTTTGCATCGACCCTCACTAAATAATTGACAGTGGATATAAACCACGTCTTGCGCGCGGAAGCATCAGCCTCTTGTGAGAGCCAAACATCCCTTGACATCAGAACAGCATCAAGGTTTGGAATGTTTTTAAAGGTTGCGCGCCATTTGTCATAGTCTTTTTGAACAAGTCTTACGACTTTTCCCTCAAAGGCGTAGCGTTTCTCCATCCTAGTTCTCCATTTTTATTTTATTATCTTTCTTATCCTTCTTATAGCCTTCTTTCTTTTATGCTTACGTTGAGGGTTAAGGCTTTTAGGCATAGGTCAAACATCCTATGCTTTCGCAAAAAGGTTTGACTTATGCCCTATGCTCAACGTTTCGGGTGTCGGCTAGTGGCATTGCACTACTGCGCTTGGCGTGCAATTTAACTGCTACTTACTTAATGATATGCGCATTAAGGTGGACAGCGTTCAGTCTTTCGGTCTCGCTTTTGGGCTTTGTCCACATCCCACAGTAACCCATTTCCTAACAAGGCTTACAAGTTCTGTTGTCTTACCCGACAACTTGCAAGTTATCTTATAACTTACTATAATTCCAATTTGAATATCAAGTTTTTTTTACTCCATTAAAAAACTTGGCTTCAATGACCGATGTTATTAGAACCCTCTAGTTATATTGGTTGTCTTTGTTTGTTAAAAGATGGGAAGGGGTGGCTTATTTGCGTTTCAATAAAGCCTTCCCCTTTCTCTTTCTTTAGATTCTTCTCAACTTTTATACACTAAAATTGCAACACATCTAAACTTATGATAGTATCTCTCTTGTAAGAAGAAAAGAGGATATAAGCGCATGAAATACAGTAATGACACTGGCTTGCCCGAAGTATTCGCAAAAGCAGTTATGCGCGATACTTATACACGGGGGAAAGCCGACATATCTGCAACTGGGTTGCTCAAACCGCCAAGACAAGCCTTTTTAACCTATCAACACGACCATGAAATCGTTGTTGATGTTTCCAAGCAAGTGTGGTCTCTGTTTGGAAGGGCAGTTCACACTGTCCTTGAACAAGGCACTGTCGAAGGCTA
>Ga0080013_1005235_pt1 | contig 12221 bp, 28 predicted proteins | sample ETNvirenome_6_85_FD_69236 | JGI IMG/M metagenome (GOLD analysis project Ga0080013, IMG submission 69236) | Marine viral communities from the Pacific Ocean - ETNP_6_85 (SPADES assembly) (version 2) | ecosystem: Environmental > Aquatic > Marine > Oceanic | place: Pacific Ocean | collected 2013-06-19 | reverse complement strand
GGTCGGCAGCGTCACTGAAATAAGGCGGGTTAGCCTTGTAATACTCGGCAGCAAACTTCAGATTCTCACGCATAGCGGGCGTAAAGCTTTCGCGCCACTTCTTGCGCGACTCGATGTGTTTGGGGTCGGAGTTGCGCTCGATGCGCTGGAAAACGTCATGCTGTTTACCAGTCAGTCGACCCCACTTCTTTGCGCTATCGCGGAGAGAGCCAAGGAAGTTACGCTCCCAATCGCTCAGGGTCGTAGTGCCGCGAGCAGCGACCTTCTCAATGCGGTCAACCAGTTGAGTCTTCGTCTCGTTCGATGCGCTCATGGTATTGGGTCGTCGGTAGTAGCCCACGTTTCCTCTCCGTGTCCTGGGTACACTTGAACTATAGGGACAGTGTTTGCCCGGTAAAGCTAAAAGTAGATGGAACGCTGAAGGCCGATATCGCTTTGGAATCCCCAGCCTTTATCTTCAACGTCATCCTGGTCTTCACCGATGCGAACGAACTTGAAGTATTCGCCCCACTGGTCATCGCTGCCGTCTGATCGTTTCGGATGCTCAGGCTCACCATAGTCGGTCAAGTTATCTGACTCCATCGTCTCGATGAACTCGCTAAGAGCCTCGATTTCTGGATAGGACTCGTACCACTTGATGTGATTCCAGTGCATGAAATAGTCACCCTCCTGAGCATAGCCAGATTTGAACACGTCTGCATCATGGCAAAGTTCCAATACTTTCGGGCTCTTAGCGCAGAGCGCCATGAAAGCGGAAGCGGCTTCGGGTGCAATAGCTAGCACCACTTCTGAACGGTATCCCATTATCGTCGCTCCTGCCAGCGTGTCCAGCCAGCAACACTGACTGACTGTTCAGCAGCGCCTTCGATTTCTCGTCGCTTCGCGTGTGAAGCAAAAACTTCAGTGCCATCCGGCATACGAATGAGGTACTGCGAGCCTCTAATGTGTTCAAGCACTAGGGCGCCCTCAAAACCTTTCTGTGTGATTACGGAGCCTTCGATGGCTCGACGTTCACGAGCAAACTGTGCGCGGTCTTCCGCTGAGAGTCGCTGGCCAGCTTGGTATTTCTTACCCACTTTATTCTCCGTTGAATGGGTTGTTGTCTTCTTCAACTATAGGGACATCATCATGTATAGTAAACCTATCATCGTCAGAATAAACCATGTCCCTTCCATCATCTCGGTTTTGTTCATCTTCTGTCCATTGTTGGATGTAGTAATAGTCTGCGTTACTCATCTGGCACCACCATTAGCTCCCACTGTTGGCGCACTTGAAGGCGCTCATAAGCATTTCCGCTAATCCGCTGACGTGGAATAGCAGCCTCTTTGCAAGTCCAATGAACAATGACGTCATAACGCTCGTTCTTATAACCACCTAGAATCTTAGCAGCATGGAGTTCTTTGACATATTTCTTTCCAATGACAATGCCGTGTATGGGGTGCCCCATTGAATCAGGATGATAAGATTCCCTAACGATTGCACCGGGTTTCAGCTTTTTTGCGTCTTTCATATTCATGGCGCGATGAACCTTTCCTTTGCTTCGGAGTCGTCCTTATGCCTAGAGGTAGGAACGGGCTTTGGAGTGCCGAGCATTTCAGTAATCTTCGCCAAGGCCACAATCAAAGTCTCTTGAATCTGTCTAAGTTCTTGGCGTTCGTCTTTCGTCATTTCCGCCTCCCCTAATAAATAGTCACGTATGTGCGTGAGTAAAAAACTTTATGCGGGTGATACGACAAAATAACTCTTTGCCGGTTTCCAATCTTCAGGCTCGTCTTCAAGCACAATATATGGATTCTCAGGCCCACGGAGAGCCCGATTCGACACACTCACCACCATCTTTGCTGGTACAATGTCTGAGTAGTTTTGGTATGCTCTATTCACAACCAAATCGCCAACTTTCATGCTGCGTACTCCTTCTCTGGAATAGGCGTGAAGGCCCCCAGACACTCCCACGAGAGAAAGCCGTTGGCTTCGCGGCCGGAGCGTGTGTGCTCTGTCCAAAGGACGTGATAAATCCACTCCGTGTTACGGGTATGCGGGTTCTCGTCGGCTATCTTTGTGATAATACCAAGTGTACCAGTCCTGTTACACCTTACCAAATCACCTGTAATCATCGAATCCTCCTCGATTCAGCTTAACTATAGTTACGCAACCTTGCGGGTCAAGATGAAATCCATCATGTCCATCATTTCATGCTTGCCGGTGTCAACTGAGCGCATCCATAGCTTGTCTCCGCACGGTGCATAAATATGCGTCCCCTCTGCGGAAAGACAGGAAAGAACCTCGTCGATGGCGACCTCTTCCAAAGACCAATCAGTTTTGTCTGAGGCCTCGGGTGCACAGTTTTCCTGGGCACATCCGTTTTCTCCAGTAAGAAGAATCAACATATCCTCAGTCAACTGTTTACCACTGATGGGACTATCGTCAAAACACGTTTCGGTGTAGAAATCTGTGTTGCCATCGGGACTTGCAGACAGACGAAACCAGCCAGCATGATTGGGCATTTTGTCCATGCTCCAATAATATCCGTTGTCGTACCAACTTAGGTACTCATTGACAAAGCAGCTAACTACTTTTTGTATAATATCAGGCCCATATTTGGGATAGAAAAACCAATCTGCTTGCATTACAATGTCTCTTCTGCTTCACTTATGACCTCGACCCATCCATCGCGTATCGCTTTCAATACCATTCTTTGTGGGCTCTTGTATAAACTCCACTGAACCATAACGAACTCCGCGTCTTGGCCGGGTAGATCTAAACCATAGGAACGAACCCCACTCAAGACAAGACCTAAATCATTATCGCCGTTATCTCTAATCAAATCACCGACTTTCATTTAGTACCTCCAGCCATTCGTCGAGCATACAGACAGGATCTCCAGCCAGATGGTCAGGTGAGACCCAACGGACCCACCAGCGGTGCAATCGTGTCTTGTGTTGCCGATATATCACACCAATGGGGTAGTATTCGCCATCCTCACCACAGTCGTCTGGTCCCCATGCCTCGGCGCTTTTCACCAAATCACCTACTTTCACTGATAACCTCTAGTTCATAAGAGCGGAAGGTACATAGGCCACCCGTGCTGAACAATATGACCTTGAATCGGCGGCTCCAGTGACCCGTGCCAGCATCGGCTGTCAGTCCTAAATCTTGAGCTATTATGCCCTTGCTTTTGGAATATGTGGATTTAACCAAGTCGCCTATCTTCATGTCTCAACTATAGGCACGGCTCACATGGAGTAAAAGATTTTGATAGCGTTTTTGTGTACGTCCATCGGGCCTCGACTTGGCCTGTTATTCCACTGAACGAAATACAGCGGTCGATACTCCTTATCGGGCGGCCCCCGATCGATATCAACCAAGAGGCCAATGTCGCCTTTGTCGAAGGTATAGGCATCTTCCGTCGCGATTACCAAATCACCTACTTGCATTTACAATCTCCAAATCCTCAATGGCAATCCAATCGGTAACATCACTGTATTGTACGCGGGCGTCACCGTGCAGAGCGAGCGAGGATTTAGCTACGGCGAGGACGAGACCTACGCCGGGGTAAAGTTGGTCATGGTGCCTTACCAAGTCACCGACTTTCACTGATAACCTCCATACAAGTCGATCCGAACCAATCACTAACAACTTCGTCAATAAAATGAACATGATAGGGAAACATCGAATCGACAAGAGTCTCTTGGTTGGGTTCATACCCAATAACCATACCTACAGAACCGTCACCCGTGTGACGAACAAGATCACCGACTTTCATTGTCGCACTTTCCCAGTCGACGCATACGGCATCCACACCGATTGTCAATCCACCGTTCGATTGTATTTCCAATAACTTCCATCACGGCCTCAAAATCTTCTTTGTCATCTAGGGAACGAGCATCGCACTTCTGCGCTAGCATGTGTTCGATTTCTTTTACAAGTTCATGTTTCACTGATTAACTCCAGTTCATGTGTTCCGTGAAAAGAAAAATCATCGATCCACTGTACTCTGTGAGAAACAAACCCCTCTTCGGGGTAGTCAGTTATAGATGTAATAACGCCAGGGCCATAGTAAACACCTTTTATCTGCCATTCTTCTTTAAGCAGTACCAAATCACCAACTTTCACTGACAATCTCTAAGTCATTGATATTAAACGTATATTCAGTATCGAAGACTGCCTTAACAAAGGTGAAGCCGACCGCATCGGCTGGGTATACCTGTGTGACTACGCCTATCGTGTCTTCGTATGGCCTACCCTTGCGGGTCTTTCGCAAGGAAAGTTTAACCAAATCACCGACTTTCACTGATAACCTTCAACTCTAGTACATCGTACCACATGGTTTCGGGCTCAAGGCCGTCGAACCACCGTACTTCGTGGTAAGCTACGCCTGTGTCGCTCTCATAGGAATCCAACACAAGGCCTTGGCCCATCGGGTATAGGCGATTGCTACGAATGACTAAATCACCTGCTTTCAACTGATAACCTCCAAAATAGACAACTGGTAGCTACCAGCCGCCGTGTATTTGCAAGCCCATTCGATATAGGCTGCGTCGTGGTCGGGCTGTGAAGGGTGCGGCGCCTCAGGCAAATACTTGAAACGTAGTATAATGCCGACAGGACCATCGCGATGGCCTATAAACCTTACCAAATCACCGACTTTCACTTACAACCTCGATGTATTCCTCCGACATAGGGCCTCCCATGTCAAAGTTAGCTTTGCATACGGGAGCAAGATTCCAATAGGCCGGGCCGCCGATGTGGCCGCGTTCGGCCTCTGTGGTAATAATATAGTAACCAATCTTCGCGGGTAAAACTTGTACTAAATCACCGACTTTCATTGATAACCTCGCAGCCTGACTGAACCATCCAACGAACTTCTCCGGTCTGGTCGACGGCTTTTACAGTCTCGCCATCGTCGTTGATAAACAGGACAACAGCGACACTCACAGGTGGGGGCAACTTCAAAGGATTATACCTAATCAAATCACCGACTTTCATGCTCTGCTCATAATGTGGAACATATCGTCAACGGTCTCGAAATCTTTAGCGCTCCACGGGTCTGTCAAGGGTTGGTGGGGACGAGAGTTCCAGGCTACTTCGACCATAAGCATACATTCGTTGTCATCGAAATATGTTCTCAGCACAATACCAATGTCTCCGTCAGAGCAGCCAAGAATGTCACCCGTGTTTGGGTATGCGGGGTCGCTACTTACATCCATTTTACGCCCTACTTATGACCTTGAACATTGGCATACCGCTTCGGCTTTTGATAGCGACGATACATTCACCAGTGGTGCCTATATCTTCTCTAAAAATACGTCGGCCAATGGCGTCGTACATCGCTGGACGCGGACCTTCGCCTCCGAGCCAATAAACTTTCGCCATCCTTTGTTCCTTGAAGTGGTCAAGCCAGGTGTTCAAGGTAAACCCCAAGACCAAGGCTCTATGTGTTGAGCCACCTGAGTTAAACCAAACCAAGTCGCCTATATTCAAAAACCCACCCTTGCCCCGCCGCATACTGCGGCACACACATATTCACCTATATATATAGTAACGGATTACTTAGGGTCAACAATATTTTCGAGTACCCACTTGTTGACAGCCTTTTCGTCAGTCGACTTAAAGCTCATCATGTCTCGTCCACACACAACTGGAGAAGTGACACCCTTGAGGCCACGGTCAGATCGATTAAACCTGGCGTGGACCTCGTGGTCATCCGTGTTAAGAAGGTTAATGTTCGGAAACTCCGTAACATTCTCAATCATCCTATCACTCCACGAAGATTTGACCGGTTTAACAAGCGAGATGTTAATGTTACGAGGAAAACTGCTGAACCATTGACCGCCGTCATACTTGTGACGCTCTTGAATCTCGGAGAAATCGATGGAGGTAACAACGCCCAGAGCCATTTTCTCTGAGCCTCCTTCATTAGTCCATTCGCGTGTGTCGACTTCGACAAGAGCACCGGGGCCGAGACCGTGTTCGATGAACTTATCACACAACTCGCGTCGAAATCTTAGAGTCTTGTCGGTATGCAACTCCACATGGTCTTTACGGTCCTGGCATGTTCGACGAGTGTGGCCAGTATCGGAACAGTAGCCGCACTTGCGATTTTTGCCCTTGCTTTCGAGCTTGTGAAGCTGGCGAGATGCGTTATCCAGGCGCGACTGCGCAGATGACTTCTCCCACTCGTACTGCCACACGTCTTTTTCGAGCGCGACCTTGTCTCTAGCCATCCTGTCTCGCAGGGTTTGGCGCAGGGCTTTGCATGAGGACTTGTTGTGTCCCTTCTCATAGCAGTGGCCGCACGTAACAGTACGCTTCCAGTTTCCATTTTCGTCGGACATATAAGCCATCGTTTCCTCCGTGGTTGATGTCTTGTTTTAACTATAGTAACTAGGCTGGGCTAGTAAATGGTAAAATGTGACGAACATGCTCGCCATAAACATAAATCATACGCTCACCCATAGCAAATGAGTGAGCAGTCTCGCGTACCGGGTGATCTTCGACCGTTACGATTCTCGACGTGATTCGTCCCAGATATACCATGATGTTCTTAGGGCATGCGCTTAGAGATAAATCAATGCCCCATTCACCGCTGGTATGTTTGTGTAGTTGGAGCCATCCTGTGCGGCCCACACGGGCATAAACACACGGATTTGGATCGATATGATAAAGATCACCAATAACCAAGTCTTTAACTTTCACGATTACGCAATCTTCGATACTTTGTTGTGTTATTGACTAGGTGGTGCGCGCACCGACCTTCGTCAACATGCTTGTAGAGGTCTTCCTTCTTGAGATCGAAGAAGGCACCGTTATCAACGGGGTTTGAACAAATGAAGTATCGAAAGGTCGTCGATCTCACCTTTGTTACTATGGCGTGACGGCCCTCAAACTCCAAAAGATCGCCTATTTTAAGCGTGTACATCTATATGTTCCATTAAGTGTGGTAGCCCCGAGGGGAATCGAACCCCTATTACTGGCTTGAAAGGCCGGCGTTCTAACCGTTGAACTACGGGGCCTCACTCATACTATAGCAACGCACGTAGGCGAGTAAAAAACTATTTCGTTCTCACCCCAAAACAATGCGTACGCGCCGTGGCGGGGATTCAAATAGCTGGCTTAACTCTTCCACTGTCTCTAACCGGCTAGCTTTGTCCTTGATAGTTTTGAATCGCGTTTGATATGTAAAACGGAAGTCACTAATATATCTCAATATAGTGTGTGGCTTCTTCGACGCGGCGATGTCGATGAGCAAATCGTCGATAAGACCCTGCACGGCGACCCACTTCTCTAGGTCATAGGCCGACCGTGCTGGACGGCCTGATTGTGTTTGTTCTTTTAATCTATCAATCTCGGCCAAAACTGTAGCGTGCATAACCTTAAGTTGTTCAAACATATCAGCTAGTTCTTCGTCGGCGGCAACGATTTGACCTGAGACTTTCTGATCTGCGGTCTGTAACACACCATTTATGGCGTGACGTAACTGTTCGATATCTTTATCTAAATACTGCACAAACTTGACTGCTGCCAACATGAGTTCGTCTGCCTGATCGTCAGGAAAGCCCACTGGTGCGTCATCTTCGAGCACAAAACGTAGGACAGTAACCCTGGCTTTTCTGGACTCGCCTACCTTCATTTCGCGTTCTTGATTATTACCAACCACCGCAGATGTATAGCGCAAGCGCTCCAGGCCGAGCACAAAACCATCAGCAATATACTCTCGGATTTCTTCAGGTTTTACAGCAGGATAGTTCGCATGGAATCGTTCTTCTTGAGCGGCCATATTCGATCCCCGACCGACCGTGCGTGCAGCCCCGCGGGCGGCTACTCGTTGAGCCAGAGCCGATTCTTCGCCCTCTTGTACAGCACGGGTGGCTGCCGTACCACGGTCAGGTTCAAGGTCCATTTGAAGTTGTTTGTTTGTCTCCTGCGCGGCGCGAACAAAATATTTTGTTAGTTGATTAAGAACGTCAGTCTTAAACTTCGGGGAATAAAAACTATTGCCCACTCCTCTCAAATCGCGAGTGTCACCATATGTAACACCTAGCACACCACGTATATCTCCTGTCGTTGGACCAATGAGAAAAACTTCATCTTCCATCGGGTATGTTAGATTATAACCACCCTCGTTGTCATAGGTAATCTCAAAATTATCAAGCTCTATTTCTCTTGATTCAATTTGAGCGCGTAACTTATCTATTCTCGATGGCATTACAAGCCCTAATTCAACTAGCTTGCGACGAAGAACGGCAAGATGTTTTTCATGCGCGGCATCGTCTTCTTGTACGCTATCACAAAATCGATCAAACCCGCCAGGATCTGAGTCGTAGTAACCTGAGTCAAAATCAATTTGTAAAACGAGTTCATAATCGTCTTCGATATTATAATCACCCACCTCAGTATTTAATGCCTGCGCTCGGCGTTCTCGGTGCTCTTCCTGAGACTCGCCTGGGTGGCGCTCTTCGGCTGTCATTTCTTTCATTATGCTTCTGGCCAAAGAATGCTGATCTTGCCAATATGTTGGAAAATCGTCCGCATCGGGGCCATCTAATTCAATTTCAAATCTCATGCTGCCGTACATTCTGACCCGTGGTTCGTTCTCTTCGCCCTCGTAAGGGTCGGTCTCATCGTTCCATTCTTCCCAATCTTGATTGACAATCTCGTAGTTGACGTGGGAATGGTCTAGACTGAGATTCCTTTCAATACTGGCACAGCGGTGCTCATAATCCTCTGCCATCTCTTGTAATCTTACAGGTCCTTGGCCTCCACGAACTTCCTCCTCTTCCTCGGACTCATCTCCCTCCCAATCTCCACCAGACGCCCATTGAAAAGACTCCTCGCCGCCATATTCCGCAAAGAGTTTACTGAACATGATGCGAGGATGGGTGTCTCTATAATGACCGCCCTTCATAACAAAATCGCGGAGATAATCTGCTTGGACTTTGCCATCTTCACCAATGGCTTCCTCCCATTTATCTTTCTGGGTCTCCAAAGCCCACTCTTTTACTTTCTCGTAGAAACCAGGTATGTCAGTACCGTAGGTGCTCCGCTCCGGTACCGCTAAATTATACTGATTGCCAGAAAAACTTTGGTATTTCTTTTTGAATCTGCGGACTCGGACGCGACCAACGGGCTCAATACCAGGCACGCTCCTTTCATCGTCTTCAAAAATTTCATCCTCTTGAAGGTCGTCAACTTCTTGTAGATCTTGTGTCTCAACAACAAAAGCCAGGATTTCACCTTCCTTTGCTGACTTCAAGGCACAATATTCAAACTCTCCACCTTCGCGGCGATCGCCTGCGAGAGAATGACATGACTCGATGAGGTCAAAATCTGACATACGCAGGATGTCCATTGGACGGCGTGTAATAATAATTGAATAGTCTGTCATCATTTTGTCAGGATTTTCGCGATAATACCTTGACTCTTTATTCCAAAACTCTACCCACTCTTCAAGGTAATTACCATAAGCCTGGTGTCTAAAGTGCTTCTCGTATTCTTCTTTAGCTTTATTCTCTGCATTCTGTAGCACTTCATATTCTTTAGCGTAAGGCGGATCCATCGCCGTGCTTCCGCGTTCTCTGTACCATTCGTTAGCAAATGTGCCTCTTTTCTCACTAGCATCTCGTATCTTCTTGTTCAGTGCAGATGCTCGCTGCAAAACTTTGCCTATTTTCTGTTGCTTGATACGAGTGACAATTTCAGTACCGGGAGCCCCAGGTTTACCAGTGTAGCTCTGAAATCCTTTAGACGCCAAGCCAGTTTCAAAGTCAACTTCGTAGCCTTGCTGTCCAAGCCAAGTTATAATCCTTTCAATCTTTGTGCCTTCCGTTATTGATTTGCCAAGGGGAACTATAGTTCGCCATTTGCCTTTGAAGATATCGTTGAAGGGCACATCTTCAGGGCTCAAATGATCCGTTGCGTTCTCGATATATTCAGCGCGTTCGTAGGAAGCCATCTCCAAAAGAGCATCCTTCCTGAAGTTTCTCCAATTCGCGAAAAGCTTTTGTATCTTCATAGTAGTAAATAGTTAACTATGCTTATAATGACAGCTAAACTATCAAGGCTAATTGGGATGGGCCATGTGTTGATTTGAAGCCTGTATCGAACCAATGTACCAAATAAGTTGTATAGACGTTCTTAGATCTTTTGTTGGTCATCGACCTAACCTCAACAATAATACCACGTGAGCCAGGTTTCGTCTTATCTGTAACCAAGTCTTCGACCTTCATTAGCTAATCAGAGACGATCTTATTGATAGCCTCCAAGGTCTTCTCCAAAACTTTAAGTGCCATCACATCTTTAATGGCATCAGCCATTTGTTCGACGCCTGAATTATGCAAATTCAGAAAATCTTCCGTGCTCATGCTACATTTAGAATGATGACTATTAAATTTCTCACTCGTAACGCTGGCTGCGTTATTTTGAGACTTTTGGTTATCATTCTGATTGTTAACATTTTGATTCTGTGTTTGCACAGACTGACTCGGCTGCATGGGCCTGACCATCTGTGATGAAATTGAACCGACTTTCATATCTCTACCTCTCTTCTTATAATATAGACTTAAACTAGCTAATGGTAAATACATCAATAATAAATAGTTTTATCTATTGCGTTCGTAATAGTCTCTGTCAAAAACAGCGTAAGAAGATTTCATGTAAGCTAAGGCTTGTTCCAAATCAACTTTGTATCCTTGAGCGGACATCGCTTCAACAATATTTTTAGCGATATGCTTGGGGGGTTCATATTTTTTTTCCTGCTCTTTGAGCAGTTTCTTATAACCCTTAATTCTTTCTTCTTTATACCTGGAATACAGCTGCTTGTTGCCTTTCATATTAGTAACACGTATGATATACTAATACTATAGCGACAATCAACACCATATCAAATAAAAAAAACTTTAATGCTGGTTCAAAATCTTTCATCCGTTCTCGCTCACAATTTCTAAGTCTTGTTTCATAAAACTTCTAGTTTTACCATCAAGTGAAGGAAAAAAGACACTGCACACATCACCTTCTTCTTGTATGACTATGCCTATAGTCTCAAAAGGGATACCAATAATATCGACGATACCAGGGGTAAAGGTTGAATGAACATTGAGTTTGACTAAATCTCCTACTTTCATTAAAACATAGTGACACGTCAGTCAGAGGAAACAACAAAACTTTGTAAAGACTTACGAGAAGGCGAAACAACAATATGATGAAAGCTTTTGTTGATTTGTGAAACAAGACCAATGATTTCACCAGAGATGTTAAGAATCGGTGCACCGGATGAGCCTGGATATGCGGGAATGGTAAAAACAGATGTCAGGCTATCACCACCCGCGAAATGTCCAGAAACAACAGGGGTTAGGCCCGGGCCGGAGACGCCATCGGGAGCCATCATGCTCCACACCACTTTACCGCGTGAGGGGTTTCCAAACGCGATTGGTATCGGGTCAGCCAACAGAGATCGATCAGTTTTCATCAGACAAATGTCACTTGAGGGGTGAATGTTCAATTCAATTGCGGCATATGTATTTTCGTTGTCATCATGGATAGTCACAAGCACCTTATCAAGAACCTCAGATTGCGCTGCGTTATCAACCATCGCGCGAACTCCAGCACATATGTGCCCAGCAGTTAAAACTTTGTTTGGGCCCACAACAGTTCCAGAACCAAAACCAGTTTCTAATACGCAAGTAATACAGTTTGCTTTATAGCGTTTTACTTTAATTTGCACAAAAGAATCAAATGGAATATTTGGCTTTGTATCCACATACACACGGGTACATGAGCAAAAAATTGCTGCGCATAACAAAACCAAAAGTTTATTTTTCATCAACCTTCTCCAATATGATCCTATCATAAAACGCACCGCGTTCATGACGCTTTTCTAATGCAACAGACTCCACCCCCACCATGGTGAGAGAATGTAAATCACAAATTGCGCGTAAAACCTCGTACATATCCGCTGCTTCTTCATAGGAAGGGTCGTCAATAAATTCATCAAGCTCCTCGCGCATCTTTTCATACAGGCTAGCCAGGTACTCATCGTGGTCAGCAAAATGATATTCGCATGTTTTGCCACTTATGTTAATGATACCAGGAATATTATCTCTAACTAACTTCATGTATAATCTTCTCTTTTTGTTTTCGTGTTAACTGTTTGAATTTATACTCAGCTTTTTGCGCCGTGGATCGATCTTCATAATCCACCCAATAAACCAATCTAGCTGGTCGTC
>Ga0080013_1005234_pt1 | contig 12224 bp, 8 predicted proteins | sample ETNvirenome_6_85_FD_69236 | JGI IMG/M metagenome (GOLD analysis project Ga0080013, IMG submission 69236) | Marine viral communities from the Pacific Ocean - ETNP_6_85 (SPADES assembly) (version 2) | ecosystem: Environmental > Aquatic > Marine > Oceanic | place: Pacific Ocean | collected 2013-06-19 | reverse complement strand
TGTTAATCCAAACTTACCTAGAGATATATTGCGTAGTGTTATCTCGTCTAGTCGAGACTGAGCAGGTATATTAATCTGCAAAGTTTGTGACCTGTCGGCAGGAAACTCAGCGTCTACTATAGGGTTACCAATCATACTTGGTGCTGTGTACTGAGCACCAAGCATAGGGAATGTAATCTGTTGGTCACCACTGGACATAAGTACAAACAAAGAAGCAAGGAATCCCAGAGCCACAGTACCCATAGAAGCAATAACTATCTTACCGCCACCCATATAGATACCACCGGGAAGTGGAATTCTAAAATGCCAGAACCTAGGCAGTCTTGCTGTCAGGTTGGGAATACCGAATCTTACTTTCGGCGTTTTAATCTCTCGATTCTTCATTACGTTTCCTCCCGTCTTCTTGCATCATTCCTACTATTACACCCGCTGCTGCTGTCACTGGGTTTGCAAAGATCGCAAACGCCACAAGTATGATGTCTAGCCTCAAAGGTGTGGAGCGATTTCAGCAGGCTTGCTGGTCGTCTTCCACACAATTAAAACTCCTAATGTTACAAACGCTAAAAATAACGGACCGACCAAGACAATCGTTAAGAATTGACTCCCCGTTAGCGTGGTTTTTGTACTGGCTTTTAGTTCAACAATTTCCTGACGGGCATCCAGCAACTCCTTTTCTAATTCACTTACTCTTTCTGATCTTTGTTCGACCAATTACCACCATCCTCCGTGATAGAGACTCCATAGAACGAACCCGCCTATGGCCACACCCGCAGTTCCAAGGACGAATCCCGCCCATGCAACAGCACTACTTCTTCCCAGTTCCTTCTCTATACTTTCAATTTTCGGTATCTGTAACCTCCTAACATCATCGATAAAATTGAGGATACGACGCTTATCATTCTCATCATTCAAGTCTTGGTTCCTGGTGCTGACCTGTCCCCCGCCAGATAAGCATTCACCTTTCTTCCTGGAGGAAGCATCTGGCCTGAAGTGGCCTCTCTCTGCCTTACCTGCTGTGATATAGACCATGCTTCTTTAATGAATCCTGGTACGGAATCAGAATGAAATTCAGCGAATGTATGTCCCCGATGCACACCCTTGTCAGCCCACTTCTTTGCCCATTCACTAACGCGTCCCAGAATGATCTGGGCTACATCGTCAGGATAGTCATGCCTCACCAGGAGTTCATCTAGAACAGCCTCGAGACGCATCATGGCATCCTGCTTTTCTTCCGGTATGATTTGGTGCAGGGGTATATCCCCTTCTGGCATTACCATTATTTCTTCCTCCTGTTCTGACTTGCCTTGATTGCCCTCTCCTGTTTAAGCGCAGAGACTTTACTCCTGTGCCTTCCAAGTACCTTTCCCCTCGAGGAAACGAGTTCAAACTTTCCGTTACGACTTCTTATCACGACGCCACCTTCTCTATTAATGTCAGGGTGGCTGTGCCTGTACGGTTGGCCAGAGCGTTGGGAGCTCCTGATGATTCCCATGAATTTATTCCAAAGGAAAACGAGGATCTGTCCCTGTCTACCGCCACCTTTTTACTTACCTGTCCGAACTTGAAATCCACAAGAGTGACCGTGGATATCAGGGTTTGCAGATTTGATATAACAGTTTCCACTGACTGCCCTGTATCAGTAGCAGTCTGTTCAAGGTCGATAGTTAAATTGTGTTCGTAAGCTGTAGTAGGAACGACATAACCTTCCACCACTAAATCCTTGAGCGCAGGTGTATCCGTGTTAGTAGACCCACGATTGAGTTTCAAGGTAAACCCGATGTTCTTACCTGAAACTCCTGCACCAGATGCAAATGCCACTTTCGATGTACCGGATGTAAAGTTTCCGAGGTCAGTTGTTTTAGCTGCCCCATTGACCCCATACTCAACCTCAACAAAAACATCAGAAGAAGTAGCGCCCGAGGTTAGATTGTCAGCAATGACATGAACAGCAGTAAAGTTCTTATTTTCCTGCGGGACTCCAAAATCGTAGTAAGGTAATTCGATATGACCAGAAACAGTCCCACTAAGGTCTGCTCTTTTGATAAGGTCACTAACAGAGCTTGGATTCGTATTGGCATATCCTAAAAATTGTGGGTCAGATTCTGTGTCGCCTACTCTTGCAGCAAAATGTAGCCGTGACTTACCGTCATTCTCGGTTCCGACATCAATCCACTCAATTATCTTGTTGGCAGCACTATGCTTATGCATATGGTGCCATCCATTGCCATTCCAACATAATAACCTGGCAATTTTTCCACTTGTAGCTCCACCCCCAACTGATATGTAAAGAAAGTCTCCCGAAGATTTCATACGCTTAACAGGACCAAACAAATCGTCTGGAACACCATCACCAAAGTTCAACCCGTAACCGCTTTCTATGACCCTTGAGTCACCCTGTACTGTCATGCGGTATATAGGAGCGGGACTGGAATCATCTATTCCCTCTGCAAACCAGATAGCACCCTGATGGATAGTCATGTCACGGCAGTTGTCCGTACTGAAACTCATAGCGTGAATGAACTCAAACGTCCATGTCGAAGGCGATACGTCTATAAGCCATATACCTTCAGCAGTACCCAGATAGAGCTTATCTACTCCATCGATGTCTGGATATACCAGTAATCCAGTAGGGCCATGACCTGATCCTATGTCTATAGCTTCATCAGTCCATGTATTACCTGCGTCTGTAGAGGAATAAAAAGTGATTGTCCCCTCAGCTTCATGCCACAGGGCTGCTATTAATTCTCCACCGGCATGAGCCAGTAGACCTGCGTCTATATCCTCACCCGATGTAACCACATTATCCAGTAACCCCGTGGTGATCTGGGTACCGTTTCCAAGGCTCCAGTCATCAGTGAGATTGTCCGCTTTACTCGTCCTTACCGCATAGTGAGAGTTACCTTCTGCATAAAGGGCAATCATCTGGTTCTTATGAACAAGCATATCAAGGAGGATATTTACTTTTCCTGTGCCCCCTCCTGCCGCTGCCTTTACCCCTGCTGCAACATGTGCCCATGCATCGGAACCTGTGAGAGTTTCTGACATGGTTGTCGTAGTTCTCTGTGCGTATTTCCTGGTGGCAGTATGATAGGCATGACCGCCAGACGCGCTATCTGTCATCTCGTTCTGATCAGTACCTGCTACCGATGAAAGAACAGAAGACTCTCCTGCAACCACATCAATAACTAAATCGCCTACCGTGGTAGTAACATCGAGACTCGGTTGTGCTCCAGTAGATGTTCCTGTTCCCTTTACGGCAGTGCCGAAAGGAGTACTCTGATCCACGTTATAGAGGCTGAGAACAGTCGCAGCAGCATGTGTTGATCCGCTGAATGTGATAACCACATTTCCCGTGGCAACATCAGGAGCCACCCTGTACCAGATATGAGCTCCTGTAGAGCCGTTAACCTGTGTGTCTAACTGTGTTAGTGCGTCACCGTTAAATGTGACACCTGAAGGTGCTGATCCGGCAGCAATAAAAACCACTATCATGCCATTTCCATATGTGTTACTTACCGTATGGGAGATAGTTAAAGTAGTTCCAGTTCCGTTTGCCGCACTTCCCTTACTGTCTATCAATACCTGTGGGGCTATCTGCCCTCCAGCAGTCCATGTTTTTTCCGTCGCACCATCTTCATTATGAAAGTAATAGGAAAGCAGACCCCTACTTGTATCATTAGACCAACCTCCCCAGAGATGGCCTTTTGCATGGATTGATCTTCTTATTCTTTCTAACGATCCATGTGTTGAATCATCTGCAAAGATAGGAAGATAGACACTGTCCATCCATCTCGTATCACATGTGGAATCCGTGAATCTACGATATTCTTTTGGATCAAAAGCTACGTCAGAATTAATCCTGGAACGACCGAATCCGTATGCCAGATTTGGAATAATAAAGGACTCGTAAGCAGCAACGTCTTCAGGCCTTGTACGACCTGTCTGTCTTATAGGCTGGACAAACTCCTGTACGGGGCGTGTAGCCACCTTGGTGCCGTCCCTGTCCTCGACAAGGGCGTAGGTCTTGGAGTTAATTTCAATGTCTAGAGACATCAGAACACCATGCGTGGAACTAACGTGGGAGGTGACTTGACCTTTACAAGGTTTCCTTCCACCGCTCGCACGTAACTTTCCTCGTACTGCCTTGCCATTTCGGTCCAGTTAGAATTCGGGCTTATATTCCCTGATGCCATGCGTAAAGCAATAAGCTGCCTTACCTTGTCATAGAGAGGCTGTATCAAATCACCATCAACTTCCACAGTCGAGTCTTCAGCGGATACGGCTGTAAGCATGTCTCTTCCAACTACCCTGATCCTGTGCTTACTGGGAAGAGTCCCCTGGAAATACAGAATTCCTCCATTGTCAGCCCCTGCCACGGGAGGTACATGGTCCCAGTTCCTGAGCTCACTGTAGGGGACATCGGTTATTTCACTCTGTCCCAGAGTCATCCACATCTCGTCAACGAATACCGCTATTGCTCCACCAGAAGTAATAGATAAACCTATCGCTACTTCAGTATCGGTCTGGGTAAGTATCTGGCTTCCCTTCAGTAATTCCCATCCTGTACCACCGTGTGTCTCAGACTGAACGGCTCCATCTATAGTCAATGAAACCCTACTGGCCACCGTGCAGTAAACCCATGCGGATACGTTGCATTCCATTCCCTGAGTAGCCACAGCCGTGTACCTGTCCAAAGTGGAATCAAAGGTCTGTATAAGAGTTGTTACCGTACTACTTGGTACAACTAGTCTCGCTGAATTGTCTCCGTGCAATACTGCATAGTTTTCAGGATCGCTCGTATCCTCTTCCTGGTTTACGGAAGCTCCTGTTCCTGTAACACTCCAGTAGTCCGGTGATGTAGCGCTTGACCAATCTTCAAAGTCTCCATTCAAAAGTAAATTATCCCCAGAATTAGCTTCACGCCTGTTTCCTAGATAGACACGATCCACTTTCCTGATCGTGTTTGGGAGGGTATAGGTATGCTGCCTGCTTCCCGTAACGATGGTTTCCACATCACGGACCATCGATATGTCAGGGTAAACAATTTCCCTTGCCTCATTGAACAGATTCATTACTTCCGTGGGGTCAAAAGGAGTGAGCTCAAAGGAAGGTGAATCCCCGCCGGCCCAAGCTGTTCCAATAAATTCCAAAGTTCCACTGGATTGTATGTAATTCGTTATACGCCTGATCTTCCCTTCATCGTTACCCGATGTTATATGCACGTACCACTGGTTATTAAAGTAATCATCTACAGGAAACCTGTCTCTTAACTTTGTATCGACGACAGTGTCAGCGGCAGAAGAAAGCGCAGACGAAGTCGTACTGGTAATCAGCCCCATAGGACGCAGGATGTCCTGCCTCATGGTTGACCACGTTGAAGTAGGCATCAGCCAGTAACCACCTTTGCGTCAGACCTTTTTTTAACAGAAGGGACTTGAAGAATGTCATTGATGTGCCTGTCTTTATCTTCAAGCTGGGTTCTGAGATCTTCTATTTCCTTGTTCTGCATTTCAAACGCAACTCGTGTCTGGACTATTGCGTTTAGCTCTGCCCTTGCATGTGGCATCCTTCTAAACAGTTCAGCAAAGTCTGACTCTGTTACAGGTATCTGTGGTTGTTCTTCTTGATTTTCTTGAGTAGTCATTATGTTGCTGCCGTAAATTCTTTAGGGGTGTACGATAGTGAAGCTATGCCATGTTTGTTAGCACGGCTGAGTACGCCATTGCCCATCTTGTTTACTTCAAACACCTGCCACTTAACATCGTCATCTATGTTCTCGTCCATAGCCTCAACGTAGGCTCTTGCAAGAACTCTTGTCGCTGAATCTAGAACGACACTTTTAGTCGCTCCACCCTCAACTGTTACTGATATCGTTACGTCACCTGTTGCCATATCTTTCTCCTATTCTGGGTCTGCTGGTTTTGGGTTTGGATTCCCCGATGGGTCTAGTGATGTAGTTGTCATTCTATCCTCCTAGGGCCGTTACTCTGGCTTCTAATTCTTTAATCGCTGCTGTTAATAATGGAACAAGTTTTGAGTTGTCCAACTGTTGATGCTTTGGAGTCCCTTCATCCTCTGGTTCATTCGCTCCGTAAAGTTCATCCTTTGTTCCCTGTACAGCTTCTGGCACTAGACTCATAACTTCGTGAGCAAAGAATCCGTCCTGAGTTTTTGATGGAGCTTTCTTGAAGTTAAACCGATAAGGCTTCAGGGCTTTCACCCTAGTTAAAGCATCTGAGATTTCAACCTCGTTTTCTTTCAATCTATAGTCGGAGGTCGTATTAAATGCCGTTGTGTCTGAACTGTTATGAGTGATAGAACCGACAAGGGAATCAACATCGTAGAACGTCATCAAATATACGGTTGCCGATGTACTAGTATTTTTAACACCTATCTGTGGCCATCCGCTAGATTCTCCTTCCACAGTTAATCCAAACCAACCCCCGTTAGTTTCTAAGTTATAACGTGAATTACTATTAATCACCTGACTGGCTGTGTTTTGGAAAATCTTGTTTGTTGAAGCATCCCACCACCAGTAATTCCCAGAAGTATCACCGTATGCTAAGAAGTCTTCACCAGTATTTGTTCCTGAGTAGCCAAGTTGAACACCGTCATAATGTAAAGAAACTCCATCAAACCTGCTCACGCCAGCGTCCACGAAGAGGGCGTAGTTAGCAGTTCCTTCTGTCATTGCCCCTGCAATACGAACTGTTGCTGAGTTAGTGATAGTTCCTGAGTTAGAAATATTAGGAACTTCAATATTTAAAGCTGTAACAAGACTCGCAGTACCAGAAGGTATTGTTATCACATTGTTATTGGACATATACATATAGTGGTATGGGCGGTTAGCTCCAACTGTCACTGTTTCGGGATTTAAATAGAGTAATCCTTCTGTGGTTGTTTCATTGCCCGAATCACCAATAGTTACACGACCAGCCCCAACTCCACCATCAACGGTCAAACCCCCTCCTGTCCAAGCAGTACTACTTCCACCCACTAACGAAATGGCATTAGCTACTGTTTTAATGTGTGCGGGATTACCGGTGTCAGTAGAATTATCCATCAATTGCAGATAAGTTATCGTATCGGTGGATTCAAATCTGGCTACTGTATTAGTACCTCCCGAATTTACATGGAAAGGCACTGATGGAGTAGTTCCTATTCCTACCTCTCCATCCTCATTTATGGTCATAGCATCAAAAGCAACAGCACCATGTTTACGAACCTGTAAAGTCATAGTACTGTCGAGGTCAGTATCACCAGTATTGGATTTAGTGACCTTAATGCCACCCATAATTGCCTGTGAACCAGACGTATGTTCATTGAGGAATATAATCCCAGCGTCAGGAGTAGAACCATACGCAGTAGAGGACTGTATTGCTAACTGCCCAAGTGCCGTACCTTCCCCAGCTTCAGCGCCGTATATATGAGTTACATAAGTAGGGGTTATTCCTATTCCCACATTTCCATCAAACCTACTCACACCAGCATCTACCCAGAGAGCGTAGTTGGATGCGGCTTCCGTGGGAGCATTGTTAATCTTCAGAGTAGCAGCAGCAGTCGGCTGAACACCGCCATTTGTGATGTGAGGCTCAGATAATGCGAGAGTTGCAATGACAGGGTTGGCAGTCCCAGTGGACGGCGTAGTTACAGCCGCAGACGGGGCTATAATCATGTCGTACCAGTAATCTCCTGCCGTCAGGGTATAGGCATTGTTACGCCTAATCTTGAAGTAAGAGGGAACCCCTGCCATCTGCCCTGCCTCTCCAAGATTCACGGCTCCCATACCGCCATTTAGAGGAGCAGCCGCAGTGCCACCAGAAATGTGCATGATAGGAGTAGTCCCTAAAGCGGAACCGTATCCTATAACTATGTCATTGGCAGTATCGTCCAACCCGATGTGGTAATCAATAGCGTTGCCGTTATAGACAAGTTTGGTATCAGCAGCAGCACCTGTACCAAGAGTTAATGATCCTGCTTGCATGATGATAGAACCATCAGCAGCAATTGACATATTGGTAGTACCGCCATCTTGGACATAAAGAGCATCACCACTGGCTAAATTAATATAGGCAGCATTACTACTTGAATCATCATTTATCGTCATGCCACTAGACCAAGCGATATTTGCATCTTGATCTAACGTGATATTTCGAATACCAGCAATGTCTTTATTGCCGTCCAGTATCAAAGCCTTTGAAGCTGCCGCTGTACCCGCAGTAATTCCATCAATTGTCTCTAACTCAGCTTCAGCTATCGATGCACTACCGATAGTAAAACTGGTTCCCGTTACAGCCGCTCCTTCGATATTGCCAAAAATTGCTGGCATCGCTGTTCCAGAAAATACTTCTGAGTTATTAGAAGCTGCTGTAAGAGCAGTAAATTTCCCTGTCGAATCATCAAATCCAAAGAATCCAATAGCCGCTGCCGATCCTGTGTGATATTGGAACTCGATTCCTCTATCTTTGTTATCGTCAGAACCGGGAGCGGTATCTCCACCTATAGTAAAGATCGGATCATCAACTGTTACCACAGTGCTATTTACAGTAGTGGTAGTTCCATTAACAGTAAGGTCACCAGCAACCACCAAACCACCGCTCATAGTGACTCTTTCTGCACCGTTTCTAGTATCTATTTCTAAAATACCTGCCTGTCCTGAAGCATCAAAGCTGAGGGCAGAAGCATTATCATCAATTAAATCAATGTCTATAGCTGCTCCAGTAGCAGTTATATCCCCAGAAATAGTCAAACCACCTGTACTGGTAAGAGCGCTACCTTGTATAGCTCCAGTAGTAGTTAAAGCATTAGTACTAGGGTTATATGTAATGCCGGGATCATAAAGTACCTGCTGAGCAGAAGTATTATTGTTATCTAAAAAAGCAACATACTGACTCGCATTCGCTGTATTAGCTGCCGCTAAAATATTAGTTGTAGTAGTAGCTGTTGCAGATAAACCAGACCAACCAGATGAAGTAATTGTTCCTAAAGAAGAACCGTCATCAGAAAAAGTGATAGTCCCGCTATCAGAATCAATAGTGACAGTACCAGCTACATCAAGCATGAAGTCACCTGACGAAAGATCAAGTTCGGTCCCATTCAGAGTGAAGTTATCTACTACTAAAGAACCGCCTGTAAGTGCTGCTGTGGTGGTAATAGCATTACCAGTACTAATTGTTCCAAATCCAGACGCGATACTACCTGATGCCAAAGCACCAGAAGTAACCAAGCCCGTCATGGTAGTGACGCTATTTTGAGTAGCTGTAGCAATTGTTCCAGTAAAAGTAGAAGCTCTTACAGTTCCACTAGCAGTTGCATCAATTGAATAACTCGGACTACCAGTATTTATTCCTAATCTGTTATTAGTAGCATCCCAGAATATAGCGTTGGAGTCTGAGCTAAATCCACCACTACCGTCAGAAAACTGTACGTGTCCTGCTGTGCCAGATGATGTACCAGACGACGATGTTGCCATATCCAAACGAGTAACAGTTATAGCAGTTGCATCGTCATTGTTACCTACAACATTTAACGCCGCACCGCTACTTTGATAAAGCTGAACCGTTAAGTAATCAGCTACATCATCTACATAGAATGTAGTCGAAGCTCCAGATATTGTCGTTGCTTCCAACGATGGGGTAGCTCTATCTCTAAGGATCACATTAGTGGCATTACCATTAGAGGTATCTGTATGTGTTACTCGCATCTCTCTGTAACCAGAAGAGTCTGCTGCCCATTCTTGTTGGACAGTAATGACCCAATATCCAACTTGACCAAAAGTAATTCGATCCGTATTTGAAGCCGCGTCATGCATACCACCAACATCAAAAGACTCAGTCCACGCGGTCATGTTTGTAGCAGAGTCGTTAGCTACAGAAGTATTAGCATTAGTTAAGTAAAGCTTTGTTCCTTTAAATGCTCCACCACCAGCTAATGAACCTGCATTCGTAATCTGAGTAGCATTACCGCCATCATCTTTAAAGAACAACTCATTAGTTGATGTCGTATACAACATACCGTATCCCGATACATTGGTAGGAGCTGACTGCTCTTTCAAAGCTAAAGAGTTATTTTTTATTTCTACATTAGACGCACCAGCAAAAGAATTACTATTATTATATTGAAGTTCATTAGCAGAACCTGAAGCTAACCCACTTACACCCAGATTATCTGGTTTTACTTTTTTATAAGCACTATCTGTAGCGTCCCAAAGTAATAAGAAGTCTGCATCAGTAGCAACACCACTTGTTAATTCTGTACGTCCACTAACTACGTCTTCATGTACCATCGCAGCTTGAACTGCGTTTGTCTGAATTGTAGCAACACCTGTTACATTCGCAGTACCATCAAAACTAGCAGAAGTCCAAACAACATCTCCTGTCATTCCTATAGTTCTAGCATTTGCCAAGGAAGTAGCGTATTCAGCAGTTCCTGTTACTGCTCCAGCGAATGAGCTAGCGGTTACTACACCAGTACTAGGATTATATGACAATCCTGTATCAGTCTCTATTCCTTGTGTTCCAGTTGTTCCATCCACGAAAGTTAGATACACAGTTTCATTTGTACTGTTATTTGCAGTTGCCGTTATATTCGTAGCTTCTGTAGCTGTTCCAGTTAATGCCCCTGTAAAAGTAGTTGTAGTTAAATTATTAGTTGATGGGTTATAAGTAAGATTTGCATCGTAAAGAACTTGCTGAGCCGAAGTATTACTATTATCTAAGAAAGCGATAAATTGATTCTCATTTGTAGCATTTGCCGCAGCCGCAATCTGTGTGGGAGTTATTGCTGCCGTACCATCAAAAGAAACCCCACCAATATTTCGTGCCGTTGCTAATGCAGTAGCTGTATCAGCATTTCCAGTCAAAGCACCTTCAAAAGTTGTAGCAACTATCGTTCCAGCAGTACCTGACACGACTTCACTATTAATAGTAGCATCGGGAACAAAAGTAAACTTACCCGTAGAGTCGTCGTAACCAAAAAATCCATTTTTCGCCGAGGAGCCATTGTGCCACCTAAAGGCTATGCCTCTGTCTTTATTATCATCAGAAGCGGGAGCAGTATCACCGCCTATCTGAAAAAGCGGATCATCGATAGTCACAGTAGTGCTATTAACTGTTGTAGTAGTTCCTGTAACAGTTAAAGTTCCCGCAGTTACGGTTCCAGTAGTTGTTATATTGCTAGAACCTGTATCTATATTCCCAAATCCAGAAGTTATAGATCCTGCATTTAAAGCTCCAACAGTAGTGACACTTCCAAGAGTATCTAATGAGCTTTCCATGTATGTTTCGAAATCAGTTAATGCGACTTGCTTCATGGTTCCAGCGTCGTTAACTACTACCCGATCAGCATCTGCAAGAGTAGTACCAGACGCCGCAGTTCCACCATCCATGATGTTTAACTCAGCAGCAGAAGAAGTAACTAATGTACCCCCTAACTGAAGACCATTACTTCCATCATGAGAAGCGATATTGAAGTTATAAGCACCATCGGCAAATGTTGTATTGCCTGTAATAGAAATAGCAGAACCATCAGCAGTTAAACTATCTAAAGCTATATTTCCTACATTAGTGATATTTTTATCGCTGAAAGATATAGCCCCTGTTCCATTAGTAGCAACAGTTATATTTCCATCTACACCATCAGCTATCGTTATAGAACCGCTATTAGTGCCAGCATTTGTACTAAGAATGAGGTCACCAGTACCCCATGTAGTTATAGTTGCATTAGCATTCTGATCACCGACACGAATCGAATCAGCACTTAAATTGACATCTCCTGTACCGTGCGGGGTAATAAAAATTGGATTATTACTTGCCGTAGTGGAGATAGTTCCATCATTTATTGTTAGTTGATCTACAATAATCGAAGTTGCTGCAGTAGAGGCTCCTATATTAACTCCGTCTATAGTTCCACCATTGATATCAACAGTGGTAACAGTCCCAAGATCAGACCAAGTACCAGTTAACGAACCACCACCTGTTACTGTTAATGATCCTGCTAATGAAGTAGACCCAGATGCAACCATAAGAGCATGATTGGCTGAACCGCCTTCTGTTGGAGCACTAGCAATATAGACAGTAGCCGCTGTAGTAGCTGTTCCTGTAGCTGTAATAACTGGCTCAATTACGTGAAGGCTAGCAACAATAGCTGAAGTTGTTCCATTAGCAACAGTAACGCCTATTGGAGCTATTCGAACTGCCGCAAATGATGTATTAGATGCTGCCGTT
>Ga0080013_1005233_pt1 | contig 12225 bp, 17 predicted proteins | sample ETNvirenome_6_85_FD_69236 | JGI IMG/M metagenome (GOLD analysis project Ga0080013, IMG submission 69236) | Marine viral communities from the Pacific Ocean - ETNP_6_85 (SPADES assembly) (version 2) | ecosystem: Environmental > Aquatic > Marine > Oceanic | place: Pacific Ocean | collected 2013-06-19 | reverse complement strand
AATGTAAGTGGTATAGCAACCATTATTGGAAGTGTTCAACTTGGAACAGGACTTAGTGTTACTGGTGTTTCTACTTTTACTGGAATTGTAACTACTGGTGGGGATCTTTATGTTGGTGGTGACCTTTATGTACAAGATGATATCACTTATGATCAAGTAAGTGGTAGAGAAATCAATATTACTGGTGTTGGTACTATTTCGTCTTTTAATGCGGATAGTATTGTAGCAACATCTGCAACAATCACTAATTTAGATGCTGGTGTTATTACTGGTCCTGCTCAAATTGCTGTTTCTTCAGAAGGAACATATATTGGAGCTGGTACAAGTGTAATTAACTTTGCTTCATCTACTGGAACAGGATGGAATGTTAGTACACCTTCTGCGGGTGTAGCAACAGTAACAGTTACTCTAGATGATACTAGTGGTCCGGATACTGACACTAGAAATTTAAATGCAAGTGGTATAGCAACCATTATTGGAAGTGTTCAAATTGGAACAGGACTTAGTGTTGCTGGTGTTTCTACTTTTACTGGAATTGTAACTACTGGTGGGGATCTTTTTGTTGGTGGTGGAGCAGAAGTTACTGGTATTCTTACTGTTGGTGGTGGAGCAGAAGTTACTGGTATTCTTACTGTTGGTACTGCTATTACAATGTATGGATCTTCCGGCATTGTAAGTGCTACTAGTTTTTATGGAGATGGCAGTAACTTATCAAATATTATTTCTGGTGTTGGTATAAACTCTGGTGGAACTAACATTGGTTATGGTGTCACTACACTTAATTTTATTGGTTCTGGGACTACCATTGTAGTTTCTGGAACAACAGCAGATATTAGTGCTGGTGGCGGTGGTGGTGCTGGTGTTTCATCTACTGGAATTCTAACTTGTAGAGGAATCGCAAACGCTGACGACATCACTGAAAGTATAACACTTGATGATTTTTATGGTGATGGAACCAACTATGCAATGGTTGGACCAATTACAGTTGTTGGTGGTGGAACAACTGTAACTGTAGGATCTGGTGTTTCCTATGTAATCGTTTAAGGGAGAGTAATCTAATGTCATCATTAAGAGTCAACAAAATTATAGATGAAGCAGGAACTGGACCTGTAGAATTCACTAAGGGTGTTACGTTTCCATCTGGAGCGTCAATTCCTGAATCAAATATCACCATAAATACAACTGGTACCGTCACAACTTCTGATATTGTCATTAACGAAAATATTGAAGTTGTTGGTGTAATGACTGCTAGATCTGGTGGTAAGTTTGTTGGTAATGGATTTAACATTACAAATCCTCCAGGAACCTCATCAGGAAAGGTCATTGGACTCTATCTAATCAGTTAAAGAAGTATTATGGCATCTCAAGTTAGGGTAGATCAAATAACAAATTTAAATGGTGATGGAGCTCCAGAGTTAGTCTATGGAGCAACAGTCCCATCTGGAGCAACTCTTACTGCTAATGGAGATTTAAATTTGACAGGAGTTACTACAGTTGGATTTTTGACAACCCAAAATGCCATTGTAGGAATTGTTACCGCAGGTTCTTTCGTTGGTGATGGTTCGGGTCTTACTGGACTTCAGGTTTTGGGAGAAGCTAAAGCAATAGCTTTTGCTTATTTACAGGGATAGGTATCTAATCAATGGCAAGACTCAAAGTTGACTCTATTAGGAACAGAAATGACGATGGGGCACCATCTTTACCAAAGGGTGCTTCAATACCATCTGGAGCAACTCTTACTGCTAATGGAAATTTAAGTGTAACTGGAGTCAGTACAGTTGGATTTTTGACAACCCAAAATGCCACTGTGGGAATTGTTACCGCAAGTTCTTTCGTTGGTGATGGATCTGGATTGACATCGTTACAGATAACAAGTGCAGGAAAAGCTTACGCACTTAGAAGTCTCTTAGATCCTTTACCATTCCGATCATGAGTTTTAATGTTAGAGTAGACTCTCTCACAAACAAAAACAATAATGGTCCAGTAGAAGTTCCCTCTGGACTTTCTGTGGATGCGGGTGAACTTGCTGCTAATGGAAATTTATATTTAACTGGCATCACTACGGTTGGATTTATAACAACACAACATGCCACTGTGGGTGTCGTAACTGCAACGACATTTATTGGGGATGGATCTGGATTGACAAATCTTCCTACAGTGACACTATCCAAATCAATTGCTTTAAAATTACTTCTTTCTGATCCTCCCCTCAGGTCATAATCATAAAGATTATAAATAAATATAATTAAGAAATTAACATTATAAAAAATGGCTGCTCCAAACATTGTAGGTGTAACAACCATTACTGGAAAAACTTCCACGACTACTTTATCTGATACTAACTCTACTGTTATTGTTAATAATCCAGCAAGTAGTGATAAGGTATTTAAGATTAATACTATCATAGTGGCTAACATTGATGGTAGTAGTATCGCTAATATCACTGTAAAGGTACATCCTCAAGATGATGGTGCTGGTACAGGGGTTCCAATTGCAAGCACGATTGATGTAGCGGCAGATTCAACTTTGGTTATTCTTGACAAGGCGTCATCAATCTATCTTGAAGAGGACAAGTCCATCGCTGCGACAGCTTCAGCTGGTGATGACCTGTCTATAGTTTGTTCATATGAAGAAATTTCCGACTGATACGGAGTTTAACTAAAATGGCAGATCCAACAGCATTATACTCCTTTAAAGGAGCTTCACCTACCATTCTTCCCCACATAATCAGACATGCAGATTGTTACGACATCGCCGATGTTTCTACTTTTACTGATGATGAACTTACAGGGGCAGGATTTACTGGACCTTATACAGTTCCCAGTCACAACAGTGAAACACAGAGAGTTACTTGGGATTCAGAAACTCTCTCATTTGTTATTGCAACCATTTAATATTAATCACAAATACAGTTGAGGAGTAAACAAAAATGGGAATTAATCGTCCTTCAAATTTGAATATTAGAGATGTTCCTGGAAATGGAGGTATTGTAGGTCCTTCTACTACACCATCATGTGGTGTATCTACAACAACTTGTGAGACTTGTCATAATACTTGTGATGCATTATGTGATATGTCCTTAGGTAGTCAATATGTAACTTTGTGTGCATGTCCTTGTTGTGATATTGTATGTGCTTGCGAATGTACTGTATATGATCGTGCAATTCCTTCTGGAATGTGGAAAACTTCAGAACAGTATGAGGCAAAAGGAAGAGATGCATGGGGAGCTGATACATCTTGCTCGACAGTAGCAGCATGTGTTTGTAATATAAACTCTGGATGTACTTGTTGTACTACTTGTACTACCTGCGTTGGTGGTTATACCTTTTGTAAGGCATCAAATATTGCATGGGTCGTAGCACCATCATCATCAGAAGTCCAAAGAACCTTCTATTGTCGTAATCATGCCACTTCGACTGCAAGTTCATGTACTGGTTGTGGTGGTTGGTTTATACCAGGGTTTGACGGTTACAGTCAGACTGGATTACTAAAATGTGCATTTTATTGTAGAGCTTATTGGGACGCATATAACGGGGGCTACTGGAGTAATGATACGCAGAACAACGACGCTTGGTACCTGAATATGAACAGCGGTAATAGAGGCAACTCCAACAGGTCCAACTCAATAAATGTTCGTGCCTTCAGATGTGTTTCTTATTGAACTTTGTACTTTGATACTTGTATTTTGTACTCGATGCAAATTACTGGAATAATATGAAAATTTTGAGTATTCATTTTGGTCATGACTCTTCAGTATGTTTATATGATGATAGTGTCGTAGAAAAATATTTTTTAGTCGAAAGATTTACAGGAAAAAAACATGATTATGATTTTTATAAAATTTTAGATAAAGTTTTTTTTAATATAAATGAAAAAATAGATATAATATGCATATCTTGGATCGCACTGCCGATCTTTACGTTTGATTATGATTATTACGAGAATAAAATCATACCAGTTATTTTTGATAATTATAAAAAATATAATAAAAATTTAAAATTAATTATTAATTCCGATCATCATTTAAACCACGCATTTCAATCTTTTTATAATAGTGGATTTGATGAAAGTATTGTTGTAGTTGTAGATGAATCTGGTTCTTTTGTCGAAAAGAATCTTGTTGAAGTTGAAAGTATATTTTTATTTGACAAAAAAAATCATAGATTACTATATAAAAACGTAGTTGAAAAATTTTCATCATCGAGTTTACCTTGGGATAATAAATTTAAACCAATTTCTACGAAGTATGACCACAAAAATATTTTTGGAATTGGTGGATTATATGATATTGCTGCAATATTAACAGGCAATACTCAAGACGATTGTGGAAAGGCTATGGGCCTTTCTTCATATGGGACACCAAATGATTACTTTAAAAATTTATTTTTAGAAAAAAATAAATTAAATAATGATTTTTTTAAAAATTCTTCTATTGAAATTAAAAAATTTTTAAAAAATCCTACTAAAAATATAACAAAAGAAAATTATAAATTATATGCAGATTTTTGCTATGAAGTTCAAAGTCAAACTCAAAAATCAGTTGGTGACTTAATAGAAGATTATATTGAAAAAACTGGAATTAGAAAAGTTTGTATTTCTGGTGGCTATGGTATGAATATAGTTGCAAATCATTATTATTTGGAAAGATTTTCGGATGTGGAGTTTCATTTTGAACCAATATGTAATGATAGTGGAGTAAGTATAGGATCTGCAATACTTACATACACACAACTAACTAAAAAAACACATACTCCTATTGAAACAACCTCTTTTCATGGAATAAAGTATGATGTATCATCACATAAAGGTAAAACAACCACAATAAAGGAAATTGCAAACCTTTTATATCTGAATAAATCAATAGCAGTTTATAGTGGACTTTCTGAAGCTGGTCAAAGAGCACTTGGGAATCGTTCAATATTTTTTAATGCATTGAATTTACATGCAAAAGATATTTTAAATAAAATTAAAAAAAGAGAATGGTACAGACCTTTTGCAGCAGTAGTCTTAGAAGAAGATGCAAATATTTATTTTGACATGGGCAAAATCAAATCAAGTCCATTTATGACTGTATGCTTTCCAGTTAGACAAAAGTTTATTAAAATAATTCCTGGAGTTGTTCATATAGATAATACATGTAGAATACAAACTGTTTCCAAAAAACATTCATACTTATATGAAATTCTTACAGAATTTAAAAAATTAACAGGACATGGTATTTTATTAAATACTAGTTTTAATCTTGCGGGAAATCCTTTGGTAGAAACCCCTCAAGATGCAATTAATACCTTAAATAATTCATGTTTGGATTATTTGTGGTTTGAAGAAACTCAACAATTAATACGTTCCAATCTAGAATATGTTTAAATATATTGAACAATTTGAAAAAGAAGTAGCGAAGTTTTATAATGCTCCATATGCAGTTGCAACAGATTGTTGTACTCATGCAATAGAACTTTGTTTAAGATATGAAGGTTATAATAGTATAATCATACCAACTCATACATATATTTCGATTCCATTTACTTTAGAGAAATTAAACCTAAACTGGAAATTTAATTATCAAGAATGGGAAAATTTTTACTATCTTGGTAATACAAACATTATAGATGCTGCAGTTTATTGGAAACAAAATGGATATATTGAAAACACATATATGTGTTTAAGTTTTCAATATAAAAAGCATTTAAGTCTTGGAAGAGGTGGTGCAATTCTTTTGCAAAATAAAGAAGATTATGATATACTAAAAAAGATGTCTTATGATGGAAGGTCACCAAATCAACCTTGGATGGAGCAAAATATAGACACGATGGGATATCATTATTATATGACACCAGAAACTGCAAAACTAGGATTAAATAAACTTTCGGATTCAATTAAATCTACACCAAAACATTGGGATTACTCAAATTATCCAAATTTAAAAAATATGAAAATATTTCAATGAATCTTAAAAATAAACTTAAAGATATTCCTACAATCTATTATACAAATTTAGATCGTAGAACTGACCGAAGAGAATATATGGAAACTCAATTTGATTATTGGGGAATAAAAGATTATCATAGGATTTCTTCATCCAAGTATCTTTCTACGGAAGACTATAAATGGGAGCATTTAGTTTTAGATAAATCTTTATCTTTCGGTTCTGCTGCAGTTGCAAACTCGATCACTCAATTAGAAATGATTAAAAATTGGTTAGAAACAACCAATGACGAATATTTGATCATGATGGAAGATGATTATGATTTGTCTTTAATTGAGTATTGGAACTTTGATTGGGAATACTTAATGAATCATATTCCAGAAAATTGGGATTGTATTCAATTGGGATTTGAAAATCAAAATATAATTCCATTTTTTCTTCATCCAGTCCATCATAATCATGGGTTTGGTCCTTGCTTAATCAATCGTGACTATGCAAAAAAACTTATTAAACTTCATTGTGTTGATGGTAGGTTTAAGTTAAATATTAGAAGTAATGATATAAGATATAGAAAAATTTATGGAATGCTAGATGGTTTAATTCTTGAAGCAGGAAAAACATATTCTATTCCATTAATTACTAATAATCCAGATTTAGGTAGTGATTATGATTTAACAGGAACTGCACGAGGATGGTTTGAAGAATGCAGAAATCTATATTATAATTGGTGGAAAAATGAACATCATAAATTTTCACTAGAAGAATTTTTTAATTATGGTAAACCGAACGATTATCAAATGATAAGAAATGTAAATTATAAAAAAGAAATAAAGAAAAAAATTAATTATTCATAATGACATCAAAAAATGAATGGTCTCAATTAAAAAAAGTCATAGTTGGAATTGCCGATGAAGCAAAAATTCCAGAAATTGATTTGAGTATGAGAACTATAAATTATGCAGATAAATTTGACATCTCAAATGTACTCATAGGAAATTATCCAAAACAAGTAATTGAAGAAGCAAACGAAGATTTGGAAATATTTGTAAATTTTCTAAAGTCGCAAAATATAGAAGTAGTTCGTCCAGAAAAAAGCAATCCAAATTATTATAACTATTGTCCAAGAGATAGTGTTTTTATTCACAATAATCTAACTCTTGCCACTCCAATGCCAATTAAAGAAAGAAAAGGTGAGTGGAAGTCATTTGAGAAATACTTGCATAATCCAATATCTATTGATTGCTCTTATGATGATAATCTTTATGACTTAAAATGTCTTGGTGATAAAGATACTTTAGCACTTACGGAGCATTCTCCTGCCTTTGATGCGGCTAATATTATTCGTGCAAATGATGATGTGTTGTATCTTATATCTAATACTGGAAATAAGAAAGGGGCACAACTTCTCCAAGAACTTTTGGGAGATAAAGTTAAAGTCCATATTCTTGAAGGTGTTTATAGTTATATTCATATTGATAGTACTATTGCATTTTTAAGAGAAGGTTTAATGTTGCTTAATTCCGAACGAATAAAAAGTAAAAATGTTCTTCCTAAACCATTTTGTGATTGGGATGAAATCTGGTGTCCAGAACCAGTTGACATTGGTTATCATTCAAATTATAATAATGCTTCAAAGTGGATTAATATGAATTTATTTTCTATTGACGAAAATTTAGTGATTCTTGAGGAGCATCAAGATAATTTAAGAAATAAATTAGAACAATATAATATCGAATGTGCTATGCTTCCAATGAGACATCAAAGAACTCTTGGTGGGGGATTTCACTGTGTAACACTTGATTTGGAAAGGAAATGAAAATTTCATTTATTGGACTTGGAAAACTTGGATTACCTTGTGCAGAAGTATTTGCAGAAAAGGGTCATTCTGTAAAGGGATATGATATTCAAGATATATCTTCTTCATTGGTGGAAATAAAATCCACAATTGAAGAAGCAGTTTCTGGTGTTGATATTGTTTTTATTGCTGTCCCAACACCTCACAATCCTCAATATGATGGTAGATTTCCTATTTCTCATCTTTCTCCTAAAGATTTTGATTATTCTATCGTGAAGAGTGCTCTAAAAGAAGTAAATCAATATATGAATTCCAATCAAATTCTTGTATTGATTTCTACAGTACTTCCAGGAACAGTCCGAGAGCAGTTAATTCAGTATGTAACTAATCCAAAATTTGTATATAATCCATACTTTATTGCAATGGGTTCTGTCAATTATGATATGATAAATCCTGATTTAATTATTCTTGGTAGTGAATATGGAGAATATACTGATGAGGTGGAAACTTTAATCTCACTGTATGAATCAGTAATTGAAAATGAGGCACCAATTGTAGTTTCTAATTGGGATGAATGTGAATGTATTAAAGTTTTTTATAATACCCTAGTCAGCACAAAACTTTCTTTTGTCAATATGATACAGGATGTTGCAGAAAGACTAGGAAATATTAATGTAGATAATGTAACAAATGCACTTTGTAAATCTACAGATAGAATCATCAGTTCCAAATATATGAAAGCAGGAATGGGTGATGGTGGTGCCTGTCATCCAAGAGATAATATTGCTCTTAAGTATCTTTCTCAAAAATTGGATTTGGGATATGATTTTTTTGGTGCAATTATGCATACCCGTGAAATGCAGGCAAGAAATGTTGCTATTAAATTGGTAAATCTTGCTATAGAAAATAATATGCCGATTGTAATTCACGGAAAGGCATATAAACCCGATGTTCCATATATTGATGGTAGTTATAGTATTTTGATTGGAACTTATTGTGAGGAACTAGGAATTTCTCCTACATATCTTGATCCATTAGTTGAAAAGAATGAAGTAACAAAACCATCTGTAATTCTTTTGGCACATAGTTCTTTTACAACTTATGGAAATCCAGATAAACTATATTGCAATATTCCAGAAAAGAGTATTGTGATTGATATGTGGAGAACTTTTACAACCGATAAAGATATTCAAGTGATTTATTATGGAAATACAAAAAACTTGATTTTAAATCTCATATAAATTATAATAGTTAAAACTGACTTGAAAACACTATGAACCTAACGCCGATTTATTCTGTTCCACTCTGGCAATCAGAATACCCAGAGTTTGAAGAACATAAAGAAGTCTTCCTCACTACAGTCAAAGAATATAAAGAACAAAATCCAACCAAAGAAACACCAAGGTCAAATATTGCTGGATATCAATCTCCAAGTACACTTCAAGGAGTAGAAGAACTTCGTCCACTCTTTGAATACATTTGTCAAATGGGATTTAAGGCAGTTGCAGATTTAGACTTTGTGGATTGTGATATTGCACTCACTGAAGTTTGGTTAAATGTGAATGATAGTCGTCAGTGTATGAATAGTGAGCATGTGCATGGTGATGTATTCGGTGGCGTCTTTTATCTCCAAGCACCAGAAGAAAGTGGAAAACTAGTATTGCAAAATCCTGCAATCAATAAGATGTGGAATGGTTGTTCACTGACTTCCCAAAAAAATCAATTTACTGGAGAAAGTATTCGTATTGAACCAGTCGAAGGAAATATTATTCTCTTTCCTTCTTATCTTCCTCATTCAGTAGAAACTAATAATCACGACGAAGAACGCATTTCAATCGCATTTAATTTGATTGCTCTTCCTAAAGGTAGTATTGAATATCCACAATCTTAATATATGAAATCTTATTATTTTATAAGTGGTTTGCCTCGTTCAGGTTCTACATCACTTTCTGGTATTCTTCGTCAGAATCCAGAGTTTTATGCTGATATTGCATCTAAGTTACCTACAATTGTAGATAGTACAATTGAAATTATTTCAAATTCTAATCAAGATGCAATTATTGATAAAACTCAGAGAAAAAATATAATTCATGGTATTTTTGATGGTTATTATAAAGATATTAATAACCCAATTGTATTTGATAGTGGGAGAGAATGGACTTCTAGAACTTTTTTATTAAAAGAATTATTTCCATATACAAAAGTAATTTGTTGTGTAAGAGATGTTGTTTCAATTTTAAATTCATTTGAAACTATTTTTTCTAAAAATCCATTATATAAAAATAAACTTCTGAAATATTCTAATGATGTTTACAGCAGATGTCACGAATTAATGAACGAAGAAAACGGAATTGTAAATGTACCCCTATTTTACTTAAAAGAGGGATATGCCGCAAATCCAGAGATTATTCACTTTATTGAATATGAGAATCTGTGTAAAGAACCAGAAAAGACAATAAGAGGAGTCTATGAGTTTCTTGAAAAACCTCATTATTCTCATGACTTTGAGAATGTAGAATACTCAAATGAAAACTTTGATAATGCATGTAATATCAAAGATTTGCATACAGTTAAAAAAAGAGTAGAATATAATCCACCAAGATGTATTCTTCCACCAGAGATTGTAAAAAAATATTCAAAAATGAATATGGAGTTTTGGAAAAAGAAGTTTATTGAGTATAAGTGATGGATATAGAACCTTTTTACCTTAAAAATCTTGCTTTTGTACAATCTAAAGTTTCTTCTGCAACTTTAGAAGAACTCAAACAAGAAGCAAAGTTTATACTTGAGAACTTAAATCAATTTAAAAAAAATAATAAAAAATTAGCAGGAAATTTAGAAAAAGAATATTTAACACATAAAAGTGAAGAAATTTTAAAACCTTATTTGATTTCTCTTGCAAATGAGTTTCACAAACAATCAACAGAAAATGAACATTATCCACATTGGGAAGTCAAAGATATATGGATAAATTATCAAAAAAAGTACGAACATAATCCAATACATAATCATAGTGGAAACTTATCTTTCGCTCTTTGGGTTCAAATACCATATAATTTAGAAGATGAATTATCACATCCAAATTGTATCGACTCAAATGATCCATCCAATTCTTTGTTTAAATTTGTATTTACTGACTTTATGGGAAGAATAGTGCAAAACCGAATTGAAGTGGATAAATCATATGAAGGATGTATAATTATGTTCCCATCATCTTTACATCATATGGTTCATCCTTTTTATACAAGTAATGATTATCGTATTTCTATCGCAGGAAACTTAGTCGCTTCTGCACCAAAAAATATTATATTTTATCAATGAAACTTGAAATCATTATAAGAATTCACGATGGTAAAAATATTCACGGAAATAAACCAAGATATATTAATGTTCCTAAAAAAGATTTAATCATTGGTTGTTTGTCTTCATTGATTAATTCTGCAAACTTATCAAATGAAGAAATTTCTTTTATTATTTTAAACGATCATTGTACGCAAGATTGTATATCAAAAATTCATAATATCTTCAAGCATTCCAAACATTCATATCAACTTGTGGATTTAGAAATTCCTGGATTTAATCATAGTGGATTAAAGCAATTTGAGTATTGTAAGAACTCTACTGCTGATTTAGTGTATTCTGTAGAGGATGATTATCTACATTGTGAAAATGCAATTTTGGAAATGTTATTTTCTTATCAGTATCTAAAATCATACCATAATCTTTCAAAAGAACTTTGTTTATTTCCTTTTGACAATCCAGAAGATTATACTCCACATCAATTATATCCAGGAAGAGTCTTCAGAACTCCTACAAGACACTGGAGAGTGGGTATATGGACTACTTTTACTATGATGACAACTCCAAAAGTTTTTCGTGATTATTGGAGCACATTTGAAAAACTTGCACTAGAATATAAACCATTTGCTCCAGGAGAAAATCCTAATACTCTTGTTGATGAAGGAAATACAATCGGAGAAATCTGGAAAAATGATGTGATTCGTGTCAATCCCATTCCTTCTCTTGCACTTCATATTCAATTTAAAGAACAAAGAGATTCTTTTATAAATCATATGAACTGGTGGAATAAATATTCAAAGATTTGTAAATTTGAAGTAAATTATGACTAATAAACCAACAAGAAGATATCAATTGACTATCGATAAAATTGAAACCCTTGAAGATATTAAAAAAATTTTAGATGCAATGAAGGTTAGAATGGATACTGATAATCCTGATTGGGAGAAAGTTGAAGATTATTTTTGTTTAGAAGTAGTACCAAAGGGTTATATGAAACTACTTCAAAAAATCGGACAAGAAGGTATTGCAGAATTACATTATCACGAAATCGAGCAGCAATCTCTTGAACTTTTGAATGAAGATGAAAAAACCAATTGAAGTATTCCTAAGACATTGTTATTATTCAAAACTACAAGAACTTCCAGATAGAAATCGTCCAAAGTGGTTCAATAAAATTAAAGTCTTTGAGAACTTTAAAAATACT
>Ga0080013_1005232_pt1 | contig 12225 bp, 16 predicted proteins | sample ETNvirenome_6_85_FD_69236 | JGI IMG/M metagenome (GOLD analysis project Ga0080013, IMG submission 69236) | Marine viral communities from the Pacific Ocean - ETNP_6_85 (SPADES assembly) (version 2) | ecosystem: Environmental > Aquatic > Marine > Oceanic | place: Pacific Ocean | collected 2013-06-19 | reverse complement strand
TTTTAAAATTCTTCCTCAAGTTTTACAACAAAATGATGTAGATGTACTATTAGTTCCAAGAATTAACACAGTAAAAGGACTTACTCAACAACATATTGATAAATGGGGATGGCAAGTAAACGAACAGGGTTGGGTAAATTTTCCAGACTATCAATGGAGAATATATAAAAATAACAGCAAAATACAATGGAAAAATAAGGTACATGAAGTATTAGAAGGTTATAAAACCATGTCACATTTACCTACAGATAAAGAATGGTGTTTATTGCACGAAAAAACTATTACAAAACAAGAACTACAAAATAAATTTTATGAAAGTATTTGTAGATATAGATGAAACTATATGTTTCTATGACGGAGAAAGAAATTATCCAGACGCAGTTCCTAACATGGAAAATATAGCTAAGATTAATAAATTATATGATCAAGGACATTATATAAAGTATTGGACAGCTCGAGGTTCAGTTACCGGCCTAGAATGGTATGATTTGACTCTAAATCAATTGAAAGAATGGGGATGTAAGATGTCTGAATTGAGCGTAGGTGAAAAGCCAGATTATGATTTGTTAATATGTGATAAAACTAAAAGAATAGAAGAATTATGAAATCAACATATATAATAGCAGAAATAGGCATTAATCATAATGGATCATTAGATATAGCAAAAAAACTTATAGACGTAGCAGTTATGTCAGGATGTGATGCTGTAAAATTTCAAAAAAGAAATCCCGATATATGTGTCCCAACTCATCAAAAGTCTGTAATCCGCGATACTCCGTGGGGAAAGATGACATATATACAATATAAACATAAAGTTGAATTTGGTAAAAGTGAGTATGATGAAATTGATCGTTATTGTAAAGAACGAAAAATACAATGGTCTGCTAGTCCATGGGACATAGATTCATTAGAATTTTTATTACAATATGATATTCCATTTATAAAAATTCCATCAGCAATGATTACTAATAAACAACTATTAGAATCATGTGCAAAAACTAATAAAAAAATTATTATAAGCACAGGAATGAGCACTGCATTAGAAATAAATGATGCAGTAAATATGTTAATAGATACTGAATATGCATTACTTCATTGTAATTCAACATATCCAGCTCCACTTAATGAATTAAATTTATCAGCAATTAAAACTTTAAAAAACCGATATGAATGTGAAGTTGGTTATTCCGGTCATGAATTTAGATTAGGTACTTCAGTAGCAGCAATATATCTTGGAGCAACTATTATAGAACGTCACATAACATTAGATAGAACCATGTGGGGTACTGATCATTTATCTTCAGTAGAACCACAAGGATTGATTAAACTAGTAAAAGGTATACGAGAATTAGAATCAGCATATGGCGATGGTAAAATAAAAATAACAGAAAGTGAAAAACCTGTACGAAAAAAATTACGAGGATAAATGAAAAGTGTTGTTTTATTAGGATCTTCAGATCAATTAGTAAATAAACCACAAGGTCATATTATTGATAACTTTGATATAATATGGAGAACTAATCATACAGGACATCCAATTTCTATACAAACATATCCAGAACTATTAGGATCAAAATATGGTAATTGGTATTGTCATGATATACCATATGGTATATTTAACATTAATGATGGTATATTTCATAGTAAAACAGATCTTTCAGTTATTAATAGTTATGAATCAATATTACATAATTTATTTGATATAGAATTAGAACAGTTAAAACGAGTAGGATGTTTTTTAAAAAGAAAAGACTTTAAAGGTATATATAAACGATGCAATAAACAAGAAATATTTAAATTACAAGAAACTCGTATAATAAATTCAAGTTTATTATTTAATAGTCCATTTACTAATTTATATTTTGGATATTTAAATTGGATTAAAGATTGTTATGCTAATTTAAATAAACATAATTTAAAATTAAAAATGCCTCCATTACAAAAACCATCATCTGGTCTTCGAATGTTAAATTATTTATTAAATCAATATGAACATATACATTTAATTGGATTTAATGGTGGTAAAACAGGTCATTGGTATACAAATAAAAAAATTAATTTGAATTATGATACTAAATCTGATATTATAACAACTCAATATAATCGATTTGGCAAAAATGGCAATTCTATTGCAAAACATCATTTGGATATTGAATATCAATTTATAAAATTAATGCAAAAAGAAGGTAGAATAACTATTTTATGAAAAAAACAATTATAATATCATCTGGTGGTGCAACAATGCGATATAAAAATGAATTAGCTAATATATGTAAAAATTCTGATATATCTACATTTGCTTTTAGTAGTGGTTTTATGTTTTGTGTTAATGAATTAAATATATATCCAGATTATTTTGCTTTTATAGATCCAAATTCAGCAATGCCAGCTTTAGAGCATATCTATAAAAATAAAGAAAAAATACATACTAAAATAATATTATTAGATCCAATACATACTAATTTAAATTATGATGATTTTATAAAATGGTATGGGACTACACCAGTAGGCCGCGGAAACTTTGGAGGGTGGAATCGATTTCAATTTCTTGTGAAGAATGTTATTCAATTAGGATTAACAAAACAATTAAAATGTTATACACTAAAACATATATATAATAATCCAATACAATATCCCAATTTTACTAATATTGATTTAGTTAAAAAAGATTTTAATTTAAGATTTAATCAAAAACAACTTATAATAAAAAATCAATTAGATCCTAGTTTTAATGAAGATAAATTAACCTCAGTAGTATTACCTATTTTAGAAAAGTTAAACATATATAATATATCATTAATTGGATTTGATTGTCAAGGAGGTAGATATGTATCAAATTTAGGAGATAAATACCAAATGTCAAAACACCCTGAACAAAAAGACATTAAAAGTGATAAAGATCATGTTTTATTAACGTCTGCTAATAGAGGTTTAGAAGAAGCAAAAATATCCATAACTAAATATTTGCCATTATGGCTTAATTTAAATAAATTTAAAATTACCAATTTGGTTGAAAATGAATATACATTTTTAAAAAAATATATTCCATATCAATCTATTAAAAATTTATCAAAATGAAAAAATTAGAACATTATTTACAAAAGAAATGTATATTATTAACCGGAGGTACTGGATCATTAGGTCAAGCACTAATTAAACGATTAAAAACGTTTAATTGTAAAATAATTGTATATAGTAGAGATGAAGGTAAACAAGCACTATTATTCGGATCTGATACAGATATAATACGAGTAATTGGTGATATTCGCGATTACAATAAATTAAATATAACATTACAACGACATTCGGTAGATTATATTATTCATACAGCAGCACTTAAAAGAATTGATGATATGGAATTTTATCCTGACGAATGTGTTAAAACAAATATAAACGGTTCAGAAAATGTGGCTCATGCAGCATTAGAAAATAATATTAAAAAATGTATATTAGTTTCAACAGATAAAGCTTGCCAGCCAGTTAATGTATATGGTTCTAGTAAATTTATAGCTGAACGAATATTTACAAATTATGACTATAATTCTGATTCAACAATATTTGCATCTGTAAGATATGGCAATGTTATAGCTTCTAGAGGCTCATTTGTTCCATTATTTATGGACTGGATTAAAACAGGCCAAACAATAAAAGTTACATCTGAAAAAATGACTAGATTTTTATTTACATTAGAAGATGCAGTAGATGCAGTATTAGGAGCTTTAAAAAATTCAATAGGAGGAGAAGTATTTGTACCACAAATAAATTCTTATACATTACCTACGTGTATCAAGGCGTTAGAACAAATAACAAATAAAATATCTAATATTGAATTAGTAGGTCTTCGGCCAGGAGAAAAATTACACGAAGATATGTTAGCTAAAACTGAATTAGACTTTACATATGAAGTACCAGATATAAATTTATTACAAATACGACCACAATATACTAATAAAATATATCAAGATTGGAACAAATATAACGGCCCAGAGTTTAATTCATCATTATGGGTAAAAGAAGACATTGATGAATTAGTTAATTTAATTAATAACGGTTTAAAGTGTTAAATGAAAATATTATTACTAGGTTATAAAAATTCTAAAGTATATGATTATCTTGTTGAAAATTATAATACTCAACAAACATTAGAACCATTGGCAGTTGATATTGCATCTAAATTTGATTATATTATAAGTTATCGTTATAGACATATTATAAAACAAAATATTTTAGAATGTATACAAAATCCTATTATTAATTTACATATGTCATATTTACCTTGGAATCGAGGAGCCGATCCAAATTTTTGGAGTTGGTATGATAATACAATTAAAGGAGTTACAATACATCAAATTAATGCAGGAATTGACACTGGAAATATTTTAGTACAAAAACAAATTAATTTGGATAATAATAATACCCTAAGTTCTTCATATATTAAACTAGATAATGAATTAGCTAATTTATTTATTAAAACTTTTACTAAAATTATCAATAACAAATTAACAGCAAAAAAACAAATTGGTACTGGATCATTTCATTATAAACAAGACTTATTACAAATCAAAGAAAAAATATTAACTAAAGGATGGAATACTCCTGTGGATCAAATAACTCAATTAAATATATGAAAACATTTATAATAGCAGAAGCCGGCGCTAATCATAATCGTAATTTTAAACAAGCATTATCATTAATAGATGTAGCCAAAGAATCTGGAGCAACTGCAGTAAAATTCCAGACATATTCATCAAAAACGTTATACAGTAAAAATACCCCTAATTTTGCTGGCTATAAAAATATAAATCAATTAATTAAAGATATTGAATTACCTAGAGAATGGCAAAAAGATTTGAAACAATATTGTGATGAAAAAAATATTGAATTTATGTCAACTCCATTTGATGAAACTGCAGTAGATGAATTGGTTAATTTAGGAGTTAAACGATTAAAAATATCAGGATTTGAGTCTACTGATTTTAGATTTGTTGAAATGGTAGCTTCTTCAAAATTACCTTTAGTTATTTCTTTAGGTATAGGATTTAAAATGAATAATTTAGGTAAGCTGTTTGACATTGCTGATAGACATGGAAATGAAATAAGTTTTATGCATTGTAATAATGCTTACCCAACTCCAATAGAAGATGTAGGGATTGATATAGTAAGACAACATGCAAAAGATTCTAGATATATATGGGGACTTTCAGATCACACAAAAAGTCCATTTACTCCAGCCTTAGCAGTAGCAGTGGGGGCTAGAATAATAGAAAAACATTTTACATTAAGTAAGAAACTGCCTGGACCTGATCATCCATTTGCTTTAGAACCTAATGAGTTAAAACAAATGGTAGAATATATTAAATTCGCAGAAAAATCAATTTTACTTAAATCATCAAGCAATTTCACAAAATCTGAAGAACCTTTTAAAAAGGCAATGCGTTCGGTGGTAGCTAAGAAATCAATTAAAAAAGGAGAAAAATTAACTGTAGATAATATTACTACTAAAAGACCTTTTTTAGAAGGTAATACTCCTGCTTGTGATTTTGAATGGGTATTAGGAAGCAAATCAAATAAAGATTATAAATTTGATGATTTTATATGAAAATTTTAGTTATATCAAAAGATAATATTTGGACTACCAAGTTAATACAACTTTTACGCAAAGAAGATTATGATTGTATACATACTTCAATATGCTCTAAAGAATTAATTAAAAAGATTAATCCAAATTGGATATTTTTCTTTCATTGGTCGGATATAGTTCCAAAAGAATTATATGACAATCATAAATGTATAGTTATACATACAGGAAGATTACCTAATGATAGAGGAGGAAGCCCTATTCAAAATCAAATTTTAAATAAAATAACTCATACTAAAGTTAATGCTATAGAAATGAAAGAACAACTAGATAGTGGGGCTATATATCATTCGATACCAATAACATTACAAGGAAGTCTTACAGATATATGGATGTCTATTGCATACACAACACATAAATTAATTAATTACTGTGTTACATTTAATCCTACTCCTATATTACAACAAGGTAAATCGTATACATATAAAAGGATAAAAGATAATCAAATTAAATTTGACTCATCAAACAATCTTTTTGATATATATGATCAAATAAGAATGGTAGATCATGAATCATACCCAAATGCCTATATAGATATAGGAGAATATAGAATAGAATTTAGTAGGGCAAAAATAACTAATAACAATATAATAACAGATGCAAAAATTACAAAAAACTAAAAAAATATTAGTATTAGCTGCTCATCCGGATGATGAAACATTAGGTTGTGGAGCTACCATAGCACGTTTAGCTAAAGACGGAGCACATATTAAATTACTAACTTTTACAGATGGCGTATCATCTAGACCACCAGAAAAAGTTCCATTTACAAATAGAAATCAAAAATTATTTGATGTATGTAAAAAATTAGGTATTGCAGATTATATGTATGCTAGTTATCCGGATAATAGATTAGATATTATATCATTATTAGATAAAACTAGATATATTGAAAATAATACAGATTTTATTCCGGATATAATATTTACACATCATCCTGATTGTTTAAATATTGATCATAAACATGTATATGAAGCAACATTAACTGCATTTAGATCACAACATGGTCATAAACAAAAAATATTATCATATTATGTTCCGTCTTCTACTGACTTTAATCCAAGAAATAATTTTAATGGAAATGTATATTTTGATGTATCGTCTACGTATAAAATAAAACTAGAATGTTTAAAAGAAAATTACGATGAAGAGATGCGAGAATATCCACATACAAGAAGCTATGAAAATGTAGAAAATTTAATGAAAGTTTGGGGAGCTGCAGTAGGATTAAAATATGCAGAAAAATTTGAACTACTAAGAGATGTAACAAATGAACTTTAGTTTAAAACAAATACAATTTTCAGACTGGAAAATTCTTTTAGAATGGAGAAATGATGATAACACTCGATATCAATTTTTTGATAGTTCAGTTATAGATGAAACAACACATAAGGAGTATATAAAGAATATATGTAACAATAAAAATCAATATATTCTTTATATTAATGACACTCCTGTAGGAACAATTAAATCAAATATTAAAAATAACATACATTATTTAGGGTATAGTATATCTAATAAGTTCAGAGGAAAAAATTTAAGTATCATAATGATGCAATTGTTCTTATATAATAAGAGTGGTATATTTATATGTGAAATTAAAGATACTAATATAGCTTCTATTAAAATGGTAGAGCGAATTGGATATAAGTTACAAAAAACAAAAAGTAATGTATTAACATACAAATTAATAAAATAGTTACAAAAAACAAAAAAAGAACAGATTTACAGATTATTGATGAAGTAGAACAAATTCGAACTAAGAATAATGTTAACTGGATGGATATATTACGATTAGCATTTAAACACGCACCGGAAGATGCTAGAAAATTAATGGGACGAGTTAATGAACATGATAATCGCATATCCGAGCTATTAAAAGAATTATCAGCAAATGGAAAATAATTAAATAATTTTTTTGATAAAAGAAAAAACTTTATTATTATATAATATGAAAGAAATAAACGATATATGTATTGTGGTTCAAGCTAGATTAAGTTCTCAGCGGGTGCCAAGAAAAATGATAAGACCATTTGCTGATACAACGCTAGTTGATATTTTATTAGAAAAATTAAAACATTCAAAAATTATACCAACTAAAAACATTATATTTTCATCATATGAACCAGAATTAAAACAAATAGCTAATTCACATGGCATTACCGTATTTAATAGATCTGAAAAATCAGCAATGTCTGAAGGAGAACCTTTATCAGAAATTTATGAATGGCATGATCAATTGCCATATAAATATGTTGTATTAATTAGTGCATGTAATCCATTATTAAAAATAGAAACTATAGATAAATTTATTTCTAAATTTTTAAATTCAGATAAAGAAGGAGGATTTGCTGTTTTTGAAAAAAAGACATATTATTGGAATAAAGAAGGCAAATCTATTACAGATTGGGGTGATTTAACAATTATGAATACGAAATTTGTAGAGCCAATTTATGAAGCAGCACATTGTTTGTATGCTTCTCGGCTTGATATAATTAAAGATGGTTATTGGATGGACAATAATTTACCACCAAACCCAGAATTATTTGTAATGAATGAATTAGAAACGTTTGACATTGATTATGAATGGCAATTTAATTTAGGCGAATTATTATATAAACAACGACATACATTATATTAAAAGGAATAAAATGAATAAATTATTATACATATTTGAAATGGCTAATAATCACCAAGGAAGTGTTAGTCATGCAAAAAAAATTATAGATGACTTTTCTGAATTAGCAAAACGAAAAAATTTAAATGCAGCAATTAAATTACAATTTCGTAATTTAGATACATTTATTCATCCAGATTATAAAAATTCTGATCTAAAATATGTTAAACGATTTAATGATACAAAATTATCAAAAGATGAATTTAAAGAAATTGTAGATTATATTCATCAAAAAGATTTGTTAAGTATATCTACTCCATTTGATAATGAGTCATTACCTATGTTTGAAGAACTAGGAATAAATGTATTAAAGATAGCATCATGTTCTGTAGATGATTGGCCTTTATTAGAAGAAGTATCTAATATTAATAAAAAAATAATTATTTCTACTGGAGGCGCAACAATTAAACATTTAAAACGAGTATATAATTTATTTAAAAATAAACGAAGAGATTTTGCTTTTTTACATTGTATCGCAGAATATCCTACTCCTATTGAAAATGCATTTTTAGACAGAATTTCAAAATTAAAAGAAGAATTTCCAGATATTGAAATTGGATATTCGACACACGAAAGTCCAAACGAAAAATCAGTATCTCCATATGCTGTAGCTAAAGGAGCTACTATTCTTGAAAAACATATAGGTAAAACTACTGATAGTATAAAGTTAAATGCATATTCATGTACCGTTAAACAAATGGAAACAGTTGTAAATGAAATAGAGTTTTTTAATATTGCATCACAAGGAGATTTTACTACAAGTGAAGCATTAGAACAATTAAAACGAGGAGTTTATGCAAAACGAAATATAAATAAAGGAGAATATATTCAATCAAATGATTTATATTTTGCTATGCCATTTCAAGAAAAATGTTTAAATGTATCTCATATATATGATATTGTAGGAAAACAATCTAAAGTAGATATTAAACAAAATAATGCATTAAAGCGAGAATATCTTAAAGATACCGAGCGAGATCAAATAATTGATGATATTAAAACCAAATTTAATAACATTTTAGACGATGCTAATATATCTATAACCGATAAAGATGATGTTGAGTTATCATGTCATCATGGACTATCAAAATTTAATCAAGCAGGAGCATTAATTGTAAGTAAAATTAATAGGACATATTGTAAAAAGATAATTGCAATGTTGCCTAATCAAAGTCATCCTATTCATCGGCATTTACAAAAAGAAGAATGTTTTGAATTATTAAGTGGGGATTGTATCTTAACACTTAATGGACGAGATTTACAACTAAAAAAAGGAGTTCCTATATTAATAAATCGAAAAGTTAATCACTCATTTAAAACTAAACAAGGATGTGTGATTGAAGAAGTATCTACTACACATATTAAAGGAGATTCTATATATACCGATGTTACAATAAATGAATTAGGAATAGATCAAAGAAAAATAAGTATCAAACTATAATGAAGAAAAAATTTATTGATATAACTTTCCCTACAGCTTTTGATATTTCAAAATATGAAAATAAGTGTATTTTAGTAATTGGAGCAGGGCCAACTACAAATAAGGTAAATTGGCAGAATATTAAATATGATTATGTATTTACATGTAATCAATATTTTGAATGTGATAAATTAAATAATGTTACAGTAGATATAACATCATTAATAAATAGAATATTAAAAACATCTGATTCTGATAAATTACAAAATAGATTAGATACAGATAATTCTTATATAGGTATAGAACCATATCATAGTTCAATGGTCTTTAATGATGAAGTATATAAAAAATTTATTACAAAGTATAAAGATAAATGTATTTTTTTTGATACTAATTTTCAAAATAAAAGTGGTGCTGCTCCAAGATTAGCTATATTAGCAGCTGCATTAAAACCAAAAACTATTTATATGGTAGGAATTGACGGATATGGAAATAAATCAAATTTAGTACATTCTTTTGATAAAAATTTAGTAGGAATTAGAGATGGTAATTCATATGAATCTGTAAATAATGCCCAAAAAGATTTTGCAATTTATATTCATAAATTATGTACTAGTTTAAATATAAAACTATTTAATTTAAGTGAGGGTTATTCAGAAAATATAATGTCAAATTATTCAAAAATAAATTTTCCACTACCAAAAGAATTAAAAAACCGATTAATATGAGTAAAAATTATTGGGTTATAGGTCCAGGACCGTCTTTATTAAAATATAAAAATCAAATTAATAAATTAAAAGAAAAAAATATATTTGTATTCCAAAATGTATTTCCTTTAATATTAGATTATTTTGATGTTAAACCTACACATTGGATGTTCCATGATCCCCAAGCTGCAAAAAGCGGGGTGGAATATTTAAATAAAAATAAAGAAATAAAACTAATAAGTTTATCTCCCGATCCTGTATGTTGTGAATTTATGGGTACAAAAGATATAAATGATTTTGAAAAATATTTTCAAGGAGGATTACCTTACCCAAATAAAGGAAGATGCACGGAAGCTACAGATAATCTTTTAGAATGGGAATCATTATTAAATAATTATAAAACACTACAAGAAGAAAACCGTATACAAAGTATTCCTACAACTTCATTAAGTTATTTATTACGTACTAAATCTCTTGAAGAAGTAAAGAATATTATGAAACCTGAAAATAGATTTAACTATAAAGATGCTATTTTTGGAACTGATATTCATGAAAATAATTGGTATATGCGAGAAAATAAATTATCCTTTTGTATATTACCTGCTTTACAAAAATTAGGAGCTAAAAAAGTATTTATAATGGGTTTTGATGGTTTATGGGGAAGATTTTATGATAAAAATTGGAAAACAAAAGGATTTGTGGGAGAATATAAATTTTTAAATAAATGGGTAGAATGGCAACATATTACAAAAATGGAATTATATAGTGTAACAGATTGTCAAATCAATAATCATATTAAATATATAGATTTTGAAACAGCATTAAAAATAGATAATGAAACAAATAACTAAACAATTAAAACAATCAATTCATTCATATGATTCAATTGAAGAACGAATAAGTCATCTTAAAGATAAATACAAAGGGGAAACTGCTTATATATTAACATGCGGCCCTAGTTTATCAAAACATGACATCGATGAATTAAATAATAAACTTAAAGACAAGTTGGTTATTTGTATTAAACAATCATATAATTTAGTTTCTGATATAACTGATTTTCATTTATTAAATACATATAATTTATCTGAATATAAATGGAATGATAATAGCATTGTTTATTGGAGTTTATCAAAATCATATGCCCAAGGACAATTAGAAAAAATAGTTAACTTATCAGCACCAATTGATTTATATATACCAGTTATTAATCCACCATTTATTAATAGAAATCAAACAACACAAGCTACTGAAAATTTTGATGATTTTTATATGATGCAAACACAAACAGAAGTAATGTGGGGCTGTGGTATGATGTATGAATTAGCTATACCTTTATGTATTCTATTAGGATGCACTAATATAGTTGCTATAGGGTGGGATCTAGGATATTCAACTAAAAAATTTTTACATTTTGATGACGATACAGTGCCCCGTGATTGTTATCCACAACAAGGTGAATTAGAACAAACAATAAATTCTACTATAGCATTAAAAACATGGTTTGAACAAAAAGGAATTAATTTAAAAATCTTATCAGATCAAAGTTTTATAAACCCAGAATTTGAAAGAATTACATTAAAGGATATCGATGAATTATAAAAATACTAAATTTGCAATAGGGTGTTTAGTTCAATGGTATGAATGTGATATCATTGAAGAATATATAGAATCATTAACAGATGCTATAGATGCATATGATGGCGAAGTCATAGTCGACTTTCATATATCACAAAATCAAGATTTAGAAAAATGTATTTCAAATGAACAATTAGAAAAATGT
>Ga0080013_1005231_pt1 | contig 12226 bp, 19 predicted proteins | sample ETNvirenome_6_85_FD_69236 | JGI IMG/M metagenome (GOLD analysis project Ga0080013, IMG submission 69236) | Marine viral communities from the Pacific Ocean - ETNP_6_85 (SPADES assembly) (version 2) | ecosystem: Environmental > Aquatic > Marine > Oceanic | place: Pacific Ocean | collected 2013-06-19 | reverse complement strand
CATTAATATAAATATATTATTAATATAAATATATATTAATATAAATATATATTATTAATACTCCGACTATAAATATATATATATATATATATATATTATTAATATAAATATATATATCACTTAATCAAATAAACATTCGAGTAATAAATTATCTTATTGATTACCCATTCATCATCACAGCGTATCATATAAAAATAATTATAATAATAAATTCTCAAATAAGAATGTTTTTTTCTGGTCGAGCCACCCCCAACCCCAAAATTCGCGCATTTGGCGCGGGGAGGGAGGAACCTAGTGCTACCTTGATTTTCCCATTATAAAGGGACCCAAATTGATGCTTCAAAATAGCCTAATTTTTTTTTAAAATTTTTAAAAGGACACCCAAAGTATCAGTCAAAAAAGAAGATAAATTGAACTTTTCTGGGATTTGGGAGTCTAAGTGGGTATCATGCAATCACTATGGATTATAATTTTAGTAGTATATTTTAGCGGAAACTCACAGAGAGTTGATATCCACACTACGGACTTAACCTTCAAAAATCCAATACTTTGCAATGAATTTAGACTCTCAGAAGAGTTCCAGGATGAGCTCAGAAAGAAATACAAAGATATGGGAGTTGATTACGTTCGTCCCTACTGTAGACCAAAGAAAAAAGATAATGAAATCATAGCTATGAATAATGGGAGTGTTGGATTATGTAGCCAAGCTCCGTGTATTTGGAAATAATACGAGAGGAAAAAACGTGAGTAAAGGATCTAAAAGAAGACCCGAAAATAGCAAAAAGTTTAGAGCAAACTACGAAAGAGCTTTTGGTGGATCAGAAACCCTGAAAGCAATCAAAAGTCTAAAAAATTATAACCAAAGAAGAAATAACAATGGCCGCTAATAATTTAGATTTAGTAAAAATAGACGATGAGTTATTTGAAGATATTGTTGGAAATAACACAAAGTATACCCCCGAACAACGAATAATGGCTGCTACTTACTATGCAGTTACTGGATCATCCTTACAGGCTTCTGAAAAATGTGGTCAAGCGGGAACAAAGATACCAGCTTCGACGATAAGAAAGTGGAAAAATACCACGTCCTGGTGGAAACCAGTCTTACACGAAGTACGCAAAGCTAAGCAGGAAGAATTAGATGCCAAACTAACTTCCATAATCATGGAGGGTGCTGATAAGTTAGAAGATAGAGTACGCAACGGAAATATCAAACTAAATCCAAAAACTGGAGAACTTAACAGAATTCCAATGACATCAGGGGAACTAGCCAAAGATGCTGTAGGCATACCATACGACAAACGAGCTCTTATGAGAGGTGATCCCACGTCTAGAACAGAGAAAGTTGACCCAAAACTTATGCTCGAGGACTTAGCAAAGCAATTTGTTAAAATTGTTGAATTAAATGAACCCAAACCAATCGAAGCTGAACTCATTATTGAGGACGACAGCATCGAAGACCAATTAACGGAGGAGCTTCCAGTTTACGAAACGAAGGAAGCGAATAACTAAAAATGGCTAAAAAGAAAACCAAAAAGAAATTAAAAAAAGACCCGATAACGGGCAAATATCCCACCAAACGACGAAATCTTCGAGACGTACAGAAAGATCTTCAAAAATCTGGCGTATATTCAAATAAAAAAATGAAAGAAAGAGCCAAAAAGGCTATAAAATATGCGAAGGAAAATCCCTATGAAGTAGCTCTTGGGGCAGCTATGATGCATCCCGGAGTTAGACTTGGTGCTGGTATTGCAAAAGTCGGACGTGCTGCTTACAAAGGAGTAAAGGCCTTAGGTAAGAAAAAAATATCAGGCGCACCAGTTCGACAAGCTTTTGGAACTAAAGTTAAAGGACAGGGTAAAACCTATAAAACTCGTGCCCAAGCTGAAGTTGCAGCTGGTGGTACCAAAAAAATGAAGGGTGCTACAATTGATAAAACTAAGGGTGGTTATCAAGTAAATCCATCACGTAAAAATGTCATGAAAAGTCCTAAAACCTTCGCTGTTGGCGCAGGTCTTACTGCAGCTGCGGTAAGTAAAAAGAATAAAAAATCGGCACCAAAACCAAAGGCAAAAGTAAAAGCAAAAGGTAATGGAAGTAAAAGAAAAACTTACAAGTCAGTAGAAAGTGCTCAAGGTAAAAAAGTTCAATCACAAAGCAAAGGACGTAGAAATACAGCAGGACCTAATGCTATATCTACATCCAAACGCAGAAGCTATGGTGGTAAAACTATGGATACTCAATCAGGTAAGATGAGTACCAGCCGTAATGTACGTGGAGTAATTAAAAGATCAGGTGCGTTGGTTAAAAAGAAGGCCAAAACCAAAAAGAAGTTACACGGTTCTGAACGTTTTCGCAGACGTTTAGGTGGACAAAGGGGATATTAAAATGGCAGGACCAATAGCAATAGCAGGAATGATATTTAAAGGTGGTAAATGGGTTTCTAAAATAGCAAGTAAAAAACTTAAATCTAAAGTAACACCAAAGAAAACAAAACCTAAGAACAACAATCCTAAAGGCACAAATCAATGGAGCAAAACTACAAAATCTGGAAAGCCACCAAAGAAACAAACTAAATTCAAAGGCGGAACGAAAGATTACGAGAGAATAAAAGCTCAAGGTGCTGCAAAAAGAAAGGCAGCTGTTAAAAAAGGTACTGCAGCGCAAAAAAAATACTACAAATCTACAAAATTGCTGGAACGAGCAAAATAGTGGCTACCCCAAAGGATAAAAAGTCCAAGCAGAAAGCAAAAAAAAGAGATTACAAACGAGAATACGCTACTTACCACAGCAAGCCTAAACAAAAAAAACGTAGGGCTGCTCGTAATAAATCTAGAGCTGATGCTGTAAAAAAGGGTACGGCTAAAAAAGGTGATGGCAAGGATGTTGATCACAAGGATCGTAATCCTAAAAATAACTCAAGTAAAAATAAACGAGTTGTGAGTAAATCTAAAAACAGAAGTTATTCTCGAAAAAAAGAGAAAGGACACGGAAAGAGGTACGCATAAAATGGCAGCACCACTAATAGGAATCGGAGCAAAAGTAGTTTGGAATGGAACCAAGTGGGTTGCTAAAAGACTTGCCAAAAATGCTAAGAAAAATAAAAAACAACTTGAATTAGATCTTAAACCCAAAACTACTAAGAAAAAAATTCATAAAAGTGAAGACCCTTGGTCTGATATTGGATATACTAATCCCAAAGTAAACCCCAGAAAAACAAAAACATATGGTCCAACAAAAAGAAAATATCACGGAAAAAAGGAAAGAAATTACGGAAATCCTAATAAAGGAAATTAATAAATGGCAGATTTAACAGTAACGATAACTGAAAGTGTAACGCTTAATTCAGTTGACCAAGGTGCAACTACTTCTCTTACTATAGGAAGTGTTGTTGAAACCTTTAAAAGAATTGTATCTTGTCCTACTGATACTACAATTGCAACATTCAGAAGCACAGTTTCTGACGGTTCTCTTTCTGATGGAGCTTTAGATGTTGAAGATGTAAGATATATACGTGTAACAAATTTAGATAGCACAAACCCAGTAAATCTATCTTTACAAGTAGATGTTGGTGAAGATGACTCTGCTGCAGATGAATCAGCAACAATTTTACTTGAGGCTGGTAAAAGCTTTATAATGGGAACACCTAGTGAAGGTGTAGCAGTCCAAGATACTAACGCAAATATAGAAACAACTATGCATAATTTAGAAAGTATACTAATTGATCCGTTAACTAACGAAGTAGCTGTTGAAATATTTATAGCCAGCGTATAATATGAAGAATATTATAATATTTTTAATATTTACGGTTATGCTTATAGCACCGTTATTTCAGGGGACAAAAGGAACTGATGTTCTTATTATTAGTATATTGGCTATAGTTTTACTTTTATTATTATCGGGATGTACATCCTTAGTATTTACACCATTATTATAAAGGAGAAATGATATGAAATGGGAAACACCAGCGTTTGAAGATATTCGTTTTGGTTTTGAAGTAACCATGTATATTAATGCTAGCTAATTAATATATGATCGATCCAAATGAGGATGATTTATCTTATTTTGCTAATTGGTATTTAAACTCTGGAAATATTAAAAGGCTTTATACTCCCTTTAAAAATCCTTTATTATTTGTAGAAAAAGTTACTAGCCTTGTTTTATATAGAAAAGATAATTTTCAAGTAGAATTAATTACTTGCGAACCTAATACAGTTATACCAGAACATACTCATCCAGATGTAGATAGTTATGAATTATTTCTACATGGAATGAAATTTACTCATAATGGTGAGACAATAATTAGTTCTGAACAGGCGGAAGAAGAAATAAATGGAATGCCTTCTCATGCTTATGAAACAATAAGAGTTAAACCAAATGATCCACATGGTGGAACTGCTTCTAAAAATGGAGGCTGCTTTTTATCTATACAAAAATGGTTAAATGGTGTAACGCCTACTCATGTAGGTAATAATTGGGATGGTGATACAATGGGTGATAACCATACACAACAGATATGAAACTAACTAGTGATTTAATTTATGGTTTTGCTACTAGTTTATTAAGTGAGAGATACGACAATCCGAAACCTACTCCCCAATTTCATAGAGAACTTTGGGACTATTGTTGCTCAGATCACTCACTAGTTGCTATAGCAGCTCCTAGAGGGCACGCAAAAAGTACTGCAGTAACACACGCATACACATTAGCAGAAGTTTTATTTAGACAGGCAGACTTTGTAGTTTTAGTATCTGATACTGAGCTTCAAGCAGTTCAATTCTTAAATGATATTAAAATGGAACTGTATGAAAATCAAAAGTTAAGAAGTTTATTTAAAGTATCAGATATTTATAAAGATGCTGAAAGAGAAATAAGATTTAAGATGGGACCTGATAATCATCAAGTCAGAATAATGGCTAGAGGTGCATCAGGAGGTTCGGGGTCAGTTCGTGGTTTTAAATGGCGAGGCAAACGACCTAATCTTATAATCTGTGACGATATGGAAAATGATGAAGCTGTATCTAATGAAGAACGTAGAGATAAATTTAGAAATTGGTTTTACGGAGCATTGATACCAGCATTATCAGATACAGGTAAAATACGTATTGTTGGAACTGTATTACATTTTGATAGCTTATTAGAACGATTAATGCCAGAAACTACTGGAGATGAAGCTAAATATACAGTTAAGGAAAGACTTAAAGAGTATTCCTTAGATGAAAAAAGAGCTTGGTATTCCATTAAATATAGAGCACATACTGATTTTGATGATTTTCAAGATATATTATGGCCTGAAAAATTTAATGAGCAAAGACTTACTAAATTAAAAAATGATTTTGTAAAGCAAGGTATATCAGAAGGATACGCACAAGAGTATTTAAACTACCCAATACATGAGGGTGATGCATTTTTTAGAAAGAATGATTTTGTACCAATGTCCGATGATGATTATGATGTGTCTAAAATTTATTATGCGTCTATAGACTTTGCTATATCAGAAAAGGATAAAAGATCTTATTCAGTTATAACGGTAGGCGGAGTAGATCAAAGTGGTGTTTTGCACATTGTTGATGTTATTAGACAACGTATGGATGCAAAACAAATTATTGATGAAATGATGGCTGTGCAAATAAGATATCAACCTGATTTATTTGTGGTTGAAGAAGGAGCACTTAAAAAAGCTATTGGACCATTTTTAAAAGATGAAATGTTGAAAACTGGAGTTTTTATTAATTTACATCCTATGGTTCCCTTCAGAGATAAATTATCTCGAGCAAGAGCAATACAAGGTAGAATGAGACAAGGAGGAGTTCATTTTGACAAAGAATCAGAATGGTTTCCCTCTTTTGAACAAGAACTTTTAAGATTTGATAGAGGACAATATGATGACCAAGTTGATTCAATAGCTTGGTTAGGATTAGTTTTAAATCAAATGATAACCGCCCCAACTGAAGAAGAACAGCAAGAAATCGATTGGGAAGAAGAATTTAATGATACTATGGGATCTTTACATATAGGTAGATCTCAAATAACAGGATATTAAAACTATGTATGGAATGGAAAATTCTCCCGAGTGGAACTATTTTAAAGATCAAGTAGATTCTTATAGAACTGGAAGATCTGCTTATAGAAAACAAAGAACTACTAAAGGATCTCCTACTTTTAGTTTATCAGATAAAGACTATAAAAAAACATCCGATAAATATTATAAAGGTGTAGTAGATCAAATAAATGCTAAAAGAGATCCAGTAATTGGTGAATTTAGTACTTCTACAAGAAAGGGAAGAAATGATCCATCTTTAATTAATTATAATCCTAAAAAAACTAGAGCATATACTTTTGGCAGGGATGGAAAAATGGCTGAAATAGATAGCGATAGAATGCCTGAATATCCTGATGTTGCTAAAGAAACACTGTATAATAAAGCCTCTGCTGGAGTAGATGAAATACTTTTGAATAAAATGGGTCTTGTAGGTAAACTTGCACATAACGTTCTCGGAGATAAATTAAAAAAATCCTTCAGATCAAAGATAGATCAAAATTATAAAGGAAAAGCTTAATAATTATGACAATAGAAACAGATTTACAAGCTTTAATTACATCAGTAAATATAGCTGAGCAGATAGACGAAGATACCCTTGATAATATGGGTAGATCAGTTTACGATTGGTATGAGATGGATGAAAATTCTCGTGGCGAGTGGATGGATAAATACGAAGATTATATGAAATTAGCTACTCAAGTATCTTCGAATAAAAATTTCCCTTGGCCTGACGCAGCAAACGTAAAGTATCCACTATTGACTATAGCAGCTCTGCAGTTTGCATCACGCGCGTATCAATCCCTTTTACCTAATAACAAAGTTGTAAAAACTAGAGTTATTGGAAAAGACTTAGATGGTACTAAGGCAGAAAGAGCTAGACGAGTAAGTAATTATATGTCTTACCAATTATTAGAAGAAATAGATAGTTGGGAAGATCAAATGGACAGAACTTGTTTAATTCTTCCAATAATTGGAAATGTATTTAAAAAGACTTATTGGGATGGAACTAAAATGGTATCTGAGTTAGTTCTACCAAAAGACTTATGTGTTGATTATTATGCAAGTTCTTTAGAAGAAGCAAATCGTAAAACACATAAATTATATTATTATCCTAATGAAGTAACTAGACAAATACGAATGGGTCAATTCTTAGATGTAGAATTACCAAAAGAATCTAATTCATATGAAGGGGATCATTCAGAAGCTGAAGATGAGCTTCTAGGAATAACTCCTCCTAGTAATGATGAAGATTCTCCACATGAATTTTTAGAATGTCATTGTAACTGGGATTTAGATGACGATGGTTATGAAGAACCTTATGTAATTACAGTACATAAAGATACAAAGAAAGTTGTTCGTGTTGCAGCAAGATATGATGCAATGGGAATAGATACAAATGAAAAAGGTGAAATAATTTCTATTAAACCTGTAGAATATTTTACTAACTATGTTTTTATTAATGATCCAAATTCAGGTGTATATGGAATGGGATTTGGTAATTTACTTGGCCCTCTTAATGAGGCAGCAAATACTTTAATAAATCAACTTATTGATTCAGGTACTTTAGATAATTTACAATCAGGATTCTTAGCTAAAGGTATTAAAATACCAAATGGTAATTCTCCTCTTAAACCTGGGGAATGGAGATATGTTAATACAATTGGTGATGATTTAAGAAAAGGTATTGTACCTCTTCCAACTAAGCAACCATCTACTGTATTATTTCAATTACTTGGTATGATGATACAAAGTGGACAACAACTCAGTTCAGTAACTGATTTGATGACGGGACAGAATCCTGGACAAAACCAACCTTGGTCTACTACATCAGAAGTATTAAAACAAGGATTACAAGTATTTTCTAGTATTTATAAAAGAATTCATCGTTCTATGAAACGAGAATTTAAAAAGATATATAGATTAAATATGTTATATTTAGATAATGAAAAATATTTTGCTGTATTAGATCCTACGGATCCCCAAGATGAAATTGGTGTTATTGGAAGAGATGACTTTGAAGATAAAAGTTTGGATATAGTTCCAAATAGTGATCCAACAAATGTATCTAATGCTGAGAAGTTAGCTAAAGCAGAATCGTTAATGCAATTATTACAACTAGGCACTGTTAATCCTCAAGTTGCTACTAAACGTATACTGGAAGCGCAAGATCAAGAGGGAATAATAGAATTAATGCAAATGCCTGAGCCTGGCCCTAATTTTGATCAACAAATAAAACAGCAAGAATTACAATTACAAGCATCAGAACAAGACATACAAAAAGTCAAAGTTCAATATCAAGCTGCGAGAGATGAAGCAAACGCAACCTTAACAATGGCTAAAGCCCAAGCAGAGGTTGAAAGAACTGAACTAGAAAAACTAAAACTTCAGTTTGATGCAGAGGTAGAGCAAGTAAAATTACAGTTGGAAGCTCGCGGAAAAGATATGGATATGCAAATGCAAGAATTAAAAATTGTTCAAGAGCAAATAAAAGCTCAAGCAGAGGGTAATAAAGCAAATGAGCAAATGGATAATAATTCTAGGTCTGCTGATAATGCCTAGCGGTTTAGAAGATATAGGCGTAAGTAATAATGATATTCGCCTTAATAGAATAAATACTTTTCAAGAATCTATTAAAAATCATAAACAAAAAGACAAAGAAACAGCCTTTTTAAAAAAATTAATTTTAGCAGAAGCTGAATCTGAAGGTACTCTAGGAATGGCATTAGTTGCTAGAAGTATTTTAAATAGACATGCATTAATAAATACCCCTGGAATTGCTCATAGAGGGCAAAAAATAAAACCAGGTACCTTTGGATCTAAAGGAAATTCTTTAATGGATGTAATGACTGGTTCTGGTCAGTATACTCCAGTAAAAACTGGAAGTATGAATAAAAATTGGACACAAGAACAATTGTCACAGGCAGAGCAAGCTATTAATATAGCAAAAGATAAAAGGGTATTAATGCAAAGCCTAGTTGATGATCGTGAAGAGAAGTTTGATTCAGGAAGTCCTGAATATAGAGAAAATATGAAAGAGATTATGACATTGATAGAGTCTACGGGATTTAGAAACCCCGCCAAGACATTTAGAAATGAATCTCAAGAAGTAAATATGACTAGATTTAAAAATCATGTATTTACTACAGTAGCGAATCCTTATATAGAAGAAGATTTTTTAGGTGAGGAGGAACAACGTAATGCTAAACCAGATTATGCATTGCAACAGCCAATTATTAGATAATTAGAGGAGACTAGATATGAGCGGAGATAGATACGCTTGGAAGAATATGGTTTACACGCAAGAGTTAGTAAACTATTTAAAATCAGCAAAAAGAGAATTACAAGATTTATTTTCTAAAGGAGCATTATGTGGAGAAACTATGGATGCCACAGCAATGTCTCACGTAGAGATAATAGGAAGATGTAAACTTATAGATGCTGTAGTAGAGTTAATAGAGGAAGGAATTCCTTCTGAAGAAGAAGTAGAAGGAAAGGTGGAAGTACCGCCAAGTCCAACAGAGGATTACAAAGATGCTTAAAGCTTTAGGATATAGATTATTAATAAAGCCTGATCAAGTAGAAACGTCTCATGAAGTAAAAGGAACAGATATTAAAATTGCTATTGCTGTAGATGAAAAGTTGTATAAAGCAACTATGTCTGTAGGAGAAGTTATAGATATTGGTCCCTTAGCTTGGATAGATTATAACAAAAACTCAGAAAGTAAAGAACCTTGGGTAGAAGTTGGAGATAGGATTCTTTATTCAAGATACGGAGGAAAGTTAATACAAGATCCCGAAACTAAAGAAGAGTTTGTTATTTTAGATGATGGAGATGTGCTTTGTAAGATGGTAGATAAGGAGAAAGGAAAAAATGAGTGAATTTATAGCACAATATGATGATAATGAGAATAAACCTACGCCATTAGCTAAAGAAGAATTAGTTGAGGCACAAAATAAGGTTGAACAAAAAATAGAAGCTTCTGTTAAAGAACCAGTTATTTCTGAAAAGAAAAGCAAACCTGTTCAAACAGAAACAAAAGTAGAAAATCCTATAGAGGAAGCTGCTAGAGGACAAGGATGGGTTCCTGAAAAAGAATGGGACGGAGATCCTACACAGTGGAGAGATGCGCAAGTCTTTTTAGAAAGAGGAGAGTATTTTAAAACTATGGGTTCTCAAAAAAAGCAAATAGATAAATTAAATGCTGTAGTAGAAAAGATGGCTGTAATACAATCTAAAACTAGAGAAGATGAAAGACAAAGAGTTCTAAGAGAACTTTCTGAACAAAAAGTATCTGCTATGGAAGATGGTGAATTTGAAAGAGTAGCTACTATAGATAATGAAATGAGTAAACTTCGGTCCGAACCAGCAATGACTGTTCCAAGTGTTGCAGGTCAGAGTGAAGAACAATATACTCAAGATAAAATAGCTGATTATATAGATAATAATTCGTGGTATCGTACTAATTCCGATATGCGTCAATATGCAGACTCAATTGCGGTTGGATTTAGACAAAACAATCCGCAATCTACAATTGACGATGTGCTCGAATATACAGATAGTGAAATAAAAATTCGCTATCCTGAGCAATTTGGAGGGCAGGTGCCGAGTGCATCACCTGTCGCTATAACTGGACGAACCACAAAGCCAAGTCCGAATGGGACGCAAAAGAAGAAGACACTGGATGATCTTCCCGCGAGTTCGAGGGATATGTATGCTCAGATTGGACAGTCGTTTGTCGATGCTGGTGCTGTCGACTCTATAGATGAATACGTAGCAGAGCTTGAAAAGATAGGAGAATTAAAATGACTACTAAAACAAGCAAAATAGAAAAAAATCTAGATCGCCCAAAGCGAATACCTATGGCACAGGCCAGACAGATTTTAAATGTTGAAGATGTACCTGACCACTTAGTGGCTAGATGGGTCTTAGATACTAAAAATCGTTGTCAAGTGTTTCAGAGTGCTGGTTATCAATTTATAACTGATAAGGGTCTAACTGTGGGGGATAGAAAAGTTGATGGATCAAAAGCAACGGGAAGCGTTGTCTGTAAAGTCGGTAACTCGACTGGTGAGATGCTCTACCTAATGGCTATTGACCGAACATTCTATGAAGAAGATCAAGCTGCTAAACAAGCAAAGATCGACTCCATAGAAGAAGAACTATACGCGCAGACTAGTAAAGAAGGTCATTACGGAAACTTAGATTTAGATCATAAATCTAGATAATGACTTTTTGCACAAGGAAGCGCATAACTTTAATTAAGGAGTAAATATTATGGCTAACGTAGATAGACCAAATGGTTTTAGACCAGTAGGTCATATGTCTGGCGGTTCTTACACGGGCCGTGTACGTAAGTATTACTCTGTTAACGAAGCTTTATTTCTTGGAGATATCGTTGAAGTGGAAGGAACTGGTACTGCCTCAGGCAGTGGCGGTTATCCTGCTGTTGATCGTGCAGATAACACCACAGCTCAAATAGCTGCGGGTGTTGTTGTTGGTTGGGAAATTGATCCTGACAACTTAGGTGCAAAACATCACGCTGCTTCTACATCGCTTGCGGTGTATATCAACGACGATCCAATGACTATTTATGAAGCACAGTCTGATGGAACCCTAGCTGTTACTGATATTGGCTTAAATGCTGATCTTGTACTAGGCGCTGGCTCTACCACTACTGGTGCTTCTGGAATGGAAATTGCAGCTACTAGTCCTTTGGGCACTGCAGCAACTCCATTAAAAATAGTAGGCTTAGTTGAGAGAGAAGATAATGATGTTTCTTCCGCGAACGCTAGATGGCTTGTAATGCTTAATATGCATTCATACAAGAACGATAGCGGAACTACAGGCGTATAAAAGGAGATATAACAAATGGCTACAATTACAACTGGCTCTTTTGCGAAAGCCCTTTGGCCTGGCGTCAATTCGTGGTATGGAAAATCATACAATGAGCACACAGTTGAGTGGAATGCCCTATTTGATTCTTTTAATTCAAGCAAGAATTATGAAGAAGATATGGGTATCACATCTTTTGGTCTAGCAGTTGCTAAACCAGAAGGTACTGCAATATCTTATGATGAAGAGCGTCAAGGCTTTCTCACAAGATACACTCACGTTGTGTACGCAAACGGTTTTATTGTAACTCGCGAAATGGTCGAAGATGACCTTTATAGCGTTGTTGCACA
>Ga0080013_1005227_pt1 | contig 12234 bp, 6 predicted proteins | sample ETNvirenome_6_85_FD_69236 | JGI IMG/M metagenome (GOLD analysis project Ga0080013, IMG submission 69236) | Marine viral communities from the Pacific Ocean - ETNP_6_85 (SPADES assembly) (version 2) | ecosystem: Environmental > Aquatic > Marine > Oceanic | place: Pacific Ocean | collected 2013-06-19 | reverse complement strand
TCTGAAACTTGTAACCCCGGAATAATCAAATCAACCCACGTATCAGCATGAGTAAATAGAGAATGATTTAAGAGAACAGATGTATCAATGATACCTGCCTCCATTTTTCTTTGTTCCATCCACTCTTGAGTTAAGATTACTCCCATAGGTGATAGACCCGTTATAAAGGCTACTATAATAGTAGCCATACTTTTATTTATAGCCATTTTATTCTCCTAATTACTAAACCCTACAAACTGATAATTTAATCCGACCTTAATATCATACGCAGGTCTTTCCCAATAATCTAAATATTTTCCTTCGGCATAAAATCCTAAATTCTCTTTTAATTTAAATCCAATTACTGCACCTATATCATAATCATACCAAAGTTCTGTTCCTTTATCTAAAAATTCAAAAGATTCGGGGTCTTTTCCATCTTCTTCGTGCTCTTTCCATGCAATTGCGTTATGATAAGAATACCTATCTAACCCATAATGATATGGATATAAACTACCCCAAGCGTGTATCCAAAAATTCTCTGTATATTGATACCAATCTAATCCAAGTGATAGTGATACTTCTCTTTGACTTCCTAAACCTTTTAATTGGTCATCAAACCAAGTTTCTAATAAATCAGGAAAATGATATTGGTAAAATTCTCTATCAGTCATTGCCATTAATTCACCATCCGCATCAAACCATCTCCAATCATATCCAACCCAACCAACATATTCACCAGTTCCATTATCATAAATTGAAAATCCTGCTCCATCTGGATAACCATCACCATCATAATCTATACTATATGACCTATCATCTACACCAAATTCATCTTCTGCGAAATCCCACCATGCTGAAGTATACCATGAACTATCAATGACTGTTGGTGCGAATCCATAAGCTGGATGTGTCCTTGCACCTACTCCAACTGAAATATTAAAACTGCCACCTTCGGTTTCAAATTCTTTTCTAAATCTTAAATCACCTTGTCCATATTTTAAATCTTCCATTTCAAAATCCGAATATTTTAATTTAAGAATAAACCAATCACCAAGATATCTTAAAAAATATTCTTGTGATTTAAACTGTTCATCCCATTTACGATTTTCTTCGTATTTTATTAAATATTCAAATCCCTTTACCCTACCTATTGTAGCTGCTTCATTAGGATTTTCTTGTCCATTTCCTTTATACCAATCTCCACCAACACCAGCATTCTTAACACCTCGTTTTGGTTCATAATGGAATCGTGCAATTTTTCGTATTCCAAACGACAAATCAAAATCTGGTTCTAAATCTCCATCTTCCTTTTGAACTTGCAATTCACCACTTAACCAATTTTCCATTCCCGTTTCAGGGTCAATCATTGAAAGTGTATATCTATCATCTTCCCATTTTGGTGAAGATAAATTGAATCCAGCATAGACAGTTGAATACTTAAAAAAGTTTGATATAAAATCTTGACCAAATAACGAAGTTGATAATAGCAATCCAATCAATAATTTTTTTATCATTTTATTTCTCCAGTTTTTATATTAATAAATATATCAATGATCCATTCTAATAAAAAATCTCATAGGCATTTTTGAAGATTTTGGTATTGGTTTTGAAACTCTTGCATAACCAATTAAATTTTTAGTATTATCATATAAACCAACTTCTGTTATATAAGTTGGAAATAAACTTGATGTTAAATTATCTTTTAAATCTCCTGCACCTTGATGTTTAAAAATAGTTATATTCTCAGTCAAATTCATTTCATTTGGTAAAAGATCACAAGTCCAATCATAAGTAGATATATCATGAGTTCCTTTATAAGTAACAGAATAATTTCCTGAAGTGACATCTGAATAATTAACACTACCATCAAAAGAAGCAGTTTCAGTTATACTAAATACACCTATATCATAAAAAATATTTCCAACATAATTGTCTGATGATGATAATGCTGTAACTGATTGAGAAAAGGTTGCATTTGTAGAATATAAATTTCCATTAGAATCATCTGTAATTTTTATCGTAGCAGCAGTCGAATTATCAGTTAATGTAAACGTACCTCTCTTTATTCCATCTCCAAATTGAGATTGTGGTATTGATATAAGTGATCCACTTTGATAAAATTTATTAAAAAACATTTTATCATTATTAAATTTATTACCAACCGTTGGATATGTATTAAATTTAGGATTGGAATTTGCTAAATCAGAACCACTTAAATAAAAATTTATACGAGCGAAATGATAATAACTTGCAGAAGTAGAATTATTAGATGCTGATAAAAAGTGATAACGTGTTAAATTAGATTGATTTAACGTGTAAGTTTTATGAGCTCTAAACTCATAAATATTTTTTTGCTCATCATTAAAGTGCTTAAACATTCCATAACATTAATAGGTTAATCTTACTTTTATAATTGCCTCTGAACTAAAATTCTTTTCTAATGGAGCACTAAGTTTACCAACAGCCATCAAATCACCACCACCATCATAAAGTCCAACTTCACTAATATAAGTTTGTGGATTATTCTGCATATCTGAATGTCGAATTATATAATCTGAACCACTCCAAAAAGTCAGATTTGTAGAATAATTAACTTCATTGGCTTTTGCTCTACAAAAATAATCATAAATATATTGGTTTTCTTCAGAACGTAATGTTACTGAACCTTGTTCAAGAGCTCTTGTTATTTTCCATGCATTATCTGCAGCACTATTAACTCTTGTATCTGGTGCTAATCCATTATGTTTACCAACATCTCCACTACCACTTTGAATCCATCCCGATGACCCTGGCAAACTTCCAGAAACTTCAGCAGCACTCAAAATAAACAAACCAGCATCAGGATAAAAATGACCATATTCAGTGCCTGAGTCCTGTACACTTCCAGCAGAACCAGAATAAATAATATATTTTTCTCCAAAAGGAGCAGCTGTTGGATCAGTTGTTTTACTATTATCAGTTAATTTTAATTCTGCTCCAACACCAGCCGTAGTTGAACCAGATAATGTAATAGTCCATGTTCCCGGATTCAATCGGTCTTTCATTTGAAGTCGTTCTGCAGCTATCATATAAGCATCTGACTGTGTAACAGAATTAATTATCCAACCAACACCATTTTTTAAACTCGCTCTATCGTTTTCAGTAAAATTATAAAATTGTTTATAAACTGCTTGAGTTGTACCTTCTACAGTTGTAGATTGTTCTGCGCTTCCACTTCCACCAATATGACCATAAGTACACGAAAAATGATCTTTTGAATTAAATTGTACATTATAATAATAATTTTTTTGAGCTGCAGATAAAGATGAAGTTGTATAATTTGAACCAGCCTTTGTACCAGCTCCCCCATCAAAAAACCCATCTGTTACTACAATATTTGTTGAAACGACATCTTCATTAAAATTAAAAGTTTTCATATTTTTTTATCCCTTAACTTGTACCCGTTCCTGGATCATCAACAGCAGTATTTTTCTGAACAGTTACAGTTACTTGTACTGGTGCAGCACCACCATCGGCCAATTCAATATTTACCGTTCTTGTGACATTCCTTGAAATCTGACCACCCTGTGCATTAAGTGATAATGACGTTCCTACCAGTTGGCGCTTATCTATATCAGCTGCATTAAAAGCAGTACCTGTAACTGATGAACCTTCTACCTGCGCCTTTAATCCTCTCATATCCAAAACAGTAAATCTAAAGTTATTCGCAGAAATTTCTTTTCCAGCAGAATAAACCCTTGGTTTTAATTCAATAGCAGTACTTTCAATTCCTTTTGGTATATGATATATAGTTCTTGTTAAACCATCAGGCAAATCAACAAATGCAAAATTTTGTATACCTCTTTGACCTATCCCATAAAGTTTTGACCTCATAAATACATCGTCATCTGGTACCGCCTCCAACATTGGAAGTGAAGTAATAGCACTACCATATGAATCTGAACCAGACGGGTGATTTGGATTATATAAAGTATAATCAACTCCAGTATCACCGAAGGCATATTGGGTAATTCCAAGTGATTGTCCCAATCTTAATTTATTTCTACCCAATTTAGTTAAAATTGCATCTACAATAACTGTATCGTTGTCTAATATTCCCATATTGATTTAATCCTTATTTAATAATAAATATATTCAAATTTTTTTTTACCTAATTACTTTTAATTTCTTCAATGTATCCGAACCACCCACATTAATAGTATAAGCAGAACTTGTAGGTTGTGTATCTAATCCCAATGGATCCTTTGTGGGTGGACTACCATTATGCTGTGTTCCTTTGTAAATTAACTTATTCAAAACATCTTTACTTGTTCTAGCATAAATATAATGATTAGAAGGATAAAATATTTCACCATTTGAAGAACTAAAAAATCTTGTTCTACCAACCATTCTACCATCTTTAGGTGCATTACCAGTAGTTCCCGCGCCAACTCCAAAATAAGATTTATAAGAAAATCCATCGTTCTGGTCAACAAAATATCTATTTTCAAATAATTTAAAATTATCGTGAATACTAGCAGAACCTCTAAAAACTTCTGTATCGCCTATAGTTTTAAAAGTATATCTTGTTTCGTATTTATAAGTATTGTAATCGCCGTATATCCCTTGATTTTTTGATTTAAAAAATCTATTATTACTTGCAGTTCCATAATTTTTTGCAATCTCATTTTTCCAACCCAAGAAAACACAAGTCATATCATTACCACCACCGACCTTTGGTGTTACGCTATAAACTGGTTGTCTTGCTGAATTAGATGTATCTACCATAGATATTGCCGTACCACCACGTATATTTTGATATAAACCACTCGGTGTAACTCTATTATCCAATGTAATTGGAATAGAACTTTTAAAATTTTCATTAGCCGTCGAAGAAACAGTTGGTTCTTCCCAATCTGACGCGTCAACTGTTGCTGTTTTATAATTTTGATTTGCAAATGACGTAATATTCGGTTCATCCCAATTAGATACATCTACAGTAGCAGTTGCATAATTTGGATTTAATTGTGTTTGTAATTTTGCTTGTTTCATCTTTGACCTAAACAAAGCATCATTCTTAACATTATAAGAAAACTCAAATTTTGTTTTAGCTGGAGTTAATACTTCTAAATTCTCCATCACCGCGTTATTAAGTATATTTTCAACAGCACGTTGATTTTCTACAACATTAATAGAAACATTTGAATCTTCTATTATACTTTTTCTCAACTTCAATAAATCTTGATAAGTCTCTGTCAAATTTTCATCTGGATCTCCTATAAAATCATCTATTCTAAAATCTGGTAGCATATTCATAATAAGAGAATCAATAACATTTACATAAGAAATTTCCCTTCCAAATTTATTACTATAAATTCTTTGAACTTCCCCAGTACTATCTTTAGGATCAGAAACTATATCTACATCAGGATCTAATTGTCCTACTGATGTCATTACGGGTGCTAAATTAATTTGATTATCATTTGGTAATGAATCAGTTCCTTTTATTGCTAATTTATAAAATGTTTGTTCAGTAAGAACAGATTTTGGATTAAAATTATTACTAATAGATTGTGATGATATATTAAAAGAATAATCTTTAATCTTATTTGAATTAGCATCATAAATTTTTAATGATGCTGAATTAGATGTTGTATTCCAATTAGCAATTCCCTCACCCAATTTATATCTATAAATCAATTCAGCAACTGAAGATGAAATCTTATTACCAACAATACTTTGGTAATTAATAACATGTTGTTTAAATTTAGACATGCTAACATAATTGCTCCAAGCCCTTACTTCAGCAATCGACCCAGTTAATGTTTCTCCAACAAATAAATTTTTACTTGTCATAGCAGAAGATGTTATAAAATTTTGATTAGAAAAAGAACCAGTACTATTTAATTTTCCAGTAGTAGAATCATGTGACGACATACTAATAAAATTAACATCTTTAATTTTATCATCATCTTTACGAGCTACAAACATATGATAAGATTGTGAAAAATCACAATCCCCAAGTGCATTACTTGCAGTAACAACATGTCTTTGCACCATTATATTAAAAATATTACCACCCATTATATTATCAATATAAGCAGTTGACATAGAAATATGATTTGTACCAATAGCACTTGATACATTCTTTTTATAATTTAATCTAAATTCAATCTTTCCCTTTGTATTCGACGAACCAGATGGAATAACTCTTAAATCCCAATAATCATTAGAACCACTTGACCTTAATAATGTTTGATTATTAGTTGATTTATTTGTATTAAATAAAAATTCTATTCCATTTGGATTAGCATCATTTGTCCACCAATCAATTGCCATAGAACTAGAACCATTAAAATTTGTCAGCAAAAAAGGAGATATTTCTTTTACATATGAAACATTACCTTTTATATTTTTCATTCCTTCTAAAAAGTTAGCAGAATCGTTTGTTATTATGCTTGGATTATGTTCTTCGGTTGAACCCCCATACTCTCTCATTCTAAAAGAATTTGCATCAAATCCATATAAATTCAATAATGAACTTATAGCTTGAGTAGTACCTTTTGTTTTATAAACATAAACCAAATTATTTAATATCTTTTTCCAAGTAGCATTTATTGCACTTTGAATACCAGCACCACCACCCAAATTATTTGAAATATAATCATTTAATGAGCTCCCTGAATATGGACTTAGCATCTTCCAACCAAGAGAATCCCCCAAGATTGGTAATAAATTGTCTGGCATAGAACTTGGATTCTTATATCCTAACTTATAAAAATTATGATAATTATCAATATAATTTCTTAATATGTCAAATTGTTCACCTAACATATTAACAAATTTTCTCAACACTTCATGGTCAGTATCAGTTCTCAAAAACAATGGTAAATTATTTACAAACGAATGTATATTATCATTATCGTAATTAGAAGCTGATATTATTAAACCATCATACCAAGTATTCCATTTAGTAGAACCAGCATAACTACCAGATGGTGGTCTATAAATTAAAGAAAATGGATGAACATCTGTTGGATTATTATATGAAACATGTATATCAGTAAAAAATACATTACTAGCTTTTTGTTGCCCGACAACTACTGGAAATAAATCTCCTGTTGGCATTACAGAAGCAGTATTAGAAGTAAATGTTTGTCCTAAATTATCTTTATCTAAATAATTTGGAAATAAATAAGGAGTATATTTTCCTGAACTGTCTTTTATCCCATATGCAAAACCATCTCCAGTACTACCACTTATTGAAGCAGAAAGCACATTTTCAGATCCAGATAAAATTTCATACTTTGCGGAACCAGACCATGAAAACCAATCAAACGGTAATATATTAAAAATATCACCATCTATAGCAGAACTATTTGATGGTCTCCAATGCTCTTGTTTTCCTTTAAAAATATATCTTTTGTAATGTGAACCAGTAGATATTGGATTTGATATTTGAGAGAAATCTAAAGAACTAGCACTACTATATGCTTCATATGGTATTAAACGATTTCTACCATAATCATAATTTTTATAAGAAAAAGGTAAATCAGAATTTTGAAAACTTATATTTGCATCACCACCACTTATATGTAAATTAATATTATTATTAGAAGAAGCAGCGCTACCAGTAAATCCTTTTGCGATAAATGATAAATACACATCTTTGTTTGTATTATAAAATGGTGGTTGTTCTACATTATAAATGTCCGTAAATAAATGCAAATAAGTTGAAGCACTTGATGATTTGTGATAAAGAACATCAAACCCCTCTGAGCCATTAATTTTTGTAAAATAATTATCTGTTGCTTTATTTGAAAAATCTACTCCAGCTAAATTTGATCCTAAACCTGGCGCTGATGCTGTGGAATAATTTTGATTGTCATTATATAAAAAATATTCATATGCAGTAAACTCATCTTTAACATTATCTATTTTTTCAAATAAATCTCTACGGCGTTTAATTGTATGTCTACTGCTACTAAAAGTTAATGAAGATGACAACTCAGTATAAAGCCCTTCAAGTTTTACTGCTTTATCTTTAAAGTTTTTTAATTTTTGTTCTGCAGAACCAAAGAAAGTATGATTTGAAAAACTTGAATAATCAATATTAAGATTTCTGTCTTTTTTCGCTCTTTGAAAATCTTTAATTACACTTAAACCCGACCCTGATATTAAGTCATTATAATTAGTATAATCGTCAGTTACTTCCTCTGCCTCTTGTAAATAACCAGTATCAATTTCCAAACCTCTACCTGATATAGCAAGTTTTTCTCTATCAATAAAGAATATTTCTTCTTCTTGTGAACCTAACCACTTATTAGAAATATAAAAATCAGTTGATAATGTAGAAACATCTCCAGGCAATGCTGTATTTAACTTTAGAATTAAAGTTCTTGCATCACTAGTTACAGTATCAAAAGCATAAGAATTTATTGGAATTAATCTACCTTGGCTTAATTCTAAAAATGAATTGAAATCATACTCACCGGATACAGCATTCAAAGAACCGGTGATAGCAGTACTTACTTCACCTTCACCAACTGGATGATAACTTAACCTTACTTCTTTTCTTGTAGGAGATATTTCCGACACATAAAAAGATTGGTCTTCATATCTAGTAATAAAATCAAATCGTAAAGTATAATTACCTTCTGTAAAATTCTCCCTATCCAATAATTCATTTGGTCGTAAAAATAAATTACCATTCTTTACATAATACTCTTTATTCACCTCTAAAATATAGTCGCCTAAAAAAGCACCAGCATTACTAAAAACAGATAATTTTATTTTATAACTAGCATTCTGATTTAAACCAGAAGGTAATGTATAAGACGATCCTGAAATCATATTTCGTGTATCGTTGCTATAATTTGTTATTATTTCCATTTAATTAAAATGCCTGTTTTTGTTTATTTTCTTCAAGTAAAGGAATTTGCATTGCTCCTTCCTTCTGAAAAGGTTGACCTTCTTCTTTTTTGAGTTTATAATCTCCAATTAAAATTCCTTTATCTTTATTGCCCACCGCATTCGGTATTGTCAAAAATTCCATTTTTTGTGGATTAATCTCTATCATACAATTTTGTTTTAATTCGGAATCTCCATCATTTATAAATATGTCGGTAGCCTCACTATCTATTTTAATTCTATCATCTTCTCCATAAAAATCATCTGAAAAAGTTGGAAAATCATTTTGAACTATTTGATTTTTTTGATTTTCAGTCATTAAAAAATCATAAATATCTGATGTTCCTTTAAACATTCTCGTTACACTTAAATCTAACTTGCTTGGTGACTTCCCAAATTTACCATTTTCAAAATTTTCTAAAAAATCCAAATTTGTTTTTCTTTCCAAAAAATCTTTTCTACCATAAATGCTATCTTTAGCAACTTTATCAACACTAATATTATATTTAGAATTATCATCCAACCCACCAATAATTGCCTCATCACCTTTTAATGGTAAAAAATTATAATCAGTTCCACCAAATATTTCAAAATCTTGCGATACCGATAATGCATCATTAATAACAATATTCTTTGTAACCAATGTTGTTTCAATTAAAAAAGCCGCATCTCCTGTATATCTAAAAACTATTATTTTTATACTTCTAACTCCAGGAGTAGAATAAATATGACTATACAACTCTTGTATTTCCCCATTTATAATTGGTTTTGAATGAAGTATTTGCTCATTTATATTTCTTTTTAAATGAAAATCATCAATATCAGGAAACTCTTCTCGTTCATATAAATTAAAATATTCTGAATCTAAAATATCTTCATCTGATAATAAAACATCTTCATCACCCCATTGTATTACTTTATAATAAAATATATTATTATCTACACGCATCGGTTCATTTAATGAAAACGTTCCATCTATAGCCGTTTCAAAATCTGCATCAAGCTCGTATTTTTGAAATAATATATTTTGGTAACCTTGCTGGCGATGTTGAATATAGTTAGATAAACTCATCCGATCATTCGTAAAATCATTTATACCATAAACATCTATTCCCAAATGAACCCTTATAGGATATGAAGTATCAATAAAATTATCGTCATTTTTATCATAATAAAACAAAGCACTTTTGTTAAGCTTACCACCGACTTTATCTCTACCAATTACATCCTCAGTCCCAGATGACATTGTTATATTTTCAAAAGTATATATATCACCGGCATTGGTATTTCCCATATAAAACCTTAAATAATATTTACTATTCTGTGTCTCTTCTGCTGTAAAATAAAAATCAAAATTACCATCTTGAATATCATAATCAACATATTGAGAAAAAATATCTATGGTGGGGCCCCACGAGGAAGGGGTGATTCCACCGCGTCCAGCTTTCACTGATAAGGATTTATTTGTATTCGACGATATAGACGCTTTACCAGTTACTCTATACACATAACCATCCATCAAATCACTGGTAGGTATTACCAAAGCCAAGTAATTACCAATAGTAGTAGTAACTATCATCTTAATAGTATTTATATTTTCTCTCTCTATTTCTCCTTTTCCAGGATGGCAATACCATTCATACCCTACTTCAGATGTTTCTCCTTCATCACTTATATTTTTAGATTCATCTGTTAAAACTTCAAAATATTTTCCATGATCTGTATAGTCAGTAGAAGTAAAACATGCTACTTTAAAATCCACTGGCTCTGGAGTTGAGCCGGGCGTATTTGGAAGAGTAGTCCGTGGAGAAAAATCTGGATATCCCATACCATCCATAATTCGATATTTCTGATAGTAAAATGTATCCCTATAGTACAACTCTGGTTGTCCTTCAAACTGAACACCGGCTGGGTAATGAACAAAATCAGCAGCCTCTTGACCAGCCTGAAACGCGGAACCGGTTGGATCATGCGCATGCATTTTCATTGCTTCATAACCGTCCGGTCGCCACCAGTCATCACGAGCTTCAACAATAAGCTCACCGACTGAATTCATCCCAATTATAGGTACACGTATCTCCCCACCACGTTCATCGAACGCATCCATAAGAAGAAAAAGATTATATTGTGGTCGGTTGTATCTTTCGTCAAAGAACGCTCCCGAATTTTCACGCCCTCCTGTTTCCCTATTTAATGACAAAAAATGAACAGCTAATTTCTCCTTCATAGCACTTTTTGAAATGCCGTATTCGTTTGTTTCATCCCCCTCCGCTGAAAGAAGATCATCGTTATGGATACTCTGTTCCGTCGCAGGGCCAAATTCACTCGCAAGCCAAAGAGCAAGCCAACCATGTGTGTTGTTTTCAGTAGGTAGTTCTGTATCGTTGGGGTCAGACGGAGGACCAGACCCAGCCGAACCAGCCACCCATGTGTTATCTCTCTGGCCCCAATCTTCAGTTTTATGGGACGGGCCGACATATCTTGAAATATGCCTCATCTGATAGAGACCACGTGGTGGGATTGAGCCAGGAGCTTCTGGATTTACAACAGGTAATAAATGGAAAAAATATTTTGCGTCATCCCACGTTTCAGGATTGTAATCTCTTTGAAAAAATTCCACAGGTCCTTCCCAAAAAGCATTAACTATATTATTCATTTTAGAAGTCAAATTAGAATCAAGTTCTATTCTAATCCAATTTTTTGATATATCAGAACTAGTTCGTTTTTTTATATATCCAACCCCATCATCTGGACCTATTTTCAATTCATTTCGTAAATGATGATTCGAATCCGTAAATTTATCATGTAAACCCGGCCATCCAGACAGGGATCCTGTTGTCATTTCACCAGAATACCAATCTTGCCACCAAAAATTTCTATTCGAATTATATGAGTCGTCAAACGGGATAAAAGTTGGATGAATTAAAGAAGTTATTTCACCAGGATGTTCCTCACTCATCCTAAAAATAGTTGACCTAATCACACCCCTTGGTTCAAATGTCATTCGTATCGGTTTCCCCCGACCCACAACATCAACAAGATTATTATGTGGAGAAATAATTTTAATATTATTTCTAACTTTTGAATTCCAATTTCCAAGAGAAAATTTTTCTCGATCCTGTCCTGTATCCAATTTCCATCCATTTAACTCACCCATCTCTCCATCAGTAAGATTGTTATCTATCAAATAAACACCATTGGATCTTTGAAGCGGTCTATTTGGATATTTTTTAAATATATATGACATTAGAATGCTTGCTCCATTCTTGATTTTTCAATTATATCTGGAAAATCTTCAGATGATTTTTTTATTCTCAAATCATCATCCAACTTAACTTCATAATCAATATTATATTGTATATC
>Ga0080013_1005226_pt1 | contig 12236 bp, 11 predicted proteins | sample ETNvirenome_6_85_FD_69236 | JGI IMG/M metagenome (GOLD analysis project Ga0080013, IMG submission 69236) | Marine viral communities from the Pacific Ocean - ETNP_6_85 (SPADES assembly) (version 2) | ecosystem: Environmental > Aquatic > Marine > Oceanic | place: Pacific Ocean | collected 2013-06-19 | reverse complement strand
ACATTATCTCCGTTTGGGGCTGTCCTTCCTATCGTATGCGCTCTCGTCATAATTAACGAATAACAGCAGGGGTTTATGAACATTACCTCATTCGATGATGGATTTCAAGTCTTTTCCACGCCACCACAGAAGGGCCACACCAATAAACGCTGATGCCCATAGGCTCTTTTTCTCATCATTAGGGAATAGATACTGTTCTTGAACATCTTGACTGAATCGGAATAAGGCGGAAGCGGCGGCGAATAGAATAATTCCATCCATCACCGAAAGTCCACTCTCCGCATCGTGGCGGATAATTGCAGGGAGGGCCATAGATAAGGTTTATTGACCCTACTATCTAAGCATTGAGCAAGCGTTCAATCAAAGCGGCCTTCTTACCCTTTGTATCTAATCCACGCTCGGAAAGCATTTCACGAAGGGCATTAACGGTCATATCCTTGAGGGTTTCTTCTAAATTCTCGGCAATATCTTCCGCTAATTCTTCTGCAACATCTCCAAGTGGCTTATCCAAGTCACCATCTTCGGCAATATCAGTAGCCACCTCAAGACCTGTTTCAACGATTTCATCCACAACATCGTCTAATTCAATTTCAAGACCTGTTTTTTCTTCAACGAAGTCTTCGATTTCCTCAATGATTTCATCTCGATTATTTCTCCACGCCTTTTCTAACATGGCTACGAGAGCCAAAGCACCGCCACCTGCGGCAACCGTTCCGATACTTGAGGGCAACATTCCACCTGCGGCGAGGGAGGCAAGGGCTGTTCCAAGTAGTGCTATTCCATCTTGTAGTGCATCACGCATTGATTGTGACATGGTGTTTCATAGGGTTTCTCGCTATCTAAACCTTCCACTCCGACATTTTAGATAGTCAGACGGGGAAAGAATCATCATGGCTGAAAGTTCATCGTTAATGTGGCCCATGCTCATCATCGTAGCGGGTGCAGGGATTGGAGGCTACATTTGGATGCAAAGGGATAAGACCCCTGTTGGATTAGTCGTCACCAATGCAATTCAAGGTGGTGAAACACTTGGAGTCAATGAAGACGGAGATACAATCACAATGGGTTCAGTTGAAGGAACATGGCGAAAGGATGAAAATTCCCTATCCGTTGCTTCCGAATCGGCTGAAAAACCACTTTTGGTCATTTATCAAGATGGAACGCCAATTCATGCAGAAGTTATCACAGTAAGTGAATGGATGGAACCTTCCGACTTGCCCGAAGAATGTGAAGGGGACAATGTTGATGAAGCAGAATGCGACAAGGCTTTTGCCGAGATGTGGAGGGAGATGATGCAAAAGTTCCGAGATTTAGCCAAAGAACACGGTGTCACGGAAGAATCTATGAACGCCAATTTCCCAATTTCGGAAGAATCCACTTCAAATGAACAATCTCAAGAAGCAGAATCAATTTTTGGCCCAATGGTGACTTTACAATCTAACTTTGTGTGGTGAAATGAATGGATATTCGGGATGATAAGTGGATAGTAGGCGGCATTTTCCTTACAGGAATGGCTACCACCTACCTTTTACAGAAAACAAAAATCTTAGGTGCAGAAAATCGGGTATTCAATGCCCCCCAAAATTGTGTGGGAAATAGAAGTGATATTCATGGATTAACACCCGATGGTTACTACACCAATAACCCCAATGCAACAAGCACCAATTATGCAGATGATTATTACACTATTACACAACCAAGTGGGAGTGGGCCGTATCGCACCACCTATTATCAATTCCACCAAAACGGAACAAAGACCTTGCGAAACAGCGTAACTTACAATTTGAACATGGCGAAAAATGTTGCACATGATAATCGCCCTTGGAAAGACATGACAAGCGGCCAACACACTACTTGCACAGATTGTTGCATATCGGGAGGGGGTGCTTCGGGTGCGGGCGCATCAACAGGAACCGCCCCTGCTTGCCCTGCGTGTGATTCATGCTGTCCCGCTTGCGTTTGCGATTCCTGTTGTGGTCAATGTCCCGAATGTATAGATTGCCCCGCACCTACAAAATGTGATTCATGTTGCCCACCCTGTCAAAATAATGCAGGTCAAAGCACATTTATGTCAAGATTGTTTGGTCGAGCAAGAGGAAACTAATCACAACAAACTGTGTCGCCGTAGTTCAGTCTGCCCGGTTACAACTTCGGGTTTTAGCATCTGTAATTCATAATTTTATCAATAACTCCCCTCATAATAACCACAGAAGTCACGCGTGACCTCAAGAAAAAACCCCAATATGGCTTACGCTCATATCCACCTGTTAGAGTGTGACTCATCAAAGAGGGATGCGTCAGTTTTCGTCAGCCAATGAATACTTGTAGGCTATCTTTTTCGTTGCAGGGTATGAAGACAGCATATCGCCTAAATACAGAACATCCACTTTCACATCTGCCTTACGATTTACCTTCTTTCCTTTGAAGTCGGCTTTGGGTATCAAGTCTATGACTTGTCGGGATTTGTAGTCGGATGCGATACCTGCTCTCCAACCTTCAAGCGTTACACCATATCTTTTCGTAACCTGTTCAAGTGCTGATACTGTGTAAGGTGGTGGAACACGACTGTCGTGTTGCATTTGCTGTGCTACGGTTGCATTCTTAGAGAAGTCATTCATCAAGTTAGTGTCTTGGATTCCTAACGATTCCATTTCCTTCTTAATCAATTCGGTGATGGGTTTCAAGTGGAACATTTGGGCTTCACCCGGACTCCCTAATGTAGTCCAAATCTTAGCCGTAGCATTGAGCCATATTTCCATGTAATCGGGGTCACGCTTATTCTTGTTTTTAGGATGTGCGGCATCGGGGCCACTCACATTATTTCCACCAAGAATGTTACCTTGAGGATTCCTTATGTGTGCGTAATAGTCCATTTTCACCTGTTCTGCTACGATAAATTGGGAAATCCACCTTCCATTGTCCTTTTTGATGATTGGTTGTCCTTTGTAATTCTGTTTGCTCATCGTGCGAACCGTAGTCTTCAAGGATTTAGCGGCTTGAGATGCAGACATTCCTCCGTGCATTTTAATGAGGAAATCCTCAATCTTTTGAATGGGTTGGCCTACGAATTGGAGAGCAGTTCCCTCTTTACCCTTGAATTTCACTCCAAGATGTTGTCCATACTTACGGACACTACGCCGAGTGGTTTTGGCCTCCTTAGCCGCCCTCTCAATACCCCAACCTTTCCCTTGCATTAGACGCAAGGCATAGAGAACCCTGTTTTGGGTATTTTCATTGGGTTTCCATACCATGTATATCACTTATCCTTGTTTCTATCTAAGTGTTCGGAAAATTGCCATCGCTTTACGCATCATACGGTGGACGATGTAATACCCATCTTCATCAACGGTAAAGCCCATACAGAAGAAGTGTAAGTAGTCCTTCCGTGCAACATATTCCATCATGTCTGTAACAGGGTCTTGAGAGCGTTCTTCCCACTTATGTTCGGGGTATTTTGCATCATACATCTCCTTCAAGAATAGATACCGTTCATCCCAAGCCATACTTTTCACAGCCATGAGGAATTTCGAGTAGTAGTAACTCGTAATGAATGACCAAGATAGTGCTTCCTTATTCATCCTTCGCCACCTCCTTTTCGGGTAGTGGAAGAATCATCCATGTGTCGGTGGAAAACTCTTGAACGACCTTACCTCCGCCCGGAATCTCGATTTTCTTAATCGCTTCCCATTCTTTTTTCCTCTTAACCGAAGCGACATAACGGGCTACATCTTTCTTGGCTACCAATGTTGATTCTCCACCATCTTTCGAGAATTTGTCTATGATTTTATGGTGGAGGGAGATTTCCTCAATGTTCATGTCCAAATTGTAGGCCGCACAGACGAATTGTTCCACCAATGTTTCCAATGATTCTTCAAAAATCTGCATAGCGTTCATCAAATCTTCCTTGCTTACCTTCTTCCGCCCATTCAATCGAGCATATCCCTTAATCAAGTTGAGAAATTCTGCCCACTTTCGATAATCTGTATTCCCACGCTTCGCAAACGCTTCTTGGAAAGACGGCCCCGCTTCGATGGAATTAAATGCACCCAATATGGGTTTTTCATAGAATCCTAACTCCGGGTGGAATCGAGAAACACACTTGAGATATTCACGGAAAAAGGTTCTCAAATTGTTAATGTCGTCTTTATTGCTTGCTTTTGTGGTCGTTTTGTCCATATTCTCAAGAATCTTCTGCTTGATTTTCTTTGAAGCATCTGCGGATTTATTCAATGTCGGTTTAGCAAAAATGAGTGTGAGGCGAGAAGTGATGGCTACTGTGTAATCGCCAAATGCGGCTAACATCTGTTCGGGCTTGTGATTATCCGTTTCTGTCCAATGTTTCGGAGGGTTCCCAAAGAAGGCCATGTTCAACATCGCATGACGGGTGACATCCATTTTCCCTTTTTGCATATTGTAATGTCCATCAGTCATCACATTCAGCATTTCACCGAATACATCTTGCTCAAGCGTTTGAAACTCGGAGAATACAATCCTGTCGTGATTCATCTTGGGCAAAAGTCCCAATTCAATTGAGTTCAAATCATCGGAAGACATGGCCCCAAACATGGCGGCGAATGTGGATAACTTGCCCGTTCCCGCCATCCTACATCGGACTAACGGATTGATGACCTTATCCACCAAATGATTCTTCCCTTCGCCCGGATTTGTGACGAGGCCAATGTGAATCATATCTTCCTTATCAAAGGGTGATAGACAATAGAGCATGATGGCTTCTTTCAAGTCATCGTCAGCATACATTTCCGACCATAAACCTGTATCGTCCATCATCACATCAAGAGGCGTTAGAGGCCGACTAATGGCCTTGCCTGTCTTACGGTGTAATCCATTGAAGGTATGCTTCGCACATTCTTTCACGAAGGCTTCAACGACCTGCTCGCTGATTTGCGATTTGTGAACATCTTCGGTAAATGAGATTTCATCAATGATGAAGGCCCGTTCTGCTTTGAAATTGGAATACAGACCCTTGATTTTGATAGGCTTTCCGTCTGCAAGTGACTTCCGAATGATGCGGTCAGTCTTTTCCAAATCCGTTGCAGTTAATTTACCTGCAAGATACTTCATGTCGCAATTGTGAGCGATACATGATACCGAATTTTCACCATCGGACACCGAAAACTTGATTAGCGTTCTATCCTTGCCGCTATCCTTCGTGGACACGCCTTTGATTTCACGCTTGGTAACAACGCCCGACCCTTCTGCGGTCTTGCCCGACACCAATGTTTCGATGATAGACAAGACATTTGCTTGACGGTCTTCAATGGCTTTCGCTTGCTTGGAATGTTTGCCTTCAACAACCTTCTTCACAAAAGAATGAATAGATTGAGGAATCATAATAACCACATTGTCCTAACGCCTATATGAAAGGTGACGAAAGAATCAATCCGAATAACGGTGGCCTACACCGAGCCGACACCGACCTTGCCCCGCCGAAGCAGGGTGTTATCAATGCCGACTCAATGCAGACGGGGGTTATCGTGTGGAGAGGGGAAGCCCCACAAGACTCGGATTATCGCTAACGCTAACGCTTATTAAGGCGGTTGAGCAATCAGTCAAGAATGACTTCATTCGGGCAATTGGTCAGCAGGGATAGGTGGGATTTCCACGCCGTCACCTGCGCCATCCAAACGAAGAACCATCTTGTTGAATTGACGGCCACTCTTTTCGGAGGTTTGCTTGGTTCTCAAGAACGATACTGCAAGAGGAAGGGTGTTCCCGTTTGCGGCTTGTCCCTCGATGAATTGAGAGAAATGGTTTGTTTCGTAGCCACCGACCCAAAGGGTAACACGGCGACCATCGTTGTTTGTATCAATCATATTGACGGCTGTGGACACACCATACTCACCTTCAATACCTTCATTGTAACCTTCGATGATGTAACCTTGATAAAGAGTATCAAACTCGGCCTTCATCTTTTCACGGACAGGGAATACTGCCTCGGTTCTTTCGGGTGCTTGTTCTGCGGCTTCAGCCAAAAATGCTTCAATTTCACTTACTTTGCTCATATTTTTCACTTCCATGTTTTTTGTCCCCGTCATCGGGGTAATATCCTACTTGTTCGACCCCCTTAATAAAGGTTCACAGGGCAGTATGGGGTAAAATCCCAAAATAAAGCGCACCATTAAATACTTGTTTTGATAAAAGCAGTATATGTTGTGGCTAAACCCCTCCACAGGCGATGTAATGAAGTCGCCAAAACGCCCCTCTCCCGCATGGGTAACAGTAGTAGGGACTAAAATTGTAGGTGAAGAAGTCGAAAGCACACTTGAAGGATTACGCCGAGCGATGATGAGGTCGGATGCCTATACACTTCGTCCTAACGATTTTGAATGGGTCGAAAAGAAGGGTCTTAATGTATATGCACATGAGAAGTGGTGGAAAGAAACCATAGATGATGCCGATTTCCCTTACATTACTACTGCAATAGCCTCCGATGGAACGCTTGAAATCCGCTACAATGAGAAGGCTAAGGATGATACCTCTAAAGATACTATACGCACGAAGGATATTTCCGAAGACGATTCTCCTTTGAAAAGAGGGGGTCAGCGAGGAACGGGGAAATCGGGTCAAGGTGGCGGAGGCGGCGGCGGAGGTGGCGACCCAAGTGACGGCCCTGCCGATGAACCAAGTGACGAACCTGCCGATGGCCCACCAAGCGGGGACGAACCAAGTGATACTCCGAGCGATGAGCCTTCCGATAAACCAAGTGATGAACCGTCATCGGGCGAAGAACGAGATGCTTACCAAGAAGGTCAAGATAGTGCAGAATCCATTTCCGAAGATTTGAAAGAGAAAATGAAGGAGAAAATGCAAGAGAAAGGGAAACCCGCAGATGAAAGCGGCCCTTCAAGCGGCCCCGCACCCGATGGTAGCGAAGGTGGCGCACCCGCAGACGACCCCACAGGCGAAGCAGGTCAAGGAACAGGCGATGGTCAAGGAACACCCTCTCAAGGAGAAGGCGGAGATGGCGATGCTGATGGCGGAGAAGGTCAAGGTGATTCCGATGGTTCGGGTGAAGGTGGCGAAGGCGAGGGAGAAGGTGAAGGAGAAGGAGAGGGCGAAGGCGAGGGCGGAGATGGCCCATGTGATACTTGCGGAGAGCAGGGTGAAGAATGCGCTTGCGATAGTCCTTCCGAAGATGGCGACACTCAACCAACAGATGACCCACAAGATGCAAGCGGGGATGGCGGCGATTCCGATAGTGACGAATCGGATTCAAATACAGAAGATTCGGATTCAAATAAGGAAGAAAGCGGAGAAAAAGGCGAGAAATCCGAAAAAGATGGAAAAAGTGACGAAGAAGGGGACACAGAAGGCGGAGATTCGGGCGATGAAAGCGGAGAAAGTGACAGTCCCGGCCTCCCACCCGAAGACGAAGATGCCTTAGACCAATGTGTTGAAGAAGCCGAAGATGGTAGGGACTCGGCAGAAGAAGCCATGCAGAATGCAGATAGTGAAGCGGCAAAGGAAGCATCCGACCAAGCGAGAGATGCGGCAGATGAAGCGTATGAAATTGTGAACCCGCATGAAAACCCCGAAGATAACGAAAAGGTGCAAGAAGCAGAAGATTACGCCCAAGAAGCAGAAGAATTTGCGAAATTAGCGGAAGAATTAGAAGAAGAAATCCAAGAATTATTTGAAGAAAGCGGTCTTGAGGAAGAAGACTACGAAGACTTCAAGCAAGGATTACTCGATGAGTTATTTGGTGAAGATTCCGACTTTAGTGAAGAATTAACAGAAAGGGAACGCAGATTGAAAGAGAAAATCGAGCGCAGGGAACGGCATAGAAAGGGCCGAGGACTCGTCCGATGTGTAAATTGGGAAACGGGCGAAATCAAATCCTTCCCCGAAGATGAAACCATTGGCGATACTTGGATTCAAATAACCAAATTCTTTTCACCGTATGAATTGGCTAATGGGAAGCAAATTGTCGTGGATAGAACCATTGAGGGGGCAACCAAGATGGCGAGAGCGTTAGGCTATCGAATTGTATTCTCCACCGCACAGGACGCACACTACACAGTCCCCGATAAAGAATTCGCAGAACAGTTTGCTGATACCCTCAAGAAAATGAGGATGTTCACCGTAAAATTAACTGCTTACCCCAACCGACCATATTCTATTAACATTTCGTATTGATTCGTGACCTTTAGATAACGGGAACGACAATCTATCCCTATGTCTTCCGAAGTATGGAAAGAGGAATGGAACAAATTCACTCCCGAAGCCATTGAGGAAATGAAGGAGTATTCCGACCAAACACACCTTCACCGTGAATGGATGAGTTATGTCTATGAGAAGGATGGGAGATACCATTTAGGGAAGCCTTCATACGGTGATGAGTCCCGAATCGAAGTGAATCCTAACGAAAAAGCAAAGGAAGATTCCTCCAAAGGACTATCGGAAGGAGAGCGAAAGTGGACAATTCATGGACACCCGCTAAAAGATGGTAAAATCTATACAGGTCGCCAATACTTTTCCTCAACAGATATTCTTCAAGAGTTTGTAAAGTCAAGGGACAACGATGAAAAGGTCGTTCAGTATGTCGTTTATCCTCATCAACAAGACAAGAATGGGCAGAAAATCATCCATAATCGTGTGCGAATCCTTGTTTTCCCTAATCGTTCAACGATTATTAAGGCGATGAAGATGGCCCACCCTAAAATGACTGACGAACAGATAATGGCTATCAGCGAAAAGAACGGTTACAACAAGAATGCTGTGGATGGTTCTTTGAAAAACGAAGCAGGTGTTGATTGGTTCGCATTCCAAGAAGCACTCGGAAAATTGGGCTACATGGGAATCATTGATATTGAAGGCCCGACAAATGGCGCAACCAAAGTGGATGCCGCAGACACAATGTTTGTTCAAAATGCTGAAATGACTCGCAATCCAATACTTTTGGCGTTATTCGGTCTTGGAATCCTCGCAGGTATCAAGTGGTGGATGACAGGTAAGGTTCTTGGTGCAGACACTATCGTTCAAGAAGGCTTTGATGCAGATTTTGAACACAAGCACTTTTGGAAGTGAATGAAATGAGGCTTTCGACCTCTCATATCGGGGCAGGTTTAGTCACTCTTTTAGGGATTTTTGGTATTTACTTTGTTACAAAGGATAAAAACCCAATTATTGAGCCGGGTAAGGGAGAAACACCGACCTCACGAAATGTTCAGATTCTCTATTATCTCAATCAAGCCGAAGCAAAAGAGGCTGAAATCATCGGTGATTATCTCGCTCATGGAATAGGTGGGTCTGTATTTCGACTCCCTTCGGGTGATGTAATGAAAGTCGTGTCCCTTGAAAATGATATGACGGGTGAAGGAGGAAGTTTGAATCGTGACCAAGCATCATTCCTTGAAACACTATGGTTGAAGCAATTAGCAAACGAGAATGTCTTCATAGACGATTTTGCAGAAATTAAACACTATCATAGAGGATATGCAGGGCCAAGAATGACTGAATTAGTGAATAGCGAATCTCCCGCTTACCGAAAACGCCCTCTAAAGGTTGGTGAAAGGATTGCTTATTGGGTCATGGAATACATACCGACTATCGGAAAAGGCGAAATGTCCGAAGCACGGATTAGGGGTGCAAAGAATAGAATCGAAGAATGGGGTCAAAAGCACGGTTATACCATTCACGATTTGCACGACTCTAACTTTGGTGTTAGAAAAGATGGCTCGTTTGTTGCATTTGACCCTTGGCCGACTAAGAATTAGAAATCAATGCTTCAACCGATTTTTGAACGGACGAATCATTAGCCGCAGTAATAACCAAATCGAACCAATCTAACGGAATCATATCCACTTCTGCTTCCGAAGCATCCGTTCTGTTGTCCCAATGCACTTCCCACTCATCCCCATAGGTGTCTTGAAGTCTTTGCTTTTGTAAATCTTCACTAATGTCTAATTTGACGAGCAACCAACCATCATCCTTCAAGTTTTTGGCCTCATTGATGAAGCGAACATCATCACAAACGACACTACATTGACTTTTGTTTGCTTGGGAAATTACAGCATCTAACCATACCGATTCACGGATTTCACGCATTTTCATCCCGATTTGTTGTAAAAGTGGCCTATCCTTCTTTGTCATGCCGAATAATTCCCGTCCAACACGCTTGACCTCACCTGCCATCGAGATAATGTCGAAGGGTTCATCAAGAAGGGTTAGATATTCTGCGATTGTGGTTTTTCCACTCGCCATTTTGCCGCATATCCCTATCTTCATCATTCATCAACTCCATAGCACATAAGGCACACTAAATCCTTCGTTAATGAAGGGCGTGGGTAGGGAGTATTGCAGATGCGACATTCTTTCCATTCCATGTCATCACCTGTTGTGAATTATTGACTCCGCCACATAGGAAGGTAAAATCCTCGCCAATGGGTTGTTGTTCATCCCTCGCTCAAAGTGGAACATGAAGGAGGGGTCTATGATATACACATCCCCTTTGTCCGTTTCGGAACGCACACATCTTCCGCACATTTGGGCTAATTCCACCGCCGTCATCATTTGATACCACTTCGGGTCATTCTCGGCTTTGGTTTTCACTTGAATATCTCCAAGCGGCCCGAAAGGAATCTTAGCAATTACTGTGAAGTCCACCATCTTTCCATCGAACCCTTGATTAGCATAGGTGGAAATTAGTATCTCATTGTTCTGTTCACTTTCAAACTCTCGGAATACTGCATCTCGTTCTTTTGGAACCTTTGAATGTTGCCTTAGCCGTGCATATACCAATGGATGATTGTCTTTCAACGCTTCCACGATACCATTTTCAATATCGTCTGTAAATGGAAGTATCAATCCCTTTTGGTCGGGATATTTGGCGGCAATCTTAGCGATAGCATCGGCACACTTTTGGTAAGACTCTAATCCCCTTGCCTTCCGTGAGAGTTTTCCACCCTTAATGTTTGTGTAAATCGGACGGTGTTGTTCGGGGAACGGGGAATACTCGACCTTGATGTAGGTTGTTTCATCGGGCTTCAATCCCAATTCCCTACCGAAAATCTCATAATCAAGAATCGTTCCCGACATGAAAATCCTTTGTTGTCCAAGATTCAAAAGCAATTCCTCCGAATAGTCGGCTACTTTCAATGGTTTGAAGGCAACCCATATCGGATATTCGTTATGGTCGTCCACTTGATAGACCCAATTTTCCCAATCAGTAGCAATCGAACCCAATAAATCATCAATCCTTGCTACACAATTAGAAGCGTAACTCAATTCTCGCTTATCATATTTGGTTTGAGAATCCTTATCCTTCATTTTCCTCTTGACTTCATCCCTCAATGCGAACAGGTATCGTCCAAAGGTCTGTAATGCAGTTTTCCTTTCGGCTAAAGGTGTCGTCAAGGTCATGGATTTCAATTTTGGCACACCGAATCCACCCTTCCCATCGAACACTTTGAGCAGACTTTCTCGCTGTTTTCTGAAAATATCCTTCTTTTTCTCGCTTTTTGCATTAGAGATGTCTTGCTGTGTCGGTAATCGGAATAATTTTTCCAACATTCTTTGTGATACTGTAAGACTGTGAAAACTCATCATGTTATTGGATAATTGATGCGCTTCATCAACAATCAAGAATGGTCTTTGAGGTAAAACCTTCCCACTCTTGTTAATCGCCATCATATACGCAGTATTCCCAACGAAATACATTGAGTTTTGCGCCCTCGTCAATGCCCCATAATAACTGCACATTTGGTTTGGGTCTGCGGTGAAATCATACATTCCAAGAGCATTCTTTGGAGTCATTTTCGTGCATTTGAATCCTTTTGCGTATTTACAAGGCGCAAGAGCCGCCGAACAAGTTTCGGGACTCGTATCTGTAACGGCCTCTAATGCCGCCTGTGCAACCTTTACATCATCGCACCCCGCTTCCACATCGAGAAGGCAATCGTAGTTACCACGACCCATTACAGACTTCATATACGGCATTTCCTTGAGGTATTGAGCCTGTAACCCTTTCAAATGAGTTACAATGTAGGAAGGAACACCGAATGCTTGGGCAATTGTCTTCGCTAACGCCGATTTTCCACTACCTGTGGGGCATTCTAACACAATGTTACGATAGCCTTCTTTGACGGCCTCCATCATCGGCCCCAATACTTGCTTTTGAATATCACGGAGAGGGTGGAATTGGGTATTCACAGTCAATTCATCAAAATTGAATGGGATGGACGCAGTATTTTCATCAATAGCGACTTCCTTGAAGC
>Ga0080013_1005224_pt1 | contig 12242 bp, 18 predicted proteins | sample ETNvirenome_6_85_FD_69236 | JGI IMG/M metagenome (GOLD analysis project Ga0080013, IMG submission 69236) | Marine viral communities from the Pacific Ocean - ETNP_6_85 (SPADES assembly) (version 2) | ecosystem: Environmental > Aquatic > Marine > Oceanic | place: Pacific Ocean | collected 2013-06-19 | reverse complement strand
CAGCAAAACTGTAAATTCCTGAACTTTCACTTACTCCTGTTCCTATTATTCCACTTGACTCATTATCAATCGCTTCAATATTTGTAGTTATATCTGCATTGGTAGCTGCATTTGTTGCAGCTGTAAGTCTAAATTGAGCAGCTTGTGATAAGCCACCGCCTGCCGCTGCCCATGAAGGCACTCCTGAAGCTAATGTTAATACTTCGTCATCACTTCCTTTTGCCAGTTTTGCCAACGTATTAGCACCTGAAGCATATATAATATCTCCTGCTGCTGTCATTAAAGATTGTGGTGAGTTCACCCACTCTGGCGCGGTCGCACCTGAATTAGTTTGTAGCCCTTGTCGAGCTGTTCCTTTTCCTAATTTTGTTAAAGTTGTTGTGCTGTTTGCATAAAGAAGATCTCCTGCCGTAAATCCTGTTTGACCAGTACCCCCTGCTGTTGCAGCAGCAGTTGTCCATTCAGGAGCATTCGCTCCAGAATTCATAGAAAGGACCTCTTCCGCCGAACCTTTTGCTAATTTTGCTAATGTCGTTGTACCTGTGGCATAGAGAACATCTCCTGCTGTGAAAGAAACTAATCCTGTTCCTCCACCTGCTACTCCCAAACCATCAGTAATGGTAAAGGTAGCTCCAGTAGGAATAGTAATAGTATCGGAAGCATCACCAATTTGTAATGCGGTTCCTCCTGATGGACTTAATTTATCTGTTTTTACTTCACTTGCCATGATTGATCCTTTTTATATTAATTTAAAATTTAAGTAAATAACTATTTTTATCCATTATACGATTGTTAAAATGCCAGTACCAGCTATATCCCACACATAGGTATCCACATCTATTGGACCCACTAACATATAATTGGTGCCTGACGCCATTGTTATGGTCCTATTTGCCGTAAGAATTGAATAGTTAGAAAAGGTCTTAGTTTCGTCAGTTATTTGTCCTCCACTTACTCCTACTGGATCATCAGATGCATCTAAATAAACGGCTTTTTCTGCGGGTAGGGTACAAAAAACTTCTTTTGATCCTTCTGAAAAATCTACTAATGCGTCACCATTGGAACTTTCCAAAGGTGGATTAGTTCGAGCTAATGTTGAACTATCTGCGTTTAAAGTTCCTAGTCCTACTTCCCATTCGTTTTCACTGTTGATTGAAATGGCGTAGTAAGTCGTATTATCATTTCCAATTCCAGCAGCAAACGTTTGAAAACCACCGACTGCTCCTCCCAGAGTCACGGCTCCCGTGCCTTCGGTTGAAGTTAATTCTCTTACCCTGTTATTTATTACTAATGCCATATTATGCTACCTGTATAATTGCGGTGGCCGCTGCAGCCGCTGGAAACTGAATTGTAAAATCTCCTGAAGTTGCAACTTTATCTCCACCAAAATCGATGACCAAACAAAGTTTGTTACTGTTAGTAGAATTGTAAATAGCGGCACCTAAGGAAGTTAATGATACGCTAGAAAAAACTTCATTTGCAAAATCTACGATCGCGGTATTACTTCCTGGAACACTCACGGCCTGAGAATCTAATGTTTGTCCTCCTGTCGCATAACCCGTACCAGAAGAACTTACTTCATTGTCGGTACTATAAACGGTTGAAGAAGTTGTATAGGGAGGACCTAAGGTTGTTACATATAAAGCAATCTTAAAAGTATTTCCTCCTGATGAAAAATCATGCGTGCCTGATAATAATTCTGATTTAAATGCGTCTGGTATAATATTTGCCATATTTAATCCTGTGTTGGTGGTTCTGATTTAAGAGGTGTTCGAATGACCCCATCCTGGTATTCGTCCCTGCGTCTACGACCTTGTTGTTCGATCGCATACGATTGTAAAGCCTGCTGATATGACTGCTGATAGTATTGTACCATATTTTGCGGACCTTTCAAGTATCCATATGCTTCTAACAAAGAAGCGTACAAAAGTAAATCCTGATATTTATTGCTCAGATAAGTTGTTGTTGAATCGGATGCTGTAATAGTTGAGGGCTGTTTAATATAAGCTAAAGTAAGAGCATAAGCTACATCAGGAGTCGGCGCCACGACCCAATAACTAGCGTCCCAATTAGCATAATATTTAGGTAATCCTGAAGCTGTTGAAGGTGTGTTGTAGTATTCGGTCATATAAGAAGTATCTTTTTTCTCTAGATAAACATTCACACTAGGTGTTACATTTGAATTGGTTACTTGGGCATATCTAATAATTCTTAAATCACTTGGAATTGTTACGTATCGATTACCAACGGTTAAAGTAGAAGTAGCATAAAATCGATTGTCATCATTATCTGCCTCTCTATAAATTCTATTTTCTGCGTTTTTAGTAATCGTACTACAAATAGCATCCGTTAAAACGGTATCATCGACTTCCGTATAACCTCTAATATCTGTTTTTAAATTTGCGAATGTATATGCCATTATGCTGATAAAGTTGCTGGTCCAACGGACACTGGAAAACCTCCTCCTATTACATCTCCTGTGGTAGCCGTACTCGTATCCACTGTGAAATAAAACCAATTAGTTGTATAATCCGTGTCTCGAGCGCCACTCACATATTTACCTGTAGTAATAGCATAGCCTGCGGCTTTTGCAATATTAGAACCCGCAATTCCATCAAAGGAAGCTGGGTTTGCATATCCTGAAGTAGAGGGAGATCCCCTGAATCTATAAGTACTTCCATTGGTTAATCCGTGATTTGGAGAATTAACATTAATAACACTTGATGCTGATGCATAAGTTGTGAATGGATTATTGGGTAATAATTGTGCGACTGCATTTTCTGTTCGAGCGGGTCTTACTTTGCTCAAAGATATAGAATCAGCGCTTAAATTTTTTGGTTTTAATTGAGGTTGTTTAGGTTCGTATTCAGAAACATGAACAAAGGCTCCCGTCCATTCCGTTACCATTTCCTTCCACGGAAATTGTAAACCCGAACGATCTGAGATAGCTAGTGCATGTTTTCCTGAAGCATATTTTGGCATTAGATATTTGGATAGTAAGCTTGGGGTGTTATATAAGTACTCGCTGCTGATCCGTCCTCCTGTAAAGCTCTTGCTAATTCATCTTCATATAATAATTTAAAAGCTTGTGTTTTTTCCATTCTATATTTTTGAGATAAATAATAAGAGAGTCCTGAAACCATACAAGGGATAAAACGATAAGGAACATCCGTCGCATTAGAATACGTTCCTGCATCTTGAATTCTTTTAACAAAATAAATGTGTAATGTTTTAGCGGCATTACTTGAATCGGGTGTTGGATAAATAGTCATGGTCACACGATCTGTAAAACGTTGAACCCAATAATTACTAGGAGTGCCTTCCGATTCTTTATTAGAGTAGCCTGAATAAGTAGAACGGTCCACTTTAGTTAAAGCAGCGTCCGATTGAGTATTGGCTCCTATGTTTGTTCGTAAAGAACATTGTTCAATGTCCGAGAAACCTGGAATATAATTAGTAACTGCTACACCATCTGAATGGGTGGCTGCTGTTGTTGAATGAGCGCCTCGCGTTACACCCGTTAATTCTTTACTGCTAAAACCTACATAGGTTATGTCTTCAGTACCAATTCGAATAGTACCTTTATTATTCATTCCTGTAACAGAATCTAAAGTAATCCCACTCGTAGCGCTAGTGGTAGCAATAGCTCCATCTAGAGTGGTATTAAGTCCGTTAGATTTTTGTAAAGCTGTTGCGCCAGTCGTTGGCATATCCGAAGGATATCTATAAAAATTAAATTCTTTCTCTCCTTGGGTCAAAGTAAGATTTAAAGTTCCTACTTCCCAATAATGCAATCCTCGATTCCCCCATTCTTGAAAAAGAATGTTGAGTGAGCGTCTTGCCGCTTTTAATTGATAACCTGAAACGTTAGGGAAACCTACACGTTCAAAAGCTTCTTCAATAATATCGGCAATCGTAAAAGTTTTCCCAAATGTATAACTATCGGAAGTGGTGTTAGGCAATGGTTACCTCCTAACCGTAATAAACCGTTACATGTGTTACTACTGCGTTTGTTACTTCTAAACTTGTATTAGCTCTAATTCCAGTTCCTGGTAGCATTATGCTTCCATGAGATGGAGTTTTGTGACTCGTAGTATTTGTAGCTGGTGTATTAACAACCCACATTGCGGTAGTATCATCCAACACTGTTATTGTTCCAACTCCAACATTCGTAGGTACAACCCATGAAAGTCCTAAAATTCTAGCTGGACCATCAAAAATTGTAGTATCTGTAGCAGTGGTAATATTAACAGTTTTTATATCTACTGGATATGTACTCATATTTTATCTCCTAATTGTGAGCTCCCGAAGGAGCTCACATTAATTATTAGCTTAAGTTATTATTTTGTAAATAATTAACTGTAAACGTTGCAGTACCTGCACTTGCATCTCCACCGCCATCAGTTACTTGTAATTGTATTCTAACATCAGATGTTCCAATGTCTTTCCAATTAGCAGTTAAAGCTGTGGTAGCTTGTGCAATTTTTCCAATAGCTGCTACTGATAATCCATCAATATATAAATCGGGATTTCCCACGACCCCTATATCTATCAAATTAGTACCTGATCCGTTAAATGCTACTTGAACATTCACATCAATTGATACGATTTGAGAATTAGCAGGGATTATAATACTTGTGCTTGTCGCTGAAGTATCTCCATAATCAAAGCTTGCTGATTGACCCATCACCACTTGACCAACATTTTTCATGTCAGTACCAACAGTGGTTCCAGTTGTATTTGAAATCGTGCCCGCTTTTATTGGACCCGAAAAGGTTGTTGTGCCCATATTATCCTCCTAGTTTGTAAGATCTAGTCTCTAGGCCGTCGACTATACTGCGTCTAGATCTAATTAATAATTGTATAGTAGTTTATCTATAGCTCTTTTTTGAAAAGAGTGCAAGGTATCCTTAGGGAAAAAATTGATTTTTGATAGCGCTTAAGTGGCTATCGAAACTTCAGGCTTGGATGCGTTTATTTTAGTAAGACGCGTGTCTTCTTCAAATTCTCGAGCAATGATCTGCTTTATAACATCCTGGATCTGTTTATTTATCTCGATCATACGAATGTTATGCTTCCCTGACTTCAGATGCTCGTGTTGCCACGCGAGTTCCAAGGACTTTTTCATGTTGTACAGGTCTTCCGTCATTTATAACCTCCTCATAGGTTATCCATTTACCACGGGTAAATCCATCAGATTCGAACTTTACATCATTTTTTCCTAGTTTGTCAAGGATTGATTTCTCAACACTTTCCTTAGTGTCTTCTGCTAGGAGATTAAAATCGGCAAAATAGCCGTCGTGATAAATTTTGACTCGAAAGTTTTTCATATATTTCTCTATCTTTATAAGCGAAATGAGGCCGTTTTAAGGCGGCCTCACTTCTAATGTTTTCTTTACGCTCCTGGTGAACTAAAGATACCTCTAGGGTCAGAACAGCCGAAGCTGTATCTTTCTCTAGCTTTGTATCTAACGTTGCCAGTATCGAAGTCGCCTTCCATTGCAGTTGTCAATGGTGCACGATTGAACATTTTCATACCATTCGGTACGTCTGTAATGATATAGAACGCGTCAGTATCAGTTAAAAAGTTATTAACTCTATAACCTTGAGGGATTGCTCCCATACTTACGAGTGCATTGATATCGTTATCAGCTGTTCCCACTCTGCCTTGAGATTTAAATAATCTTTCAGCAATAAATTGCGAATTTGACGGAATTATTAATTTCGTCGGTCTTGCCGCAATTTTAAGTCCTCGCTCGTCAGTCATCGCAGCGATGTCTATAACAGACTGCTCCAATGACGTTTCGTTAAGATCTGCAGCCGTAGTAAGCGTGTTCGCGAACGAACCTGCTACTGTAGGATGGTCTGTAGTAAACAAATAAGAAGCGTCGCCTGTTTTAAAGGTGCCATATCCAGTAATTAATGGATTGACTGCTTTTACTTGTTTCGCATTCGACATAGATCTTGCTAAAGCTTTTGTATAACGAGAAGCGATTCTATCGTAGAGGTTATCTTCGATAGCTTCTTCTGTTATCGCAAATGCTAGAGCGATTGTCTCATTAGTGTAACGTGCTGTAAAAGTTTCTTGAGCTTCGTCATATGATATGCCTTGCCCTTCCGCTTTTACATCGGCGTTCGCAAATCCTGATAACATAACTTCCTCTTCGAAAGCTCTGTCAGAAGATTCTTGAACGTATATTTCAGCATGTTGATTTTCATACCGTTTGTATTCCAGACCAAATAGTGCATTTAGGCCTGGCTCTAGTTCTTTAACTAGTTGTGCTCTTGATATTGCCATTTTCTATATACTCCTATTTATTATGATTGTAATTCAATCAGGTTTGGAACAACTACGACGGATGTGTAAGCAACAGTCATATCCGAATTTGACGGATCTTCTGCTAATCTTAACAATCGCCATGAGGCTGCGTCCGCACTTGTATCTAAGATATCTAAAGTCGCATCAGACTTACCAGTAGTTGTACTACCACTAGTTGTGTTCATGTCATACGTTTCTAAATATCCAGCTTGTGTGAGCGCGTCGTCAGTTGCTACTACATATTGTTGCTGTGGGTTATCGAATACAAAAGCGTCTATATCTTCTGAATTCGCAGGTGTTACTTGTACATAATGGTTCGACCATGTCGGCTTCAAAGTTGTAGCCGCAGTGTAGAAGATTCCATTTAGTACTCCCAGCACAGGTGCGTCGGTCGTTTGACCTTCGACTATATACCCTGATGCTGAAGCAACGGCCCCACCATTATATATTGTGGTAGCATAGTTTGCATCAATTTTGTACCTGCCTTGACCGGAAGTCGCGGGAGTTGATCCCAACGTTCCTGCCGCAATAAGTCCAAAACCGGCGCTATTTCTATTTGCCATAGTTTACTCCTTTTGTCCACCGAAGTGGACGGGTTAATTTAAATCGATGAGTAGGAATAGTTAAAAAATTAACTTTTCTTTGTACCACCGAAGGTTACACGAGTTTGCCTATCAACATTGATCGGCATACTCTTATGCTCTTCCTTCATTAAATCGTGTTCAACCGCTTCTTCCTGACCTTCTGCTTGTTTAGCATAATATTCAGTTCTTTGCTTCGCGATTTCTTCAGGTACCCTAGCGAGCACTAGGCCGCCAACCCCGATAATCCCCTTGTACTTACCATCTTGAATAACAGGATAATCTTGATCTTTATATTCATCGGCTCTCACCAATTCATAACCGGATCTTAATCTTCCAGAGATATTTTTAGTGTCTTGAAACCCTAAACTCTCTGCCCGTATCCATCTGTGCCTGAATCCATCAGGTGCAGGGGGTGCATCTAGAGATGATGGAGGAGTCCACACTTTTGGCCTTTCAGTTTCTTGCCGTGTTTGACTCGCACGTGAAGTATTTGTATCTTCTTTTTTCATATTACGCTCCTTCCGTGAGTTTTATTTGTTTTGCGTATTCTTCGAGTGGCACACCTAATTTTTTAGCTATTGCTACCTGAGAGGATGTGAGTCTCACAGTTTTGCGTCCAGGTCTTACACTTCTCTGAGCTGAAGCAACCAACTGATTGGTCTTGGACGTTTGCTCTACTTCACCACCTATAGCAAATTTATGCGGAAAGTCAACTTTTATTCTTTTATCAACTTCTGCATAATAATTATTTGATTTAGGATCAAATCCTTCATTTACAAGATCTTTATGGATTTCAAAGGCAGTAAAGGTCATGGCTCTATCTTGACCAAACCATGTGTTTTTACTAGCCCAAGATTCCGCTTTAGGATCTGGATCAGGAAGTTCCTGTGGTGTTTGCTGTGGTAGTCTTCCACCGTCTGAAAGTTGTACAGGAGGTTCCTGTGCAACAGGTTTATGTTCTTTGGCTTGCTCCAATTTAGCATTTTCAAATGCTAATGTAGCAATCCGTTTATTTGCTTCGACTTGAGCTTCCGCGTTCCCTGTTTCAATGGCATTTGCCAATTCTTTTTGGGCAGAATCCATTCCAGTTTTAACGTTCTTCTCAAATCTAGACCAGTAATCAGTATCCATTTTTTGGAATCGAGACTGATCCTGTTTTCGTTGGTGTTCCAAAGCCTGGGCATATTCAACAGCAGCACCTTCTCTACGTTCTGCTTCTCTCATTTTTCGTGTAAGTTTGGCAATACGTGATTGAACGCCTCTGCTATATTCTTCCAGCTTCGTATCTTCTTCTTTTGGTTCTTCTTTTACTGGTTCTTCTTTTACTTCTTCTACTGTTTCCTGTTCCGTGATTTTTGGTTCTACTGTTTCTTCTTTTTCCTCGGGAACGGCTACATCCACTTCAGGACCTGAAGTGTCTAAATCCACCTTTGGATCTTCTTTCTTTATCTTATTTTCTTCTGGCATAGTTTCCTCCTATGTTAATATTTATGCAAGATGTCTTCTGGGTTCTTGACGGTTGCTAGAATTTCATCTTCATTCAACAACCTGATTTCTCCGCCCTCTATTTGTATACGTGATCCCGCATAACGCGCAAAGATCACCCAATCACCAACCACGCACCACGGGCCTTCTGGATAACGTTCTTTATCTTTATAACATTGAGATCCCATCGCCAATACGTTACCGCATTGTGATGCAACCTGTTGTTTGTCCAACGTGTCTTGTCCCATAAGTATTCCACCTTTAGTTTTTTCATCCATTCTGAATGGTAAAACTAAAATTCTCCAGCCTGTGGGTTTTGGTAATTTTTCTGTTTGTTCTTTGTACTTTTCCGTCAAAGCATGCTTATGCTTTGGGTTTTCCGTCTTTAATGTCGATGACTGTTCCGTCATTTTGCTCCTTCTCATTTAGCAGGTTAGAGAGTTCCTGTCGCACTGATTCCAGTGCATTAATTTGTCCAATAATATACTTATAAGTCTCCATATTGTCAACCCCTGAAGTAACCGTGATTGCCAGCGCCTGGATTCTTCTCCCCAGCGTTTTTTGTAATTTATAAATTACATTTTCTAGATTCATACTAAATTTTTATAATATTTCTCGTAACTTTCATTAGATGCATATTCATTGCCTAATTTGCTTTTGATATGTGATCCAATATATTTTTCTTTTGGAGGATATACAAAATCTTTTTTTACTTCACCTATTTCTTTTTTACTTCCGATAGGTTTTCTGGAATTAGCAATAGTGGGTCTATATCTTGGGTTTACCATTATTTTTTTCCTCCATTACGAAATATTTGAGTTCCCTTTATACCAAAAATACTTCCAACTACAAGTATCCATAAAGTCGAAAACCATGTAGGAAGAGATGCAAAATGTTCAAAGAAGATTTTTACTTTCTCCATCGCGGCAGGATTGTCACTGAAGACTCCCCAGGCGAGCACGATTATGGGGGCGCTTAGGATCAAAAGTACAAATTCATCCTTGTAGTCGTTTTGACGGGCCTCTAAAAGTTTTCCCTGGTAAGCTTCCTCACCTCGAGCTTGTTTTTGCGCATGCAAAAATTGTGCATCTGCCATAGCCATCTTGGACTCTTGGCGTTTTTTGTAAATGTGACTGCCAGCATTTAAGGCAAGTTTAATTGCGCTGAACCACATATTAGAACCACCTAACTTTAGCTGGTCTTGCTTTTGCTACTTTAGCAGAATTTTCATCTCCCTTAGCAATATAGTTTTTTACTACTCTGCTAGTTGCAGATCTAGGATCAACTATCTTTTTTTGCTCGGGAATTTTAACTTCTGTAGCTTTTTTATAATTCCATGCCATAATGTCCTCCTTTTATATTATTTTTGCCAATTTGGGAAATCCTTTTATTAAACCACCCTTATAAGCATGTTTTCGTTTTTCAATACCTGTTATAACACCTTTATTTGCAGAAGCATAAAAAACATTCTCTCCTTTTTCAGAACCATACTGTTTTTTCATATTTCCAAGTATTTTTTTACCTTTATCTGTTAGAGGCACCGTTGCCTCCTTTAGGTTTCATTCTAGCAAGCCTTAATCTGTTCTCATTTGCCATTTCTTGCTTCTCTAATGATGTATCAGCACGTAATTCTGCTAATTCTTCATCCTGTTCAAGCTTATCTTCATGAATATCTTGGCCTTGAACTAACTTAGCCTGATCAATTTCAGTTCTTTTCTTCATTTCTTGTTGCTTACGTTCATTTTCCATAGCTCTTAAATCAACTTCTCTAGATTTAAGTTTAAGTAATGGATCATGATCAAATTGAGATGTAATTTTCTTCTCTTCCTTCATAAAATCTTCAGTCATTTCTGCAATCAACACTGCTTTTCGTGCTTCTATCTGTTGAGTGATTTGTTGTACCTGTTGTTGTACCTGCGGATTAACTGCAGCTTGTTGTTGTAGCACTTGTAACTGTTGAATCTGTTCTCTGAACTCTAATTGTACCTGTTCCTGAGCCATTAAGCTGATATGCTCTAAAATATTTTTCTGTAGGGCAGCCATAACCGTTGGATTGTTTCTAACCATGTTAGTTGACATGAAATTCAAGTGCGCAGTAACGTGCGCTCTATGATCCTGACCAGGAAACGCCTGAAAAGGTTTACCAGCTAAAGAATCAATATGTTCTAAAGACGGATCTTTAGGTGCGTTCGGTGCTGGTGGTGGTAAAATTCTATCAATATCTTTTATACCCAATGCTTCATACATTTTTCTAAATGCCATGTATAAATTATGCATTTGTGGATTAGACATTGCAAGTTGCAATCCAGTTTGTGCCAATGTCAATCTTTGCGACATTGAAAAAATGTTTGGATCAGCAATTGGTAGGATATCTACCTTATCATCAAAATCGGCAACTTTAATATTTCTTTGTCCACCTACAACATCGTATGGATATTCGGGTGGTAGATACTGTGCAAATACTTTTGCAAGTAGTTTAAATTCTTTTCTTAGGGCTGAATATACTCTTTTATGGATTGCTGACATTACCCTTGAACCACGTTCTAAAAGGGCGACAGTCGTACCAACAGCGGCCTGCTGGTTCCCGTCCCCGACCTGCATGTCAGCAATGGACGCGAATCTCTGTCCTGCTGTAACTACAATTCCCATCAACTGCAATAATGTCTGTGATGGTTCCTTGTATGGTAAGAATACAAATGCATCTCTTAGATTACCACCTGGTGTGTCAACATCTTTAAATTCTCCAGGTTGTATCGGTGAAGCGTCATCTTTAACCCTGACACCTCGTTGCTTAAATCCTGCTGGTAAATTCGATAAAGTACCTGCGTCTAATAATTGACGGAGAGCAGACGTTGCCGTTCTACTCAATCCGCCAATCATATGAATGAGTCCAAAGCCGTAAAATCCTAGTCCTGGCAGAAACTTGAAGTGGACGAAATATTGGATTTTATTTCTTAATGGATCATTGGGCGCATAGTTTCGTCTGATAGACAAAACTTTCATACTACCTTCTTCGATTGTTACGACGTAAGGTAATTTTATTCCAGTTGGCTGTCCGTCTTGGCCAACATCTTCGAAACCTTCTAAATCAAGATTTGTATGGCACTCTAATAACGTGTACATACTTTCAACTCTAGTTGTTTTAGTAGTTCCTTCTAATTCTCTTTTTTTATCTTCTACCTTATCAGCATTCACGTCTGATACAGGTTTTGTCAATTCGATATCGGTATAGAAACCGTTTACTTGCTGTTTTCTTAAATCATTTTCTGAAATTTTTATAACATGGACCACCGCTTCCGCATCGTCTAATGAGGTAGCCGTATACGGAACTACGAGGTCATCTGCAGGAACGAACTTTGAAACAGCTCGTCCTAATAAATCATCATAGTATACTTTTTTAAAAGTAGAACCACTTAGTGGTAGATGAAATAACATTTGATCAAATTCAGGTTCATATTCCTTCATCTGATCCATGAGTTGATAATTCATGAAATCTTTAACTCTTTGTGACTGAGCTTCTTTTGCAGGATTGGACAATCCTAAAATCTGTGTTCTAACGGGACCATCTGCAGGAAGTAATTCTTTATAAGCTAATGCCTGAAACTGTGTAACAGCTTCAGCGAGCACTGGGTGTGTTGCACCAGATGCCCCTTGAAATGGTTCTGATCTATTATCATACTTGAATCCTAAAAGATCCAGACCTTTAACGTAGGACTGTTCCCAGTCCTTTCTGGACATTTTATAATCTGTATAATTTTGTCTTAATTGAATTCCAATTGGGTCTAAAACTGTTTCTGGAAGTATATCTGCTAGATTATCAAAGTGCGTGTTTGACTGTGCTTGGTTCACGGCAC
>Ga0080013_1005223_pt1 | contig 12242 bp, 19 predicted proteins | sample ETNvirenome_6_85_FD_69236 | JGI IMG/M metagenome (GOLD analysis project Ga0080013, IMG submission 69236) | Marine viral communities from the Pacific Ocean - ETNP_6_85 (SPADES assembly) (version 2) | ecosystem: Environmental > Aquatic > Marine > Oceanic | place: Pacific Ocean | collected 2013-06-19 | reverse complement strand
GAATTAAAAGTAACACGAGGAAACTCAGTCCGCTTTTCTCCACATCAATTTTCGTTTCATCTAGTACATCCGAAGAATACATTTATTATGGTTAAGGCCCTCTCCCTTAACCAAGTAAAACTTTATGAGGGGAAGGTAATCAAGGAGCTTGACGCTTGCGGCTTGAAGCTTGATCCTTGCTGCTTGCAGCTTGAGGCTTGTCTCCTTCATCTTGAGAAGCTTGGCGCTTGAAGCTTGCAGCTTGTCCCTTAGCTTCAGCTTGTTGCCTTTCGAATTCTTTTCTTTTCTTGGCCAGCTCTTTGTAATATTTGGGATGTCTCCAGACCATTAGTGCTTGCCATAACTTACAACTTTAATTGCAGGATCCCAGCACGCCCGGCAGTCTCCGCACTTGCCCGCCTGAGTAGGAGCGGGGCAGGTTGCGTCCTTCTCAACTACCATTGAAGAATTTGGCCAGCTGTCATTCCTTTGGCCTATCATTGGAGGAGAAAATCTTATTACTAAATTTTTTGGGCACCTGTCCAGATGGTCCTTTATCCATGCTTCCCGCGTGGGCATCCAGTGACGGGTTGCAGGTGTAGCCCTGGCAATTGTATAAATTTTGTTTAGATGGTCCAGATCTTGGACGTCCCCTGCATCATGCCATCTAAAATAATCTTGTCTTTTGATAACGGTGATCATTGCATCGACCCAGGCCGGATTCTTCATTGCTTCAAGCCTTCGATACTGTGCAGCTTTAATTGCTGGATATCTTGTGTAATTTCCTTTTAATGCGTAACACATCGAACAAACGCTGCCTTTAACTTTTCGTAACCTGCTGCCTGTTTTGCATTCCCACGCTGGCAGGCTGTAGCTCAGGCCAGGCATCTTGCTGGTTCTAGTAAATCCTTCTGTAATCTTTTTTGCTTCTAATACTTTCATAATTTCTCCTTTATAATCCTATACCATAAATGCTTGCTACCTGTCAAGCTTGTAGCTTGCGGCTTGAAGCTTGCGGCTTCAAGCCTCTCCAGTATTTTAGCCAACGGCATAACCCGTTGTAACAGGATTGCTGTATCACCTGACCAGCCAACGCCAGACTGTCTGTGTTCTAGCGGCGGCGGCGCATTGACTGATCCCAGGCCAGTGAGATCCTACGTTCCGGACAACTCCCAATTGGTTTAGGGTTGTTTCACTGACCAGGGATCAGTACAGGTTGCATAGCTTTAATTCTAAGTTCAACCTGTACGTGCCCAGGCAGTTATTATCAAGGCTCATACCCAGGAGCCGTTACCATTCGTTAGAATGGTAATTCTTCTTGCTCTACCTTCCCATTTGTTTTAACTTCCATATCTTCAGTTAAAACTAAAGGTTTAGTTTCTTCCAGAAATTTATAATCAACTTTCTGAAGGTGAAAAGAATAATCTTTGTTATCATTCAACTGATCATAAGCTAATAAATTTCTAGTAGCTTCTTCCAGGGTGAATGCTTCATCCTTCATGATTGTAAATCTAACTTTATTCATATGCTCCCATTTATCTTTTCGGATAATGAAGTATTTTTGCTCTGACATATATTTCTCCTTTTTTGTTATATAGGATAGTTTAGGATATTAATATGGCAGAAATAAGGCAGGCATAAAAATAAATCTGTGGATAACTTAAATTATTTTCTTGACGTATCCCAATTTATCCTATACCATAGGGGTGGGAGGTCGGGAATAATATATCTGAAGATATAGTTTAGAATGATTCTAAACTGGACCATACAACCTTAGGTTGTGGCAGCCTTCCTAATTTTTTAATTGACAGGTTAAGGGATATAGGATAGTCTGGGACATAGAAAGGAAAAATAAATATGAGTAAAACAATGACTAAATATCAGCTAGATCATTTTAGAGATAAAGTGAAAAGGCAGTTTAACCCTTTAATTTCTGAACAAGAATTATTGGTTAAACAATTTAAAACTGAAGCAACTGACAAAGCTGTTTCAAAGCTATCTAAAAAAATTGGTGCAGATGTTATTATCAATAAATTTAGAGAAGCAGAAAAAAAGTTAGAGGAAGCAAGAGCAACCGCACTAACATTTTTTGAAAAGAAAAAACCAAAAGATCAAGAGTTAAATTATAACTTCAGAAGGGATAATCGTTATAATGATGATAAACTATCTCTTGAAGATTGCGAGGATCAGTTAAGAAGCTGGGCTTCTACTCTTGCTGAACGAGAGATTGAAAGACGCCCTGAAGGACTGAAACTAAAACAACTTAGAGACTTGAAAGAAAAAGCTCTTGACGTTGTTATGGAAAGTGGAACACCAGATACACTAGCCATAGCTTTAGATAATGTGTCTAAAAAAATTGGGATGAGGTGGAACACTGATGTTCAAGCTCTTCCAACTTTTAAAAATTATTCTGGATAAGGGGTTGACAGGGTATCCTATTTAGTATAGGATACCCTTATTATGAAAGAACTAATAAAAACGATAGAAGACAACACAGACTTTATAGTTTCATGGAAAGCTATAAAATATAATAAAACAATATTCAGAGTCGGCAACTTAAACAAAGAGGGTTGCAGAGTCTGGGAAAAAGACGGCAAGAAATATATGTGCTTTTGGGATACAGTTTTAGAAAGATATACGACTTGCATTAATCCAATGATAAGTTGGAAGAAAGAGAGGAACTAAATGAACGACGGCTTTTTAAAAGTAACATTCTGGGTATTACTAATGATATGCTCAGGGCTAGGGATGGCGCTGGTACCAACGTATCCAGCAACAGGAATGATTGTAGCCTTTGGATGTTTTTTAGTAATGGCTTTAGACGTTGCTAGACAATTTATAGATTAGAAAGAGAGGAACTAATGAACAGTAATTTAGATAGAAAAATACAAGAGTTAGAGTTATCGATAAGAGTTATGAATGCTCTCATTCAAAATGATATTAAAACAGTTGGTGATCTGGTTCAAAATGCTCCAACTCAATTGTTGAGAATACCTAATTTTGGAAGAAAATCTTTAAATGAAATTAAAGAAGTTTTAGGTTCGATGTCATTAGAGTTAGGTATGAATATTGATGCGCAACCTAAAGAGCAACAGCCTACTGTCTTTGATAATTTAAATAGGGAAATAGTTAGATCTGCCATGGAGGCTTTTACTAAAACTTATAATGGCATCATGGATCTAAATAAAAATGATACTGTTAAATATAATGAAATGACTCAGGCTTTTGAGCAACACAAGAAAGTCTTAAATTCTTTTGAAGAGTCCTACAGAAATTTATTTAACTAGGGGTTGACAATGTTAGATTTATCCTATATGATATGGGACATGACAACAGAGAAAACAGAAGAAAGAAGAAACAGATTCACAGGGCAACGTGAGTTTCTAACAAAGGAAGAAGCTGACATACATGATAGCGTCTTCGTCCATGAAGCACTCGAGCAATGGCCGGAGATGCAAAAAGCTTTGGATAAGTTTAGTCGTCTTAATCCAAAAGCCTACATGACTTTGTTAGATTAAATAGCGGGAGCGGCGCAGATAACCATGGATACCAAGTAACGAAGTGGGGAGGCGCCGCAACCACAGGTTGTGCGCGGGGCATAGAGGTACCAGGACCATTATCACTTTTGAAATTTTTTTAAAAAAGCTTTTTTATTTTACAAAAAAGGGGTCCCAGAGCTAAGACTTTATGCTAGGTTTTTTAAATAGATAGTGATAAAATACTTTGCAAGGTTTCAAAATCAACCTCTAAAAATTTTGCAGAAAATTTTTTTGAAATGAAAATAGATAAAGAAAAACTAAAAAACATAGATAAGCTACCTGCAGACGTAAGACGTGAATTAGCCTTACTAATGAATAAGCATGATCAAAAGATAAAAGAGTCTAAGATTAGAGAAGACTTCTTAAGCTTTGTAAAACACGTATGGCCAGATTTTATCGAAGGTAAACACCACAAAGAAATCGCTGACAAGTTTAATAAACTAGCTGCGGGTAAAATTAAAAGACTAATTATTAATATGCCGCCAAGGCATACTAAATCTGAATTTGGTTCTTATCTTCTCCCTGCTTGGATGGTAGGAAAAAATCCTAAACTAAAAATTATTCAGTCTACAAACACAACAGAGTTATCAGTTAGATTTGGTCGTAAAGCAAAACAACTTATGGATTCAGCTGAGTACAAAGAAGTATTTCAAACTAGATTAAAAGAAGATAGTCAAGCCGCTGGTAAATGGGAAACTCAACAAGGTGGTGAATATTATGCAGCGGGTGTAGGATCGGCAATCACAGGACGGGGTGCAGATTTATTAATTATTGATGACCCACACACTGAACAAGATGCTATGAACTCACAAGCTTTAGATAGAACATTCGAATGGTATACGTCAGGTCCTAGACAACGTCTTCAACCTGGCGGATCAATTTTGTTAATCATGACAAGATGGAATGAAAAAGATCTAACAGGTAAATTAATTTCTGCACAAAAAGAAGTTAAGGCTGATCAGTGGGATTTGATTGAGTTCCCTGCTATTATGCCATCAGGTAAACCTGTTTGGCCAGAGTATTGGAACCTAAAAGATTTAGAAGCAGTTAAGGCCTCGATTCCTGGTTCAAAGTGGAATGCTCAATATATGCAAAAGCCTACTTCAGAAGAAGGAGCTTTGATCAAAAGAGAATGGTGGCAAGACTGGGAACACGAAGAGATGCCAGTCCTAGAGCACGTCATACAATCTTACGATACAGCTTTTATGAAAAAACAAACAGCAGACTTCAGTGCGATAACGACATGGGGAGTCTTTCGTCCATCGGAAGACGAGCCACCAAATTTAATTTTAGTAGATGCAGTCAAAGGCAGGTATGAGTTTCCAGAGTTGCGTAGGATCGCGCTTGAACAATACGGCTACTGGAATCCAGAAACTGTTATAATCGAGAGTAAGGCATCAGGGCTTCCGCTAACTTATGAGTTGCGTAAGATGGGAATTCCTGTTATAAATTTTACACCTAGTAAAGGCAACGATAAGCACACTAGGGTTAACTCGGTATCACCTCTGTTTGAGAGTGGCCGAATATGGGCGCCCAAAGAAATGGAATTTGCACAGGACGTCATTGAAGAATGTGCAGCATTTCCATTTGGAGATCATGATGACTTGGTCGATAGTATGACCCAAGCTGTGATGAGATTCAGGCAAGGAGGGTTAGTAGAGCACCCTGAAGATTATCAGGATGAATTACTGCCAAAACGAGAAAAGGTGTATTATTAATGGAATTTGAAACATACGAAGAAGTAATAGATTCTTACAACTCTGGTGTAGGAGTTGAGGCTGGAGAAACCTTGACTGATTACATAAAAAGGAATAATATAAAAATTAAAGAAATCCAAATGGATCCCATTGGCGATTTCGAAAAAATTTTAAAAGGAAGCGCACCTATGGAAAAAGAGGGTATCGAAAAAATTCAGCTAGCATCAGGCAACAAGAGCATGAACATCAGAATCGAAGAAGTTGTCAAAGAGTTTATCAGAAAAAAGAAAAGAAAACCAAATAGCATAGATGAGTTAAAGGAATTCTACATGAATGAAATGGGAACTGCTTCTACAGGTCCAAGCAACAGGGACAACGCATCAATGATGGCTTCTTATGAACCAGGTAAATATTCATCAGATGAAATTGACATGTACGAACAGTATAAGTATGACATGAACGAGCAAAGACCAGGAATGCCTATTATGGAAATAGATGATTTCTTAAAAATGGAATATGGTCAAGCTAGAGCTGATGTAGCTTCTGGAGGATTACCGGCTATCCTAGGAGTTTAACATGAAGATCGCTGATTATGGGAAGGCGATAACTTCGTACATCGAATCTCCAACTAAAGAACAAAAAGATAAATTAAAACTTCAAGCAGGATTACTAGAAGAATATTTAGGAGATGATCTTGAATATCAAAGAGCTGTCGATGATGGCTTTCAAGGAACTAAAGAAGATTATTACAGATATAAATCTACATCTGAAGAAGATAGAACTTTCTTATCTGAAGGAACTCCTCCACCAAAAAAACCAAGACAACTAAAAGATTTGTATGAAAGAATAAACAGAGCTGTCTTAGCTGTTAGTAGCAGGACTGTGCCACCCGAATTAATTGTACCTAAATTGGAAACACTCACACAAGAATATATCAAAGATGGTTTAATCTCTGGAGAGGATGCTAGAAAATTTGCAGTCGAAAGAAAAGATTATTGGGACAAATGGATTAGTGAAAATCCTAAAGGAGTTGTACCTGTTTTTGATTTTGATAATGAAGGCTCTGCTATAGAAGTTGATCAAGAAGAAATTATTAGAAGAATAAACGAAGCGGATGGAGGACGTGTTAAGTTACAATCTGGAACAAATATTATGACTCTTGATCCTGTTTTTCCAACCAAAGATCCTACATCAACTGATTTTAAACCTTTAGATTTACCAGGAGCTATAATACCTCCGTTAGCAATTGGTGCAGGTGCAAAAAGAATTAAGGATATATTTTTTAGTAAAAAAGAAGATGATAAAAAAGATCTTAAAAAATCTGATGATAAAAATAATCTTATAAAAGGTGATGGACCTGACGAACCAGATCCTTTAGATGATCTTGCTCAAAGTTATCTTCTAGATGAAGCAGTTGAAAGACTTAAGAAAAAAGAAATGGACGTAGAAAAAAGAACTGACAAAACTCTTTTAGCTAGAGATCTTGATTTAGATATTCCAAAAACTGGTCTTTATGATTTAAGAAAAGACGAAACTTTTTTTAACGACAGATTAAAATTATTAAAAAAGAAAGGTGTAAACTTTGATGGTTATTATAGCACTTCAGAGATAGCTAATCTATTAGGTATTAAAACAGGTGCAGGTGTTAGGGATTTTGTATTAAGAAAAGATGTTCCAATGGTTAAAAAAGGTTTGTTTAATGTTCTTACACTAAATGATTTTTTGACTGCATATGAACCAACTAAAGAACGTATACAAAAAGCTCCACCACTTGATCTTTCAAATTTAGCTAGACAAGATTTTTTAAAAGATAACAAAAGTCCTTTCTTTGAAAGATTTAAGAGACTTAAATTTGAACCCGTTTCTAAAAAAGAATATATTCCACCTGAAATTAGAAGTATTTATGATAAATATAATTTATCACAAATAGAAGGTGGTCACCCTTTTCCTGTAGAATTTTTTACAAAAGAATTTGGTAAGAAAGGAACTTTAAAAAATAAAAGACAGTTTGATTGGATTTATAGAAACAAAGATAAATTATTTAATCAAAATGATTTAGTCCTTCAAAGTAAAGATATAAACGCCCAAGGTGGACCTTTTTACAATGCAATTGCAGAACTAAAACCATTGTACAAAGAATTAGGTAAATACGTCGATAAATATGAAGGTAAAGGGGCAGTAAAAAATAAAAAAGATATAGATGCAATATCTAAATTAAATTTAGATATCATGAAAATTATTGGAAACTCAAAAGAAGAAGTTCAAAAGTTTATAAAAGAAAACCCTGATTCTAAACTGACCATACCTAGAATGAAAACAGGTGGATTGCATGGAGCAATATTTGATTATGAAACCGGTGAGGTTGAATTGTATGCACCTGACAAACAAGTTCTTTTTGAGTCAGGCGCAGTTGAAGATATTGAAACCGAAAAAGGAATAATGTCAGGTCAAAAATTAAAAATAGCAGAGGGGTTTTTAGACGTATTAAATCAAGTGGTTGATGATAAACAAGACTTAGCAAAACTTTTAAATTATTTTGAAGGAAAGATGTTACCAAGATTTCAGAAGGGAGGACCAGTATATGGCAAATACGCGAGACAAATCGCAGGGCTATCCTAAGACCTGGCTCCTGCCGCCTGAATCCGGACCCACGCCTCAGGGCTTGAATTTAAACTATAATACTGTTAAAACAGTCAACTTGGAGAAAACAAATGGCAGACAAAATGGACAAGGCACTTACACAAGAGCCAAGAAAAGAACTTAATATCCCAGGACAAGAAGAGATACAAGAATCTGTAGAACAAGAGATTACAGTTGAAGAATCTAAAAAAGGTCCGGTTGAAATACAAGAAGAGGATGATGGATCAGTTACAGTTGACTTTGATCCTAACGCAGCATCACCAGAAGGCGGTGACGAGCATTATGCAAACTTAGCAGAATTTTTAGAGGACCACGTCCTAGACGAATTAGGAAGTGACCTTACACAAAAATATATGGACTACAATATGTCCAGAAAAGATTGGGAAAAAACTTATACCCAAGGTTTAGATCTTTTAGGTTTCAAATACGATATGAGAACCGAACCATTTCAAGGAGCTTCAGGTGCAACCCATCCAGTTTTAGCAGAGGCTGTCACACAGTTTCAAGCTTTAGCTTACAAAGAATTATTACCAGCTTCTGGTCCTGTGAGAACACAAGTCATTGGTGCTCCAACTCCAGAAAAGCAACAGCAGTCAGAACGTGTAAAAGATTATATGAATTATGAGCTCATGGAAAAAATGCATGACTATGAGCCCGACTTCGATTCAATGTTGTTCTATCTTCCTCTGGCAGGATCAACATTCAAGAAAGTTTATTACGATGAACTTTCTGGTAAAGCAGTTTCGAAGTTTGTTCCGGCGGATGATTTGATTGTCCCGTACTCAGCTACCTCATTAGATGACGCGGAGGCAGTCATACACCGGATTAAAATTTCTAAAAACGAATTAAGAAAACAACAAGTTGCAGGTTTTTATTTAGATGTAGAATTAGGTACACCTGGTTATCAAGAAAACGAAGTTGAGAAAAAAGAACGAGAACTAGAAGGTCAAAGAAAATCTAAAGATGATGACATTTATACTTTGTTAGAATGTCATGTTAATTTAGACCTTGAAGGTTTTGAAGATCAAGATCCACAAACAAATGAACCATCAGGAATAAAAATTCCTTACATTGTAACTGTTGAAGAAGCTACAAGACAAGTTTTATCTATTAGAAGAAACTACGAAATTGGAGATCCAAAGAAAGAAAAGATCCAATACTTTGTCCACTTTAAATTTTTACCGGGACTAGGATTCTATGGCTTTGGTCTCATCCATATGATTGGTGGTCTGTCTAGAACTGCAACTGCAGCTCTTCGTCAATTATTGGATGCGGGTACGCTCTCCAACCTACCCGCAGGATTTAAAATGCGTGGCATTAGAATTAGAGATGATGCGCAATCAATTCAACCTGGTGAGTTTAGAGATGTAGATGCACCGGGTGGTAACTTAAAAGATTCGTTTATGATGTTACCATTTAAAGAACCATCTCAAACATTATTACAATTAATGGGTGTAGTTGTATCAGCTGGTCAACGATTTGCATCGATTGCAGATATGCAAGTCGGTGATGGTAATCAACAAGCAGCTGTTGGAACAACTGTTGCTCTTCTGGAAAGAGGATCAAGAGTTATGTCAGCAATACACAAAAGAATTTACTCTTCTTTAAAATCTGAATTTAGATTATTAGCAAGAGTATTCAAATTATATCTACCACCGGAATATCCGTATGATGTAGTTGGGGGTCAAAGAATGATCAAGCAACAAGATTTTGATGATCGTGTAGATATACTGCCAGTTGCGGACCCTAACATCTTTTCACAAACTCAGCGTATATCCCTCGCGCAAACAGAGTTGCAACTGGCAACATCTAATCCGCAAATACATAACCTGTATCAAGCGTATAGAAATATGTACGAAGCGTTAGGTGTAAAAAATATTGATATGTTGTTGGTTAAACCACAACCACCTCAACCAATGGACCCTGCATTAGAAAATATTATGGCGTTAGCTGGTAAACCTTTTCAAGCTTTCCCTGGTCAAGATCACAGAGCACACATTACATCACACTTAAACTTCATGGCAACTAATATTGCTAGAAATAATCCGATGGTTTCTGCTGCGATGGAGAAAAATATTATGGAGCACATAAGTTTGATGGCACAAGAACAAATTGAATTAGAGTTTGCACAAGAAATTGCACAACTTGCACAGATGCAACAGGTGGCACAACAAAATCCACAGGTTGCAGAGCAGTTAAAAGCTATGATGCAGAGATTAGAAGCGAGAAAAGCTGTGTTGATTGCTGAAATGATGGAAGAATTCTTAAAAGAAGAGCGAGAAGTCACGTCAGGTTTTGGAAATGACCCTATCGCTAAGCTTAGAGCAAGAGAATTAGACCTTAGAGCTATGGATAACGAGCGTAAAAAACGAGAAGGACAAGAAAAAATCAATCTTGATCGTATGAAAGCTATGATGAACCAGCAAGATAAAAAAGAAAAGCTGGATCAGAACGAAGAATTAGCTAAACTAAGGGCTGATACATCAATTGAAAAGACAATTTTGAGCAAATCTATCCCAAATGTGGATAAAATGATGCCAAGTGTCGAAATTGAAAAATATGAAGGAGAAAATCGATGAGAAAAAAGTTCCCAGACCTAACAGGTGACGGACAAGTTACAAAAGCAGACATTCTTAAAGGTAGAGGAGTGTTTAAAAAAGGTGGAAGCAGTAAATTTATACAAAAAGCTATAAAAAAACCTGGTTCACTAAGAAAATCTTTAGGAATTAAAAAAGGTAAGACAATTCCTAAGTCTAAATTAAAAGCAGCAGCTAAGAAACCAGGAAAGCTTGGACAAAGAGCTAGATTTGCTATAACATTAGGTAAACTAAGAAAAAAATAAGGAGAAACTATGGCTAAAAAAGAAGAATCTTTTACACAGTCTGAAATTAGCATTCCTTCTCAGAATATTGAGTTGGATCCTAGATCTGTAACTACTGCAGATGGTATGCCAAGAAACTACATACCAACTGGAGATGAAGTTGAGGTTAGAGGAACTAAAAGAATGCTAAAAGACAAAAAGAAAACTGCTAAGTGGTACTAAGTCATGTGGTTATCGGCAATTAAACTAGCCGTTTCTGCTGGAAGTAAAATTTATGCTAACAAGCAGAAGACGAAAATGGCAATGTCAGAAGCACAGCTTATGCACGCTACTAAAATGGCCGAAGGCCAGGAAGCTTACCAAGGTAAACTTTTAGAAGCTAGGCAGTCAGACTGGAAAGACGAGGCCGTTCTCATAATATTAAGTTTGCCCGTGTTGGTGCTGGCCTGGGCGGTCATATCAGATGACCCGACTGCAATGGACAAAGTAAAATTGTTCTTTGACATGTTCTCACAGCTCCCGTCATGGTTTACAAATTTGTGGATCCTTGTCGTGGCGTCAATTTATGGTATAAAGGGTACACAAATCTTCCGTAATGGAAAAAAATAATAAGGAGAAACTATGAGAAAAAATGGAGTAAGACCTGCAAGATTCAGATTTAATAAAGGTGGACGTGCAGGAGCAATGGGTGGTGGAAAAATGTCTACTGCTAGAAAAGACATGGAGTCTGGTTACTACAAAGATGACATGGGTATGAGAGGTGGAGCTATGTATAAAAAAGGTGGTTCTGTTAAGAAAAAGAAACAAGGTTACAAAGATAGAAAAGATGAATCTATCGCTATGAGAATCAGAAAAAAAAGAACTAAGAAGCAATTAAAAGCTTCTAGAGATGAGTCTTATGGTAAGTTTGGTTCTAAAGCTAAAAAATCTGGAAAAATTAATAAGTAATGGCCCGATCTAAAAAAGCTATACAAAAATTAATTGCCTCTATGAAGGGCAAGAAAAAAAAGAAACAGGAAAAGAAACCTGCGCGTATAGCTGCTTTGGAAGGTAGAAAATATTTTTCTAGAGGTACTGGAGAAAATGACATGGTTAAACAAGCTCAACGAGATTATAATGGAAGTTATATTTCTGGTGATCTTGGTGGAGTAGAAGTTGGTAACCCTAGTTATAAAAAATATTACAAAGGATTAGTGTAATGGCAAAGTTATGTCCAAAAGGAAAAGCGGCAGCGAAGCGTAAATTTAAAGTTTACCCTTCAGCGTATGCAAACATGTATGCATCAGCAGTTTGTTCAGGTAAAGTTACACCTGGTGGTAAAAAAGGTAAAAGAAAAAAAGCTGCTAATGGAGGTCTAATCGTTGACGAAGATTTAACGATGATGGTAGATGTCTAATGCGTTCCTATTATTCCAAAGGTGGTTTAAGAGAATGGGTAGCTCAGAAATGGGTAGATATTGGAGCACCAAAGAAAGATGGAAAATACCAACCTTGTGGAAGAAGCAAAGGATCGAAACGGAAGTATCCAAAATGCGTCCCACTTGCAAAAGCCACACGGATGACAAAG